>Ga0209287_10000442_pt1 | contig 25263 bp, 21 predicted proteins | sample PPLLak3cmMay2015_2_FD_187255 | JGI IMG/M metagenome (GOLD analysis project Ga0209287, IMG submission 187255) | Freshwater sediment microbial communities from Prairie Pothole Lake near Jamestown, North Dakota, USA - PPLs Lake P8 Core (1) Depth... | ecosystem: Environmental > Aquatic > Freshwater... | reverse complement strand
GATCAAGGACCTTTTGAAGAATATCTCCGACCTCGAAATGATCCGCTACTTCAATACCCTGAAGGAAATGGAGCAGACGATCCGAAACACCGAGAATCCCCTGGTGATGACGGAATTCCTATTTCTTAAGCTCTCCTATTTTCCGTCGCTGGTGCCGATCGAAGAGATGATCCGCTCGTTCAAAGCGGGCGGAGATCGTCCGAAGGTTCTTGCTTCCGCACCGGTGCACGAATCGGTCCGGACCGACGAGCCGCCACCGGCGACCATCTCTGACCAAGAGGCCCTGGAACGGCTCCGTTCCAAACTGGAAGCGAGTCGGCCTCGGCTGGCCGCGATTCTGCCCTCCCTTAAAATCGAATGGAAAGAAAAGTGTTTGAGCATTGAGGTCCCCGGAAATATGGAGCATGCTCTGAAAATGGTCAAGGAGCAGAAAGATCACCTGCGCCAGATCGCCAATGAGATTTCCGGCCTGGAGGTAAGGGTGGACATCGCCCTGGGCGAGAAGAACCTGGAGAACACCGAGGGGGCGAAGATCGAAAAACTTCGCGGTGACAAGGTCATCAGCAGCCTGAGGGAGTCGATCAAGCTGAAGCTGGTGGGGGTGGAGAATACCAATGGAGGCAAGAATGAGTAAAATTCCCAATATGAACCAATTGATGAGCATGGCCCAGAATATGGCCAAGACCATGCAGGATCAGTTGAACGCCCTCGAAGTGGAGGGGAGTTCCGGCGGCGGTATGGTGACCGTCAAGATGAACGGCCATAAACAGATTCTGGCCTTGACCATTTCCCGTGATGCGGTCGATCCCGATGACGTTGATATGCTGCAGGATCTAATCGTTGCCGCCATCAACGATGCCCAGGGGAAAGTCGACGAGAAGGCCAAGGAAAACCTGGGGCCTTTGGCCGGTCAACTTCCGGGCGGATTTCCATTTGGAGGGTTCTGAGGAATGCACGGGTTCAGTCGCCCTCTGGAACAATTGATCGAAGAGTTGAAGAGAATCCCCGGGATCGGCCGGAAGAGCGCCCAGCGGATCGCTTTTTTTTTGATGAAGGCCGATCCGCAGGTCTCCCGTCAGTTGGCCTCGACCATCCGGGAAGCCCGGGAATCTCTCACCTATTGTTCGATCTGCAACAATATCACCACTGAGCAGCCCTGTGAAATCTGTGCCGATCCCAACCGGGAAAAGAACCGGATCTGCGTGGTCGAGGAACCGTTCAATATCGTTTCTATCGAACGGACCGGTTTGTTCCGGGGATTGTACCATGTTCTGCTGGGGAATCTGTCTCCTATTCACGGCATTGGGCCAGACGAATTGAAGATATCCGGCTTGGTCCAACGGATCGCTCCCGGCGGCATCGAGGAGATCATCCTGGCCACCAGCCCGACCATCGAGGGGAATGCCACTGCCCATTATTTGACAGAAATATTGCGAGAGTATAAAATACTGATTACCCGCATCGCTTTGGGGATACCAATCGGCGCCGATCTGGATTATACAGATCAGGTGACCATCGCTCAGGCGATCGCGGGACGACGGCAAATGCAATGATCAAGAATTCGGATCACACATCGGGTAACCGAAAAATGCAAGCGGACAGTGAAAGTTCTGAAGCGATCCGCTTTTCCTATCAACGGGGAGTCGGTCAGGTATAATGCAAGAAAACTTTGTCATTTACAACGAAGAGTATGTGTTGATGAAGGATATTCTGCAGAAGTTGAAGACCCATACTCATGCCATGGGGGTGTTCATTACCGATTCGGAGGGCCATTGTATTGCCTCCTCCGGTGAAATGGACGAGATCAATCTCAATTCCATTTCCTCCCTGATCGCCGGCAGCGTAGCTGCGATCAACTCGATCGCCCAGATGATCCGCATCGACAATTTCAACGCCATTCTCAATGAATCCTCCTCCAAGAGTCTGCATATTTCCCTGATCAATGACCAGGCGATGCTGGTGGTGATTTTCGACAATGCCACCAATCTCGGACTGGTTCGCTTCCGGGTCCGGAACGCCGTGGAGGAATTGGAAAAGGTGTTCCAGACCATCCAGGAAAAACTGCGCGCCCAGAGCAATACTCCTCCCTCGTCTCCTTTCGAGGGAGTTTCCGACGAAGACATCGACCGTATTTTCGGCGAGTAATGGAGTACGACATTGGCTTTTCTGAATTATTCGACTCGAGAAATCAACTTTAAGGTCGTCTACTACGGCCCCGGTCTCAGCGGAAAAACCACTAATATCCGTTTTGTGTACAACAAGATCAAGGACGAGAACAAAGGGAAGCTGGTTTCTCTGGCAACAGAGACCGAGCGGACTCTTTTCTTCGATTTTTTCCCTCTGGAGCTGGGGACCATCAAGGATTACAAGGTCCGCTTCCACTTGTACACCGTTCCCGGTCAAATCTATTACAGCGCCTCGCGGAAACTGATCCTGAAAGGGGTGGACGGTCTCGTATTCGTTGCCGATTCCCAACGTGAACGGTTCGAAGCCAATATCGAGAGTTTGAACGATATGCTGGAAAATATGCAGGAGTACAAGATCTCTTTCGAAAACATTCCCTACATCCTCCAGCTCAACAAACGGGATCTGCCCAATATTCTCCCGGCCAATGAAATGATCCGAGATTTGCGAAAAAAGAACGAACTGGTTCTCGAAGCAGTCGCCACCAAGGGCGACGGCGTCATCGAAACTTTGAAATCAATATCCCGCCTGATCATGCAGGACGTAAAGAACAAGCTTCTGTAAGACGGGAAGATTTGCATAAAACCGTTTCTGTTTTTGTTGAAAAAATTTCCATATGCTTCTATATTTATACTGTTTTCAGATGCAACCCTTACGATGAATAGAACGAAATCGAATTACTGTCCGGTCATGCCGGTTTTGCTTCTCATTTTCGGAGTCCTGCCGCTTCGGCCTCAACCGACGGCATTGAGTTTCCGCCATGTTACCACCAGCGCCGGGCTCTCTCAGGGTACAATCAATTGCATCCTCGAAGACCGGAATGGATTCCTCTGGTTTGGTACCCAGGACGGCCTCAATCAATTTGACGGCTATCAATTCAAGGTATTCCGCAATGACCCGGACGACCCGAACAGCCTCAGCCATCACTGGATTCATGCGCTCATCGAGGACAAGAAAGGTGACTTGTGGATTGGAACCGAATCGGGACTGACCCGATACGATCGGAAACTGGAGCAGTTTTTCCGGTTCCAGCATGATCCAAAGAAACCGACCAGCTTGAGCGCGGACCGTGTCCTCTGTCTTCTCGAGGATCATTCGGGAACGATCTGGGTGGGAACGGAAAAAGGATTGTGCAGGTATGATCGGCAAAAAGGCGGATTCTCTCCCTACCCAGACATGGAAGGAGATACTCTGAATCTAAAAAAAAGCGTCATCCGCACCATTTTTCAGGACCACTCCAATCACCTTTGGATCGCTATGGAGAATGGTGGCCTCGTCCGCATCATCCCGGGATCCGAGAGGATGAAGCATTATTCACACGATCCCGATCGCCCGGGCAGCCTTAGCCATGATAATGTGAACTGTATGGTCGAGGATGCCGAAGGGGAACTCTGGATCGGAACCGAGGGGGGCGGATTGAACCGCTACGATGCCGACACCGATCGGTTCGAATCGTACATCTTCGATCCTGAAAATCCGCAGAGTCTCAGTCACAATACGATCTCCGCAGTGATCCCGGGCGAAAGAAACGATCTGTGGATCGGTACGAAAAACGGGTTGAATCGGTTCGAGAAAGGGAACCGATTGTTCACCCGCTACCAAAATGACCCCGATAATCCCGATTCTCTCAATCAAAACAGCATTTCTTCCCTGTATCGGAATTCTTCCGGGCAACTTTGGGTAGGGTGTGATATCGGCGGCGGGATCAGCTTTTTCGATCCGAAAAAAGTGAAGTTTTCCCTGTTCCGACATATTCAGGAAAACCGGAACAGTCTTGGTATGAACACCATCTTCGGCTTGATCGAGGACAAAGAAGGGTTCATCTGGATCGCCACTTCGGATGCCGGGTTGGATCGATATGACCGGAAAACCAGAACGTTCTCCCATTTCAATGCCGATCCCGGGAATCCCGATCGGTTTCCCTTCAATGACATCTGGTCCATCTTGGAAGACAGCAAGGGACGCTTCTGGGTGGGGACCCACCGGAACGGGTTGGTCCTGTTTGATCGCAAAACCCGGCAATTCCGCCAGTATCGTCATGATCCCGGCAATCCCCGCAGTCTACGCGACAATATGATCTGGCACATCCAGGAAGACCGCAACGGTCAGGTCTGGGTAGCGACAAACTTTGGGTTGCATGCAATCGAACCCGATTCCGGAAACTTCACCGTCTTTCTCCCCAATCCTGAAAATGACGCTCATATTCGCAACCAAATTCGCTATATCTTTGAAGACAATCAGGGAACGCTCTGGGCGGGAACCCGGGGCGGGCTGGTCCGGTTCGATCGGCAATCGGAAACTTTCACCGTGTATGCCCGGGAACCCGGAAACCGCTACAGCATAAGCGAAAACAGTGTCCGAAGCATTTTTCAGGCCAAGAACGGCATGCTTTGGATCTGCACGAACAATGGCCTCAACCGCTTCGACGCCAAGTCAAACCGATTCACCCACTATTCGGCCAAGGATGGATTGCCCAATAACGATATATATGGAATTCTCGAGGATGAAAAAGGGTACCTGTGGATGAGTACCAACAAGGGGATCGCCCGGTTTGACCCTGTCAGGGAAATTTTTCGCACCTTCGATCGCAGTGACGGATTGCAGGCGGAAGAATTCAATTCACTTTCTTTTTTGCAAACGCGCGACGGTGAGCTGTTTTTCGGCGGAGTGGACGGATTGAATTCATTTTTTCCCAGTCAGATCCTCAATGATTCCGACCAGCCGGAGGTTCAGCTGACCGGCTTCCAGATATTCAATCGGCCAGTCCCGATTGGACAAGACCGCAAGGGAAGAGTGATCCTGAAAGAACCGATCGGAGAGACAAAAAAGCTCACCCTCTCTTATCGCGATTACATTTTTTCCTTCGAATTCGTCGCCATCCATTTCGGCGCCAACGAAAAAATCCAATACGCCTATATGATGGAAGGTCTCGAAAAAGAATGGAATTACATCGGAGACCGCCGCTTCGCTGCCTACTCCACCCTTCCGGCGGGAAAATACCGGTTCAAGGTGAAAGCGTCATCCAACGACGGTTCCTGGGGAAACGACGATTCGACATCACTGGATATCGTAATCCTTCCACCTTTCTGGAAAACATGGTGGTTTATCAGCGGCTGCGGGGTTTTCATTTTCTCCGGGTCGTTGTTTGCGTATCGCCGCCGCGTCAGTCAGTTGACCCAGAGAAAGGAAGAGCTGGAAAAAATGGTCGCCCAACGGACCCAGCAACTCAAGGAGATTTCTCTGCGGGATCCGCTGACCGGACTTCGTAATCGCCGCTTTATTGCCGAAATCCTGATCGACGACATCAACGCCTTTCTCAAGAAAAAACTATACATAGTCCGGCATACAAGCAGCCGCCGTCAGCGAAACGATCGATATATCTACGGAATCCTAATGATCGATATTGATTTTTTCAAATCGATCAATGACCTTTACGGCCATGACATGGGGGATAAATGGCTGAAACAACTCGCGGAGACGATGCGCGAGTCGGTTCGCGGCGATGATGAGGTGATCCGCCTGGGTGGAGAGGAATTCCTGGTGGTCCTGAAGAACATGGATCCGGAAAAACTGGCCGAATTCACATCTAAGCTTCGCGGCAGCCTTGCCGAGATCGACCTGGCAAAAAACAATCAAGAGCTCAAGCGGACCTGTTCGATCGGTTTCACGCCATTTCCGTTCTACGCGGATGCCCCTGATCTGCTCAGTTTTGAAGAGATCATGATTCTGGCAGACCTGGGGCTGTACCAAGCTAAAAAGCAGGGGCGAGACCAGAGCGTGCTGGTTTCACCAGGAACTCATTTGCCAACATCCGAGCAGGTGGCGCAGATGCTGAACGATCCGGAATTTGGCCGCGAAAACGGTTTCTTTTTGTTCAGCACTTGTTGATCACCCCCAACGCTTCTTATATGAATCATTGACAGATTGCAAGGAGAGACCGCGTTCTTTCGGGGAACCACCCTTCATATAAACAAAAATCGATAAGCTAATTATTCGAGTTGATAAATAGAATGACATATCCATTCTGTTTTTTTGCGAAAAGCTTCTGAGAACAGACGCCTGGTGAAATCAGCAATTGGAATCCGATATGCTTGTCTATTTCTGAAAAGGGAGACGAACACCCAGGAGAGGCACCGTGGATGATCAACTCAATCAATCGGCCTTGATCGGATACGCGGATATCCAATCGGAGGCGAAGATTCTCGCCGAATTGCAGGAGAATGTGCTCATATCCGGTGAAACGGGAGTCGGGAAAAATGCCTTTGCCGCACTGATCCATGAAGCCAGTATGCGCAAGCAAGGGCGGTTTGTCCGGGTGCTGTGTCCGGCAATCCAATCGAACCTCTTCGAATCGGAACTGTTCGGGCATCGCCGCGGATCGTTCACCGATGCCCGGGAAGACCGGATCGGCACCTTCGAATACGCCGAGGGGGGAACCGTCTACCTGGACGAGATCGGCAATCTGGCGATGGAGTGCCAGGCGAAGCTCCACCACATCGTCGAAGAACGGCAATTCAAGAGGGTCGGCGAGAATGAGGAACGCCGGGCCAACGTGCGGTTCATCTTCGCCTCCAATCGTGACCTGAGAACCCTGGCGTTGAACGGAAAATTCATGGATGATCTGTATCATCGGATCAGCACCTATCAGCTCCGTATCCCGCCGCTTCGGGAACGGCTGGAAGATCTGGAGGTGATCGCCCGCTTCTATTGGCGCGATACCTGCCTGGGAGACCTGACCAGCGGTGAAGTGAATCTGCTGCTTGCCTACGATTTTCCCGGAAACGTTCGCGAACTGCAGAACCTGATCAAACGGGTCTGTTTCAATTGGCGAAAAAATCCCGATCAATGCCGCTATGATCTCTTCCGTGCTGAAATCGAACGATTACAAGTGGATACTGGCAAAGCTCAACTTCTACCGCGAAAATGGTCGATGAAGATTTTGCAGAAGATGATCGCTGACCAGAAATGTTTCTGGGATGCCGTTTATCTGCCGTATATGAATCATGAATTGAATAAATATCAATTGAAGGAGATCCTCATCGAGGGCCTGGAACGATCGGGGGGAAAATGGAGCCGTCTTCTGCCTCTGTTTCGTATTCAGAAAGAAGATTACAAGAAGTTTATGGACTTCATACGCCATCAGGGGATCAGCTTTCCCAGGCGGGCAGAGCGATAACGTCAATTTTTCCGAGTTGATTTTCCGGTCGGTTTTTCCCCGAAAAACGAGAAATATCCCGGAACCTGACAATCCAGAAAAATCGAGTTGAGCCTCGGATTGTCGAGGGTGGGCTCGATTTATTTACCCGTTAAATTTTGGAAACCCTTAATGGATGGGATTGAGCGTTTGGCATCAGATCTGCATTGTCATTGCCGGGAGTACCTCCCGATGGGACTGAAATCTTCGGGAAGGGATCCAGAATGGAGATGAGATATCAACTTTTTGTTGGAAGTGGACGACGGTGTCGTACCGGCGGTAGCCTGGACCGACACGCTCCATCGTCTGAAAAAGCATATCCGTGAGTATTTTCGGATAAATAAAAGGAGGTTCAGAATGCCAGTCAATCCCACCTATCCGGGAGTGTATATCGAAGAGATCCCGAGCGGGGTACAGACGATCACGGGAGTGGCCACATCCATTGCCGTTTTCCTGGGACGGACCCTGAAAGGGCAGAGAGACAAGGCCGTGAGGTGCTTCAGCTATTCCGATTTCAGCCGCTCCTTCGGCGGCGGTCATGCCGAGAGCGACATGGGGAAGAGTGTGAAGCTGTTCTTCGACAACGGCGGCACCGACTGCTATATCGTGCGGCTGGCCCATGGGGGAGAAAAGGCAAAAATCGTCCTGACCGATGAGTCGAAGAATAATGCGCTCGAAGCTACGGCGAAAAGCTCGGGAACCTGGGGCAACGGCATCCGCCTCCAGATCGATTACGACACCGTCAACCCCGACGAGACCTTCAACCTGACCGTGATCTACCAGGAGAGCGGCGTGGAGATCAGTCGGGAAAAGCACGTCAACCTGAGCATGGATCCCGATTCTTCCCGGTTCGCCCCCGACTATATCACCCAGAGTTCGGAATTGATCGACATGAAGCTTCATGCCGATATCGCCAGCGGCGGTTCTCATGACATGACCCTCATTGCCAACAGCTTCGCCGGATTCAGCCAGGGGCGGTTCTTCAAGAGCACTCCCATCGGCGCTTTTCGCACCGAATTCGAAACCATACTGGGACAATATTACAAATACGAAATGGATGTCGACGGCAACGGATATATTCCGATCAGCCTTGCCACCGTTTTCGGCGCCGCCGCTCCCGCCATTGTTGCCGGCTCCGCTTGGTCCCTTACCGACATGTCGGGTCGAATCGAGGATGTGATCAACGAGCAACTCAACGCATCGATATCGGGACTGAACGTATTATGCGAATTCATCACCTCTGGCTCGGTCACCGCTCTGAGGGTCACCGCCGATTCGGGCAATAAAAAATCGGTCCACATCCGCCGTGCCTCCTCCAAGGACCTGTCAGGCCCCCTGATGTTCGGACTGGACCAGGGGGGGATCGAACCGGTCCGCTACAGCGATTTTCGACCCGTACCGACAGCTCTTATATTCAATAGTGTGGATAATATCATCAAATTGGCCGCGCTCACCCGTGACCAGATCACCTCGATCAACATTGATGCCGAAGGCGCCATCACCTTTGATCTTTCCTCACTCTCGACGAATGCAACGGATCAATGGTTTGTCGATCAGAACGACAAGGCCGACGGCATTCGGGAAAAGCTGCGCGCCATCGCCAAGGCGGTGAATAGTGATACCGGTTCCTCCTGGAAGGCCGTTCTCTGGAGCTATCACCTGGCGTTTCTGGCCAAGAGCGGTTCGGTCAACAAGACGGCCGCCCAGGTTGCTTCATTGGCCAACGCGACCCTGGGTGGAACCAATTTCATCCTCAATGTCAAGCAGTATGTCCTGGGGAGCACTGGAACGGGGTCATATCAGGACACCCCGGCAGTCACCGATGCGGGCACCGAAGGGACGGCTCCCGAAGTGGATGATTTCCAGGGGAGCGAGGATAATCACACCGGTTTCTATGCGCTCGATCTTGCCGACATTTTCAATTTGATGGTCATCCCCGGCGATACGGGGATCGACGACGCCACCTTCCTGAGCCTGTGGGATGCCGCAAGTATTTATTGCGAAGATCACCGGGCCTTCCTGCTCATCGACCCGCCGACGGACTGGGTCAAGAGCGGCCTGCCCCTGGTGGTGCAGGACAATTCACTGATCACCTCGCTCCGTGCTTCGGTGGTCAAGACCAACTCAGCCGTTTTCTATCCCCGCCTGAAGTACAAGTCGACAAGCGGATTGGTCAAAACGATTGGCCCATCCGGAGCCATCGCCGGGTTGATGGCCCGGACCGACGCCACCCGCGGGGTGTGGAAGGCTCCAGCTGGGACCGACGCTGACCTGCGGGGAATCCTGGGGTTGGAGTTGAAGCTGACCGACATGGAAAACGGTGTCCTGAACAAGCAGGCGGTCAATTGCCTGCGGGAGTTCCCTTCCGGGTACATCTGCTGGGGCAGCCGTACCATGGACGGGTTCGACGACAACAGCAAGGCCGACTGGAAATACATTCCCGTACGGCGCTTCACTTTGTTTCTCGAAGAATCTTTGTTCCGGGGAACCAAATGGGTGGTGTTCGAACCCAATGACGAACCCCTCTGGGCCAAGATCCGCCTCAATGTCAATGCCTTCATGATGAGGCTCTTTCGCCAGGGCGCGTTCCAGGGCAGCACTCCCGACAAGGCGTATTATGTCAAGTGTGACAGCGAGACCACGCCCCAGGCCGATATCAACCTCGGTATCGTCAACATCGAAGTGGGATTTGCTCCGCTCAAACCCGCCGAATTCGTCATCATCAAGATCCAGCAGATGACAGGCAAATTATAAAGGAAAGGAGGAGAGATCATGAGCGAAAAAAGCGGTTTTATCAAAAATGCGCACCGGGTGGATCCGTATAAAAATTTCAAGTTCCGCGTCAAGATGAAGGGTACCGACGGCAATTACCGGGTCGTTCTCGGCATCAGTAAGGTGGGGTCGCTCAAACGAACCACCGAGGTGGTCAAGCATCGGTCCGGCGGCGAGAACAGTACCGACCACAAGTCGCCGGGAAGAACCACATACGACGGGATCACGCTTGACCGGGGCATCACCCACGACCGTGAGTTCGAGCAATGGGCCAATATTGTCCATCCCTATGCGGGAGACGCGGGGATGGATCTCGTCAACTACAAAAAGGAGCTGATGATCGAGGTGATGAATGAGCGGGGACAGGTGGCCTTCCGCTATTTTTTATATGATTGCTGGGTGAGCGAATATACAGCCATGCCCGATCTGGATGCCAATGCCAATGCCGTGGCTGTCGAGCATTTGAAGATTGAATTGGAAGGCTGGACGCGTGATCCTGATACCAAGGAACCCGAAGAGAAAGGTGACGTGCCGGCGGCGGAATAACAGAGTCGGACGGTTTTGTTTCCGATGAATACCATGAATCCGCATGATCTCTCCGGATCCCGGTTTCCTGAATCCGGGCCGGACCGATGGGGATTCGACCGCCTGCGTTGGACCCCCTTCGGCGGCAGGGGGGAGGATGTGGAGGTCGATTTTACGCAACCGGCAAGGCCCTGCCTGGTGACGGAGATCCTGAAAAGTCATGTCACTGATAAAAAGAACGGTGAATTGAGCGGGGACTTTTTCTGGAACCTCCCGCAGGGCATGAGAATCGCCTGGTTGTTTATCCTGGCTGGCTCAGAAGACGGGGATGATTTCTGCATTTCCCTGCAATGTCGGGAGGGACCGTGCCGGGAAAAAATGGAGGTGCATCTCTCCGCGGCTGAGGTTCTCTCTCTTTTCCCGCCGCCCGGAGCGGACGGGGAACAGTCCATCGAGTTTTCCCTTGGGGAAAAACGGTTCTGCTTCCGCGTTCCCACGGGGAATGATCTTCGGGAGTGGCATCGGCTTGGGCTTTCCGTCTGTCCGCCCGGAGAGTCACGAATGGCGATGATCCGCACCCTGCACATCCCCCGGGAGGGGGAGCCGCCGCTACCCGACGCATGGGATGAAACGGATTGCCGGAGGCTCGATGATCTGTTCAAGAGAGCCGACCCCCTGATCGATTTTGATCTGCAGGTAATCTGTCCTCTTTGCGCCCGCGAGAATTCATTTTCCCTGGATCTGGAGGCTTTGCTTCTGGACCACTTGCAGAAGCGGCAGGAGCGCCTTCTCGATGCGGTTCACCGGTTGGCCTGCATTTATCACTGGGCAGAAAGTGAAATTCTCCGGCTTCCCTGCCGGCGCCGCGAATACTACCTGTCCCGGATCGCTAGGGAGGTGCTTGAATGAGAGGCTATTTCAACGGCTTGCGGGAGATGATCCGGGCCCCGGGGGCGTGGCGGGGAAACCGTGAGACTGGGCCTGGTAATGCCATGACCATTCCCATTCATACCGCGGAAATCCTGACCATCCCAGCGCCTCCGGGTTCATTCCCTGACAAGCCTTCAGGAACCCTGCCAACGGTTTTTCCTGAAATAAAAACCACCGGCCGTACCCACGGAGAGATGACAGCCGAGCGCAACGACAGCCGGGTGGAAGCACTCCATCCCGTTTTCGAAAGGATTGGAAAGGCTACTGCCGGGCTTGGGGCCGCCTCGACACCGGTTCAAGAAAGGAATGATAACGATCTGGACGGGAGAAGTGGGGAGCCGGTATTCATCCGGGCAAGTGATCCGGCGGCGATGATGGAAAAAAGAGAGAAAACAACTTGGGCCGAAAATTCGCAGGTGACGGAAACAGATGTGCCAAGCCGGGAAATGGATTCCAGGAAGACCGTTGCGGCCGTTGCACCGGCCGGAGTGTCCCGGATACTGATCCATGATCGGGATATTTCAGCGCCTTGGCTGGAGGCGGAGCAGATTCGGCGGCCTCTTCCGGACGGGGATCAGGACGATTTTCGCAATAAAAACAGGAATAACCTGGAAGACGCAATAGTACAGGTTCTGATCAAAAAAGGGGAAGCAGCGGTCGCAGCGGAAGACTGGGATGCCGATACTGTTCAAGAGAAGGGTGCGGTGAAACCGAAAGCCAAAGAGGCGGGAAATACTCCCTGGGAACAATCGGAACCAGCGGGTGAAAGCTGGACCGTTTCCATAGGGGCCATTCACCTGATGGTTGAGGAGCCTCCCCGGGAGACCAAGTCCGTACCGGCAACCGCTGCTCAAAGGGGATCAACCCCGGCCGGGGAACGGCAGGGGAATCGGAATAGCGACTCGCGCCTGCGGCGCCACTACCTGAGGTAAAGGGGCGACAAACATGTCATTACAGGATACGGGAAAAGCCATCGGGGCGGTATCGGATCTGCTGAGGCTTCAGTTGAGCTTACTGGCGAACGTCAAAGTGGGGCGTCCGCCGGAGGGAGCCAGCTCAAGTGATGTATGTTTGTACCTCTTTCTCTATGAGATCCTATATGATGCCACCTTGAAAAATGTGAACCTTCCTGGCGGCGGGCGGCAGCCATTGTGGCTGGTGCTCAAGTACATTCTGACCGTATATGACGGCAGCAACAGCGACAATGAGATTGCCCATGAATATCTGGGAAAGGGGATGCAGCGGTTGCAGAACCTGAATTTCCTCCGGCCGGCGGCCGGCCCCCTGGCAGAGAGTCCTGAACCTCTGAAAATAACCTTCGACGAGGTTTCTCCCGACCTGATATCGAAGATCATGCAGGGGCCCGATGAGAAATACAGGTGCTCCATAGGGTTCCAGGTGCGTCCCGTGATGATCGTCACCGGTGAAATGGAACCGCCGGCACTGCTGGTTGGGATCGATTACAGCCTGGATCCCTCTCGGCCGCGGATCGAGAAAGAGCGGGGAGTGGTCATCCCCGCGCTTCCGGGAGTGGAGATTCCGGAAATTCGAGAGATCATTCCCCTGAAATGGCAGCCGCCTCCCTTGGGAACTCCGGTGTCTTTGAGGCCGCGGCTTATACTCAAGGGGGAGCGGCTCGACCTCGGCGGACTGTCATTGAAGATCGCCGATCTGGCCATTGACCCGGTCATGCAAAAGAGCAAACGGCTGGAGTGCATCCCGGATGACAAGATCGCCTCGGGAAAAACGATTTCCGCCGGAGTTCATCCGCTCCATCTGGTCCTGAAAAAAGGCTCACGGTTCAAACGGGTCGGCAACACCCTGTTGATCCCTGTCCGGCCGCGGTTGGAAACGGCGGTTGTCGCCGCTCTCGACACATCCAACCCCGCTCAAGTACTAGGGCAGATCCGGATGACGGGGCTCCTCTTGGGCACCGACCGCGATGATATCCTGGTCTGCCTCCTCCAGGAAGGAATCGCAACCTATTGTCTCGAAGGGGACGGGGTGCCTCTCCCTGAACCGTTGCCGTCCGGAGCCGTTCAAACACAGCTCGTATTCACCATGAAGGCCGAGCATAGGATTGTCGCGGGGAGATACCAACTGTTGCTGATCGTCAACGGGGAACAGGCGGAAAACTGTCCGGAAATCAGGTTGACCAACCCATGAACATCAATATCGGCAAACAACAGCAGCGGGAGGCCATTGTCTTCTCGCCGGAGCTGCAAACGGATGATCCTCTGGCGGCCTTCTGGCTCTTTCAGGCGACGGTTCGATTGCGGCGTGAGCTTTGCTGGCGGCTGGCCGAAAGGGCGGGCCGGTCATACGCTTCAGGTAGTCTATCCAGCGTTGAGTGGGATCGGCTGCAGGATAGCCTCGATAAAAAAAGGGTCTGGGAAGACAAACTGCGGTTTTTTCAGGAAGACCCGACCGCTCGTTTCTTGTCGGACCAGTTGGATCGCATCCCGTCCCAGGACGGTGAAGGTGCTCCCCGGGGCTCCTTCACCTGGTTGGTTCGGGAACTGTCACTTGACGACACTTCTATGTTTGCTTTGGCCTTGGCGCTGCTTCCCGTGTTCGACAATGCTGCCGGGGGAGTCGTCGCCGCCTGTCAGAACGATCCGGCGCGGGTATATCCCACCCTTTCCCTGGTGCAGAAGTTATGGGATTTCCCCCGGGAGGTTCTCGCTCTCGCCGACCCCGGCCACCCATTGATCCGATTGGGATTGCTTGCCCCCCCGGTTTACGGCTCCGTCGATCGGTTTTCGCTGACCCCGGATTGGGAATCGCCGCTTGCGGTTCCCGTCCCGATTTCCCGGCAGCTTCTGGGCTGTGACTCCCAGTCCTTTGCCCGGGAGACTGATTTTTCTTCTGCCCCTCCGGTCATCTGCAGTCGGGGGGTGGAGGTGTCCTGGATCTCTCTGCTGCAATCCCGGAGCGATTCCCTTTGGCTTCTCCCCATTTTCGGGAAAAAGGGGTGTGATCATTTTTCCTGGGCTGATGAACTCAGCCGCGCCACCGGGCGTCCCGTATTTCGAGGCGGAGCTGAATCGGCTGCCTGTGATCTGCGGCACCTGCGCTCCCTGGTCACGGTGTGTTGGCTGAAGAATGTCGATCTGTATTTGCCACCGGAAGCCATTTCTTTTTTTTCCCGGGAAACGGCCGGGCCGTCGTTCGCCGACTTATTGATGTCGATTCAGACTGTACCCATAACTGTTTTCCTGGGGATCGATGAGGAAAACCCGCTGCATCAGGTCCCCTCCCACCTCCTTCTGCCGGCGGTACATCTCCCCGCCTCTACCTTTTCAGAACGGGTCGAACTCTGGAAGTCATATCTGCCGGAATTAACCGGTCGTGAGTGGGAGAGGATCATCGATGAGTGTTCCAGACGGTTTCGCTTTGAAAAACTGACCATTGCTTCCATTGCCATGGGGTTGACCATGTTTCAGGGAGAAATCGACCGCCGGGATCTGTTTGGCGCCTGCCGGCGGTTCCAGGATGTTCGTATTGGCGACCTGGGGCAGAAGGTCGTCCCCCGCTTTTCCGGAGAACGATTGATATTGCCATCCAGGCACCAGCAACAGTACCGTGAGGTGGTGAATGCCATGCGATCCCTGGCGGATGTCCACTATGGCTGGGGGACTGGTGACGCCTGGAATGAGAGCGGGCTCTCCGTTTTGTTTTCGGGGGCACCGGGGACGGGAAAAACCATGGCCGCCGAGATGCTGGCGCTGGAACTCGATCTGCCCATGTACCGGATCGACCTGTCGCAGGTAGTGAACAAATACATCGGGGAAACGGAAAAAAACCTGAAACGTCTCTTCGATGCGGCTGATGATGCCGATATCATTCTCTTTTTCGATGAGGCCGATGCCCTGTTCGGCCGCCGGTCCGAGGTCAGGGATTCCCATGACCGCTACGCCAACCTGGAAATAAGTTACCTGTTGGAGCGGATGGAGCGGTTCAAAGGGCTGGCCATCCTGGCGACCAACCGTAAGAAGGATCTGGATGAAGCTTTCCTGCGACGTCTTCGCTATATCATCGATTTTCCCATGCCGGAAACCGAGGAGCGGTTGCGCATCTGGCGGCAGGCGACGCCCGAAGGTGTGGAGGTATCCGGAGTCGATTTCGATTTCCTGGCCAGGCAATTTCAGTTGTCCGGAGGGAACATCCGCTCCATCGTATTCAATGCCTGCCTGCAATGTGCGGCTCTTTTTCCGGATCCACCCAAGGGGCGCAAAGGGACACTGAAAATGGAGCAGGTTCTGGTTTCGGTCAAAAGGGAATACGAAAAGTTGAACCGGTCCTTCGATCCCCAGTTTTTCGGCCCCTATAAAAAGCTGATCAATGAAATGGAGAAAGGCGATGCCCGGAATCCGCATTGACCGGTTGGTTGTCCGGATGAAGGGGATCTCCCGGGCGGAGGCCGAAAAACTGGCCGCACGGTTGCCCGAAGAAATCCAACGACACCTGGGCTCTGCCCTGGGCGGGAAGACGCCGGTGGTGGAGTCCCGGATACCGTGGCTGCGAGTCGATCCATTCAGAACCGGTCCGGGGGGCGATGCCGCCGCGCAGATCGGATCGGCATTGGCCAAATCGCTGGCCGGCCGGTTAGAAAAAAACAAAGGAGGGGGAGAATAAAATGGATACAGCGAAACCTCTGGCTCAAGGCCCCCTGATCCGGGGCGCCATGGTGGAATACCGAAGCGAACTTTTCGGCGCCCTGCCCAATATCGTCCTTTTTCAATTCAATCCGGAGTCGCTGACACGAAGCTTCCAGATCTCCCGGCCTACCTCTGCCACCGGAACAGCCGAGCGTCCGGAGGTAAGCCAGTCCGGGGTGCAGCCATTTGAGAGAATCAGCCTGACCGCATTTTTCAACGCCACCGACCAGATGAACAAGGCCAATCCTTTGGCTTTGAGCTTCGGCGTCGGGCCCCAATTGGCCGCCCTCGAAAAGATGGCTGTCCCTCTGCCCGATGAAACCAGCCTGGAATCGACCACTGTCGATGCTGTGGCCAGCGAAGCGACGGCAAACCAGGGTTCCACCGCGACCCAACCGACCCCCCGGCGCAAGTTTCCCACCATCCTCTTCATTTGGGGTCCGAGCCGGCTGCTGCCCGTAGTGATCGATTCCCTCTCCATCAATGAAAAGCAGTTCGACGCACGGCTGAACCCGATCGACGCCGAAGTCACGCTGGGCTTGTCGGTATTGACCGAAAGTGTGTACCTGGAGGACCGGCTGGCCAAGGGAGCACTAAAATACACCAATGGGTTTCGGGATGCCATGGCGGTCATGAACCTGGCAAACATAGCCACCTCGGCGGTCATCGAGGTCATCCCCTTTTAAGGAGCGGCAATGTTCAGTAAAAGATCGAGATATTACAAACAGGATACAGTGGAAGTGGCGGCGGGCAGGCTGGAAAGCGGCGGCAAACGTACCGTGAAGGTGCTGTCTTTGAGGCGGTTGCCATCGATCGAGGGAGTTCCCCTTGTAGTCAAGGACAGAGATCGCCTCGATTGCCTGGCCTACCTGCAGTATGAAGACGGCGCCCGCTTCTGGCACATTGCCGATGCCAACACCTCCCTGGAGGCTTCCGAATTGCTGGCAGAGACTGGAGGAACCCTCCAGTTTCCGGAGAAATGATGCCCGATTTTAAATACCGGATTTTCTTCGATCATCAGAACGCCACCTCCCGGGAATTGGAGGGGATCGAGGAGATCACCGTGGAGCAGGAGATCGGCATTGCCTGGGAGGCCCGGCTGAAGGTGCCGATCGCCGTCGATGCCCGCGGCAACTGGACGGGCGACGATGAAAACTACATGCGGTCGTTTTCCCGGGTGCGGGTGGAGATCCAGTGTGGCACCGGGGTTTTTCGACCCCTGATCGACGGACCGGTCACTGGTTTCGCGAGCCGGCTCAGTTCCAATCCCGGGCAGAGCCACCTGACAGTGATTGTCCAGGACGATACGTTTTTTCTCAATAGGGTGGAGCAGGTGGCCGTCTTTGAGAACCAGGCCGATCACGAGATCGCCGGCCGGGTTTTCCAGAATTTCAGTGAACTGATCGCCACGACCTGCATCGAACCGACGCCTTCATCCGGAAGCTCTTTTCCCGCCTGGGTGGTGCAACGGGGGACGGCGATGGATCTGCTCCGCTTCCTGGCCCGCAGGCAGGGGATGCACGCGTATGTACTGCCGGGAGAAGATTCGGGGCAAAGCATCGGTTGTTTCCGGAAATTACCGGAACGGACCGATGGGCTTTTGCCGGTCATTCTCCTGGGGGATCCGCGCAACATCGATTCACTCGATATCGAATACTGTGCCTGCAAGCCGGCCCATTTCTCCGCCTCCAGCATGTATCTGGGGGACAAGCAGGTGATCGTCGACACGGCGAGGACCTCTTCCCAGCCGAGCCTGGGTGATGAAGGGGAGCGGGAACACAACCTGGGAACCAGCGAGCGGATACTCCCCCCCGAACAGGGGGAGGAAGTAAACCTTTCCCAGGCTCTTCAAGCCGCCTGCGAGCGGTCCGGTTATGCGTATGAAGCGAAGGGGAACGTTATCTCCGACAATTATACCGATATCCTCGAGCCGTACCGGTTGATCGCGGTGCAGGCCGGCAATACTCCCATGAGCGGAGATTATCTGATCCGCGAGGTCATCCATACGATCACTCGCTCCCAATACTCCCAATCTTTCAAACTGATGAGAAATGCCCGTTCATTCCGATTCGGTTCGAGCTTGGCTGTCCCCGGAGGGATATTCTGATGGCTGCGGAAAGCATGGAGACCCTGGTGGTCGAGATGGCCGAGAAAAACCGGCATCGGTTTTTTGGCAAATACCGGGGCTGCGTGAAGGAGATCGCTGACCCCGACCATCTGGGCCGGATCCGGGCTTTGGTCCCCGAGGTTCTCGGGGATCAGCTGACGCGCTGGGCGTTTCCCTGCCTGCCGTTTTCGGGAAACGGCATGGGGCAATTCACCATCCCGCCCAAGGAAGCGGGAGTCTGGATCGAATTCGAAGCCGGGGACCTTTCCCGGCCGATCTGGAGCGGCTGCTGGTGGAGCGACGACGAGCCCCCCGAAGATTATAACGGCAATCGAGCCGATCCGAAGCTCAAGATCATCCGCAGTGAGAAAGGCCTGATGGTCGGCCTCGATGATCAGAATCAGAAAATTTTCGTCAGCGACCGCAACGGTGGAAACCTGATTGAGATCGAGGTGCAGCAGGGGAAAATGACACTGAAGACCTCAGTGAAGATCGTCGTGGAAGCTCCCCAGATCGAACTGGTGGAAAACGCCTCCCATCCCCTGGTCTTCGGAGACCAGCTTCTGCAATATCTGAACCAGCTGGTTCAGCTCTATCAATCCCACACCCACCCGGGCGAACTGGTGCTCGGTGTGATCCCCATCACCCCGGCGCCGCCGGTGCCTCCCTTCATCCCGGCCACGCCGTCGCTGCTCTCCGCGAAGGTAAAGACAGGATGAAAAGGAGGAAAACATGGCATTGATCGCCGGCGGACCCAGATTGGACGGCAGCAAATATATTCTTGACCGGGCCGCACTGCAGAACAGTATGGCTCTGGCCATGGAGGATGAGATGAAAAAGCTGCTGCTGGCGGTGAAGGGGATCGAATTGTCGCAGACGGGAGAAGCGGACCGGCTCCTGTTGTTCACGGCGATCGCCAGGGGTGTCCTGGGTTACGTCGACCAGAATGCCGACGATTTGATCCAGACGGTGCAGATCGGTCACACCAGCGGGACCAGCATGGGGCACTCGGTGAGCGGTCTCGATCTCGATATCGACGTGTCGACCCTGCCCGGATAGGCCTAGGAGAAAACCATGGCGGAATCAACCGGACATCATCTGGCATTTCCCTTCCGGATCGGCCAAAACGGGCGGACCGTACCGGCCACCACCCTGGCCGGGCACGTCCGGGACGAGTTGCACCAGTTGCTGCTCACCGACCCCGGGGAGCGGCTGTTTCTTCCCGAGTTCGGCGGAGGGCTGCGAAAAATGGTCTTCGAAGGGCTTACCGATTCGGCTGCAGCGGTGGCCAAGGCCTACCTGACCCAGTCGATTTCGCGCTGGCTGGGTCAGCGGGTGGTTCTGGACGATCTGCGGGTGACGGTGGCGGAGGCGACGGTGACCGTGGAGATCGAGTACCATCCGGTCGGCACCGAAGAGAAACGGGTGTTGAAATTCGAGCGGAATGGAGGTTGAACATGGCCATCATCGACCAGGAAGCATTGGCGGTCCGGGCCGAAAAGCTGGAAGCCCAACCGGATGAGAACGGCATCCACCTGGCTCTGGTCCATTCATTGAGCGACAAGCTCGAACTCGACCTCCATTTTCTCAATGCGAATTTCCTCGCCCAGATGGCCGCCCAATTCGATCCTGATCCCGCCGATGAGAGCGACCGGATCTTGGTCATCAGCGGCGGTCACCGGGTGCGGGCGGGTTCGGACAAGGGACAGGTGAAGGTGACTGGGCTTGCATCGCACCCCTCCGATAGCAAGGTCCTGCGGTTGCAGGTCGCCCCGATTGGGGATTACTCCACCTACAAGCTGGCGGTCAACCGGTCGGTATTCCCCGGATTTGACCCCCTTTTTGCGGAGATTCCCTTCAAATTCCGACCGGGGTGTTTCCGGACCAACTGCCTCCCGGAAACGGGCCAGGTGCGGAAGCCAGGCAAAGAGCCGCTGATTGATTACCTGGCCAAGGATTATGACTCCTTCAAGCATACCCTGATTGCCGCCATGATGGAGCGGGTCCCCGGCTGGGAGACGACCAGCGAAGCCGATCTCGACCAGACCCTGATCGACCTGTTCAGCGCCGCCGCCGATGAACTCAGTGATTACCAGGACCGGGTGATGAACGAAGCCTTTCTGTCGATCTGTCGCAAACGGCTCTCATTGGCCCGGCATGCCCGCCTGCTCGATTACCACATCCACCAGGGGAACCAGGCGAGCACCTGGCTGGCCCTGGATACGGCCGACAGTCAGGACTTCGAACTGGATGCCGGCTTCGAAGTCTGGGCCGGCGGTGAGGAACTGGACAGTACGGCGGTGGTCTTCGTTTCCAAAAAGAAGCAGGCTTTGAACCACCTATTCAACCGGATCAGGCTCTATTCCTGGGAGGGTGTCGTTCCGGCTCTGCAGGAGGGGGCCACCAGTGCTGATCTTCTGGTGGGAACCGGTGCCGAATCGGAGGCGCGGAAACTGGAAGAAGCAATCCGGGAAGGTGCAACCCCCCGGTTGTTGATCCAGGAGGAGTTGAATCCCGCCAGCGGCCATCCGGCCGGAGCCGATCCCCGGCGGCGCCAGATATTGAGGCTGCTTACGGGAGAAGCCGGAGCCGAAACACGGAAAGACCCCATTACCGATACCTGGTACGTTCATGTCTCCTGGCGCCAGGAGGACTGTCTGCAGAAAAACTACTGTTTCACTGTCGAGTGTTCTGGAACAGCGGTGGAAGGCATCTCCTTTTTCAACGGCAACCTGGTGGAGGTTTTTTGCGGGCGGTGGAGGGAAGTGAAGTTTCGGGAAGAAGAAGAGTTGCTGGGCGAAGAAAGGGAATATCCCCTGGTCAAAACAGAAAAATGGGGGGTCGTGTGCCCGTTGCCCGAACCGGTCGCCTATCGGGAGACGCTTCCCGGCGGCGAAGATATTCCCGTATCCACCCTGGAAGTGAAAGTCATCCGGGGGATCGAAACCGAGGATTGGGAGGAGAGGATCAGCCTGATCTCCAGTGATGAGAGCTCCGAAGGCGGGGACCATTTCATCGTGGAAACCGGTGAGGACGGTCTCAGTTCCATCCGTTTCGGCAACGGCGTCAACGGCCGCAGCCTCCCCGAAGGTGCGGAGGTCCGTTGCCGGTACCAGGAGGGGAAAGGAACAGTGGGGAATGTCGGGTTCGATTCCCTGGTCCGTTTCCATCTTACAATCTGGGAACCGTTGATCGAATCGGTCTGGAATCCCCTGGATGTGGTCAACGGCCGGGATCCCGAACCGGTGGCGGAGATTATCCGACGGGTTCCGGAAGCCTATCGCAGCAGGCAGCTCAGGGCTGTCACCTTGAAAGACTATCAGGATCGTGTAGAGGAACTGGACGAAGTCTCCCGGGCCGCCGCCTCTTATGCCTGGACCGGCAGTTGGCGAACTGTGCGCATTGCCGTCGATCCGGTGGGAACCGACGTATTGAAACCCGAACTGCGGGAAAAGATCCGGAACCATGTGGAGGCGGTCCGGCTGATCGGCGAGGATATCGAGATCCGACCGCCCCTGTTTGTTCCGTTGCAGATTTCGGTCACAGTCTGCCTCCATCCCGACTATTGGCCCGAACACCTGGAAATGATTCTCGATCGGGAATTCTCCACTGGGTACCTGGAAAGCGGGCGCAAGGGGTTCTTTCACCCCGATAACTGGACCTTCGGCCAAGAACTCTATGCCAGCCAGATCATTCAACGGGTGGAGGAGATCCCCGGCGTGGGGCATGTCCAGTCGGTGGCAATGAAACGCTGGGGCCGGGCCGGAGATGGAAGCGACCGCATCGTCGACCTGCGACCCAACGAGATCATACACGTCGAAAATGATCCCGACCACATGGAGATGGGGGTGATCGAATTCACCCTGCAAGGAGGCCGAGGATGAGCGAAGAATGCCGTAACGATTGTCTGGAAAAGCTGGAATTCCCCCGAACGATAGAGAATCCTCCGGGATTTCCCAAGGTCGCGTACCGGATCGGGACCTATGCCAGCATCCGCGAAGCCCTTCTCCGCAAACTTGATCTGGAACCGGTTCTCCGCAATTGGACCCATCGCGAAGCGGATGACCCGGGAATCGCACTCCTCGAAGGGGCGGCTGTTCTAGGCGATATCCTCACCTTTTACCAGGAATTGTATGCCAATGAAGCTTGGCTGACCACGGCCCAATGGCGGCAAGACATCGTCGACCTGGTGCGGCTGACCGGGTATCGGCCCGCTCCCGGGGTTGGCGGCCTGGCGACCTTCGCTCTCGAGGTCAAAGGTAGAAGTTCCGTGGTCGTTCCGGCCGGATTCCCCATCCGCGCCCAGATCCAGGGGGTGAAACAGGCGGCCGATTTTGCCACCAAGGAGGCGGTGACCGCCTATCCATGGCTGAACTCTTTCCAATTGTACCGCCCCTTGACCATTCCCAATATCGGCGATGACACCCGGGAATTCCAGGTGTCGAGCGTTTGGGGAGAAGAGGATGACCTGAAACTGGCGAAGGGGGACACACTCCTGCTCGGGATCGCCGACGGTTCCACCGACCCCGTCACCTTGAAGGATATGGAGACGGTCGTGATCGAAGATGTCCAGACGGTCCTGGGCGCATCCATTCTGGCCATCAAGGGAGCGCTGCGGCACGATCACGACCAGCCGAATCTCATTGCCTGCAAACTGGGGAGGCAGTTCCGCCATTTCGGCCATGCGGCTCCGGCGCAGTTCATCCAAACCAAAGACGGTGCGGTGACAACCGAGGACCTGCTCTATTCCCGTTCCCTCTCCGGAGATACGGCCTCTTCCGCGGCTGCCGAAACCGACTACAGCGGGCGCAATGGCATGAGAGTGGTCGACCCGAGTCTGGGCATAAATGAATTTCCGATCGAAGGTGAAATCGACGGCCTGGTCCAGGGCTCGCTGCTCCTGGTGCAGGGACTCCTCTACGCCGGATCGGCTGACAAGAGATATTTTTCGCTGGCGCGAACTCTGAATGGCTGGACGACCCGGACGGTCACCTGGGGGGCGACGGCGGGCAGCGCCACCGTCCTGAACCTGGACAGCGATTGCCAGGTTGAATCTGGAACCAAGGCCTACCTGCAGGGGGATATCCGCACTCTGCTCTTTCAGGAGATCATCGGACCCGTTTTTACCCTCTCCTCGACCTGGGAAGTGACCGATGAAGACGAAGGGAAAACCCTCCTTTTTATCGGTACCGAGGCGGAGGCAAAGGTACTCAAGGGGCGTTCTCTGTTCCTGGAAGATGCGTCCGGGGAAGTCACCCGGGTCTCGGTCTCGGAAGTGGCGGCTTATTTGCCTGGCCAATCTCAGTTTTCCGGGTTCCGATCCCTCACTCTCGATCGGAACGTCGATTACAGCGACTTCCCTGTGGAAGATGGAGAAGTCACCGTCTATGGCAACCTGGTCGATGCCACCCAGGGCAAAAAGGAAAAAACCGCCATTCTGGGCAGCGGCGATCATCGGGAAAAGTTCCAAACCTTCAAATTGCCCAAGTCGCCACTGACCTACCATCTGCAGGCGGGGGAGTATCCCCCCCAGGTGCCGGAACTGAAGGTCTATGTGAACGACCGCAAATGGAAGCGGGTCGACTCCTTTTTCGACCGCGGCTCCAAAGAGGAAATTTACCTTGTGCGTGAAGACGGGGACGGGGTCAGCTGGGTCCAATTCGGTGACGGAAAAACGGGAGCGCGCCTGCCAACCGGTTTCGAGAATGTCACCGCCGAGTACCGGAGTGGCAGCGGCGCCCACGGAGAACTGCAATCCGGAACCAAACCCCAGGCGGCCGGAACATTGACTGACCTGCAGAAAGTTCATTTGAAAAGCGAAGTGACGGGCGGGAGTCAGCCGGAAACGGGGGAAAAGGCAAAAGCGGCCGCCCCGATGAGAACCCAGGGGATCGGCCGGCTGGTCAGCCTGCAGGATTACGAATACGAGGCCCTGGCCGTTTCCGGAGTGATCAAAGCCACGGCCCGCTGGAACGTTTCCTACCACGGCTCGGCCGTGCTCCTGACTCTGCTGATGGAAGCGGGACGGGAAGGGGAATTCACTAGTATAGAGAGTATTTTGGCCGGATATAACCGCTGTCGTGGCCCCAATCGGTTTCCCCTGAAACCGATCCAGGGAAAGTTCTGTTATGTCTATGTTCAGGCCGAAGCCGCCCTGGATCCTGATATATTGGAAACAACGGTATTAACAGAGATCCAGGATTCGCTGGGAATTTCGAGCGGGGAGGAGGATGAGGACCTGGAAAACGATGGACTTTTTTCTTTGAAGCGCCTCTCTTTCGGTCAAAAAGTTTTTGCCACCCAGATTGCCGGGGCCATCCAGAAGGTGGAGGGTGTGGTTTGGGCCGAGGTCAAAGCGTTGGTCGTCCTGGGCGAGGCGGATGATCCGGCGGAACTGACCACCCCCACTTCTCCCTCATTCGCCGCTGTTCTGCCCTGCGGCGAGCACCAGATTCTCCGCCTCTACAAAACCCACCTGCAGCTGACTCCGGCCGCATCGAAGGCCGGAGGGGAGTGTTGATATGAGCATGCATACAAAACGGGTTCCTCTGTATGAAAGGCTGCCCGAGATCTACCGGATCCGGGACGAGGAGCAGGAACCGCCCTACCCGCTGAAATCGTATCTCTCTTTGGTGGAGGGTGCATTCGCGGAGATCCACCGCAACATCGAGCAACTCTATCACGACCTGTTCATCGAGACCTGCGATGACTGGGTGGTTCCCTATATCGGAGATCTTCTGGGGGTGAGCCACCTTCAGGGTAAACCCAATACGTTGCGGGCCGATGTGGCTGAAGCCATCGCTTTGCGGAGACGCAAGGGAACCCTGGCGGGGATGGAGAAACTCGCCTTCACCATCACCGGCTGGGGGGTGCATTGCCTGGAATTACGG
>Ga0209287_10000441_pt1 | contig 25270 bp, 29 predicted proteins | sample PPLLak3cmMay2015_2_FD_187255 | JGI IMG/M metagenome (GOLD analysis project Ga0209287, IMG submission 187255) | Freshwater sediment microbial communities from Prairie Pothole Lake near Jamestown, North Dakota, USA - PPLs Lake P8 Core (1) Depth... | ecosystem: Environmental > Aquatic > Freshwater... | reverse complement strand
GGGCACTTCCTCCTCGATGGCCGCCAAGGCGTCTTCGGACACTTCAGGCAGTGGAACGGTGAGATTGCCGGGGCGCACCGCGTTGGCGTGGAGGATTACCAGCATGGCGAAGAAGACCTCGGTCTGATCGGGATCCATCTCGATCGCGGCCACGCTTTCGCGCAGGCGCTTCAGCAGGCCGGGCAGAATTCTCACCAGCATCAGCCGAGAATCCATGTCGGGTTTGGGCTGGACGCTCCATATCAGCTCACGCATGGTTTCAACATGGCTGCTGAAGTGGGCTCCGTTTTCGCCGTCTTCGATGTAATCCGCAGTCAGGAGACGGGCCCAGTCGCGCCGCAGGAATGAGCGGACTGCATCGCCGACCGTCTGCTCGCCGAGAGCGCGGTTGATGAAATCGTGGACCACGATCGGTGCCAGTTCGGCCCGTTCGGCGCGCTTGATTTCAGCGATGTCCTGCTGCAGCTCGCTGTCGATCCGCGAGTCGAGCGAGGCGTCCAGCGCTTCGAGTTCGTCCGCCGCTGATTCGAAGACGCCCATGTCCTTGTCGAACGTGTCGAGGACATGCGTGACGATGTCGGAAATTGCATTCAGGCTGGACTCGCCGTCATCGCAGCCGATGATGCGCACGGACAACGCGGCGATTGCGTCGAGCATGTGCCGCACGGGATGATTGCGATGCGAAAAAAAGCTGCGATCAAGCATCGCGGCCTTGAGTACGGGAATCTGCAGGCGCGCGATTTGCGCCTTGAGTCTGTCGGGGATTGCGTCCTCGTTGAAAACCACGTCGAACAGCATCGCGACCGCATCCACCATGATGGCGTCAAGCGGCGAGGCGGACTGCATGATCGGACTTTGCTGCAAGTTGCGCAGGACGTTCTGGATCGAGTTGTTCTCGAGTATCGGCAATTCATAAAACGCACCGCCTGGCAATTGCAGCTGGCCATTCTGCAGGACGCCAAGTGATTCCAGCAGATTCAGGCCAGCTCCGGAAGATGCGGGCGCCGAGCCGGCCCCTGCGCCGGCGTAGGCTGGAGCATTTCCCGAAATGGCGGTTCCCGCGCCTGCCATTGCTGCTCCGGCGCCCGCATGAGGTCCGGCAGCCAGCTGTTCGAACATTCCCAGAATGTCAGAGTCCTCTGTGTCGGCAGAGGCGCTAGTGCGATTGCCGGACCGTCTGTCGACAGGGCGGGTTTTCGAGCCGATCTTCAAATCGGACAGGATGCCGTGGTCGCTGAGGTGGGTGTTGAGGGACTGATAGATGCGCGGCAATTCCGAAGCCAGCAGCAAATTGAACTGGTTGAGCAGGATGACCTGGATGTTTTGCGTCAGACCAAGCGTGTCGAAGCCATCTAGCATCGCCTGGCTGAGGATTTTGGGGCCCAGCGGGTTTTCGTTTTCCTGCAGATCGGCGCGTCCCAGCAGGCAGGCCATTCGGGTGTCGAGCGCAACGAGTTGCTCGACGCTGCTGAAACGCAGGCGCGATGTGGCTTTGTCAACTGCCAGGGCCAGCTCGAGGTCGGTGTCCCGGACCAGCGACAGTTCGGTCAGGCTGAGCCCGGATGAACCCTCCTGTGGTCCGATGGCGCTGGCGAATTTCCGGCAGTAGGCTTCCTTGCAACTGGCCAGCAGTTCGTTGGCTTTCTTGTTAAGGACACTTTGCGCATCGTAATAGTTATTGCGGACGCCGAGGATGGGGGAGCGATCTGCCATGCCCTGCAGGGCATTTTCCATCGCCTCGGTTTGCCGGTTGAGCACCCGGGTCACCCCTTCAATCAACAGGTCCCGGCACGCGTTCAGCAGCAACAGATTCTCGGCGGAAGGCTGCCCGCGGCGCGAACGATCGTACTGATTGAAATTCACTACCACTGAGTTGTCTTGCATCTCGCGCTCCATATGGTCACCCCACGGTTTCTTGGGCGGCTGGCCGACATCGACGGGGAAGGGCTGACCGGAGTGCTGCCGGCGGCCCCGCTATCTCGCTTGTCCACAGTGCTTCTTGGACTGGCTTGCGGTTCGCTCCCTGCTGCTTTATCTGGGAGCTGAACCACCAATCCGGCGAGACCGGAAACTTTGCGTCCCCGCCTCGCGGCGGGTTTGCCCTGTTCGGTAGTCGGCGACTGTGTCGAAAAGCGGACACAAAACCGCACAACTGGTATTTCGGAATAAGCGGAGGAAAACTTTAGGCCGAGTGTTGAAAATTTGTCGGGGTTGTCGAAATTCGTGTTCTGGCCTTGTAAAGCCAGGCAGGGAAATGGGATGTCTCGTCGGGGTGACCCTCCATGGCCGCCAGCTAGCCGGCAGGGGTATGGAAAGTCATCGGATGGGGTGCATTACTGGCGTGTCGCGGGGCGGTAGTGAGTCGAAACGGGAATTTCGGCACAGATGCGCCGGAACTGGAGCGGGCGAAGGGAATCGAACCCTCCTCATGAGCTTGGGAAGCTCAGGTAATGCCACTATACGACGCCCGCAAGCGCTAAAATCGCCATTCTACTTAATAGTGTTCATGGATTGAAGTTTTGATTAATCTGCTTATCAACGGCGAATCGCGGCAGTTCACAGCCGGCTTGTCGGTCGCCGGGCTGGTCGAGTTGCTCGACCTTCAGGGCAAGCGCGTGGCGATCGAAAGGAACGGCGAAATCGTTCCGCGCAGCCAGTATCCCGAAACCAAGTTGAATGATGGCGACCGCCTGGAAATAGTGGTCGCGGTCGGCGGCGGCTGACGCCTGCTGCATTCCTACTCCTAATTACCCCAAGCGAATCTTATGGAACCACTCATCATCGCCGGCAAGGCTTATTCATCGCGCCTGCTGGTCGGAACCGGAAAATACCAGGACTTTGAGCAGACCCGACTTGCGGTCGAGGCCTCGGGTGCGGAAATCGTCACCGTCGCCATCCGCCGGACCAATATCGGCCAGGAAGCCGGACAGCCCAGCCTGCTCGATGCGCTGCCGCCATCCAAATACACCTATCTGCCGAACACTGCAGGTTGTTACACAGCCGACGACGCGATCCGCACCCTGCGCCTGGCGCGCGAACTGCTGGACGGCCATTGCCTGGTCAAGCTCGAAGTGCTGGGTGATCCGCAGAGCCTCTACCCCAACGTGGTGGAAACCCTCAAGGCCGCCGAAGTTCTGGTCAAGGATGGCTTCCAGGTTATGGTCTACACTTCCGATGATCCGATCATCGCCAGACAGCTCGAGGACATCGGCTGCGTTGCGGTGATGCCGCTGGCTTCGCTCATCGGTTCCGGCATGGGCATTTTGAACCCCTGGAATTTGCAGATCATCATCGACCGCGTCAAGGTTCCGGTGGTGGTCGATGCAGGTGTTGGCACGGCTTCGGACGCTGCCATCGCCATGGAACTCGGTTGCGACGCGGTGCTGATGAATACCGCCATTGCCGGCGCGCAAAACCCGGTGCTGATGGCGTCGGCCATGAGAAAAGCCGTGGAGGCCGGGCGCGAAGCCTATCTGGCCGGGCGCATGCCGAAAAAGGTCTATCAGGCGAGCCCCAGTTCGCCGACCTCCGGCTTGATCACCGGCAGCAAGTAGACAAATGCCGCATGGCGAAAGCGGACATCCGCGCATCCGCTCCTACGTGCTGCGCGCTGGTCGGGTCGGCTCCGGCCAGGCCCGGGCACTGGCCGAACTCGGCCCGCGCTATCTGTTGTCCTATCAGTCCAGCCTGGTCGATCTCGATGCAATCTATGGCCGCGCCGCGCCGAAAATCCTCGAAATCGGCTTCGGCATGGGCGAGGGCCTGGCGGAAATCGCCGCAGCCCATCCCGAGAATGACTACCTCGGGGTGGAGGTTCACACTCCGGGGGTCGGTGCTCTGCTGAAACAACTCGGCGAACGCGGCCTGGACAATGTCAGGGTCATCCAGCATGACGCAGTGGAAGTGCTCACTCACATGCTCGCGCCTGGCAGCCTTGTGGGCGTGCACATCTTCTTCCCGGATCCATGGCACAAGAAGCGCCACAACAAGCGCCGCCTGATCCAGTCGCCGTTTGTGCGCCTGTTGACCGGGCGCATCGCGCCGGGCGGTTATCTGCATCTGGCCACCGACTGGGAGGACTACGCGCTGCAGATGCTCGAGGTTCTGTCTGCCGAACCCAAACTAGCCAATGTCGCGGATGGTTTTTCAGCGCGCCCGGACACCCGACCGCTGACCAAGTTCGAGCAGCGCGGCCTGCGCCTCGGACATGGGGTGTGGGATCTGGTGTTCCGCAAGCGTTAGAAATCCACGGCGCCCTGCGGCTATGATGCGGGCATGGATTTTTTCGAACTCTCCAAATCTGCCTTCGCACTGTTTGCCATCGTCGATCCGATCGGCGTGATCCCGATTTTCCTCATGGCCACCCAAGGCTATACCCTGGTGCAAAGCCATCACGCGGCAAGGGTTGCCGCCCTGACCGTGCTCGGCGTGCTGACACTGTTCATTTTTGCCGGCGAACCCTTGCTGATGTTCCTCGGCATACGTCTCGCCGCATTTTCGGTGGCTGGCGGATTGCTGTTGCTGTTGCTGGCGCTGTCGATGGTGCAGGCACATGTCAGCCCGCAACGACAGACCGAGGACGAGGCGGCCGAGGCGGAGGAGAAGGACTCGGTCGGCGCGGTGCCGTTGGGCGTGCCGCTGCTGGCGGGGCCAGGTGCGATCACCCACGTCATCGTGGCGTCGGGGGCGGCACAGGGTAACGTGATGCACCAGGGCATGCTGCTGATTCCGGTGGCTCTGGTCGCGCTGTCGGTGTGGCTGGCATTTCGCGCCGCGCCGATGATCGCCCGACGTCTTGGCAGGACTGGCATTCATGTGGTGACGCGCCTGATGGGTCTGATCATCGCTGCCATTTCCATCGAGATGATCGCCAGCGGGCTGGGCACTCTTTTCCCCGGCCTGCTTGCCTGATTCGGGTGCGTCTGCTGCGCCAAACCGGTGCGCGGAATCTGAAACTTTCACGTCACCCCCGCGTTCTATCATGCTTTCGAATTGGCACGATCGATGCGGGCCGATACAGGAAAAATTGGGAGAAAACATGGAATTCGGAATCGTCGGACTCGGACGGATGGGCGGCAACATGGCGCGCCGCCTGGCGCGCAAGGGCATGCGCATCGCGGTGCACAACCGCAGTCATGAAGTCAGCCAGGCCCTCGCCGCCGAAACCGGCCATCTGGCCTGTGCCGGCCTGGAGGAACTGGTTGCCGCGCTGCAGGCGCCCCGCATCGTCTGGCTGATGCTGCCGGCGGGCGAAGCGACTGAAACGGCTCTGAACACGATCGCTCCGCTATTGAGCCCGGGCGACCTGGTGGTCGATGGCGGCAATGCCTACTACAAGGATGGCGAGCGGCGCGCTGCTGCGCTGGCCAGCAGGGAGATCGACTTTGCCGATGCAGGGGTATCGGGCGGGATCTGGGGACTGGATAACGGTTACTGCATCATGTTCGGCGGCAGCGACGCCGCGGCGGCACGACTCAGGCCATGGATGGAGGCGCTCGCCCCCGCGCCCACTGAAGGCTGGCTGCACACCGGCCCGGTCGGCTCGGGCCACTTCGTCAAGATGGTCCACAACGGAATCGAGTACGGCATGATGCAGGCCTTCGCCGAAGGCTTCGCGCTGATGAAGAACAAGCCCGGATACGATCTCGATCTGGGCGAGATAAGCGAACTCTGGCGCCATGGCAGCGTGGTGCGCTCGTGGCTGCTCGACCTGTCGGCGGAGTTTCTTGCGGCCGATGCCAACTTGGAAGCCATCCAGCCGTTCGTGGCGGATTCCGGCGAGGGCCGTTGGACCGCGCTCGAAGCGGTCGAGCAGGGCATACCCGCGCCGGTGATGTCGCTGGCCCTGATGATGCGCTTCGCCAGCCAAGGCAAGAACGATTACGCGGCGAAGACCCTGGCGAAGATGCGCCAGGGATTCGGCGGTCATGCGCTGAAGGAGGGTGGCAAATGAAAACCGGTCTCGAAGACGCGCTGCCCTGCACCTTCGTCATCTTTGGCGCTACGGGCAACCTCGCCAGCAACAAGCTGCTGCCGGCCTTGTATCACCTCGAGGCGGCGGCGCGTCTGTCAGAGTCGCTGAATATCGTCGCCTTTTCCCGCCGCGACTGGGATACCGAACAGTGGCGGACGCATATGCGTGAGGTGCTGGCCGACAAGATCAACGGCAGCGTCGAAGGGCCGGTATTCGAGCGCTTCGTTGCACGTTTCGTCTATCAGCAGGGCGACCTCAACGATGTGGATTCTTACCAGGCACTGGCCGAGCGCCTGATGAAAGGCGGCGTGGCCTGCTCCAGCACGGTTTTCTATCTCGCCATCAAGCCTGCCGAATTCGGCGCGGTGATCCGCAACCTCGAGGCGGTCGGACTCAACAAGCCGCGCGGTCTCAACCGCGTGGTGGTGGAGAAGCCCTTCGGCGAGGACATCGAGTCGGCGCGCATGCTCAATCAGCTGCTGCACCAGCATTTCGACGAGGAGCAGATCTTTCGTATCGATCATTTCCTCGGCAAGGAGACGGTGCAGAACCTGCTGGTGTTCCGCTTCGCCAATACCCTGATCGAACCGCTGTGGAACCGCAACTTCATCGACCACGTTCAGATCACCGTGGCCGAATCCCATGGCATCGAGAAGCGCGCCGATTACTACGATCGCGCCGGTGCGTTGCGGGACATGCTGCAGAACCACCTGATGCAGTTGCTCACCGTGGTGGCGATGGAGCCGCCGCCGGCGCTCGAGGCCGACGCCTTGCGCGACGAGAAGGTCAAGGTGCTGCGCTCGATCCGCCCGATCGCCAAGCGCGCGGTGCACGCCCACGCCATCCGCGCGCAGTACGCCCGGGGCGTGGTGGACGGTAAGAATGTCGTGGGCTATCAGCAGGAAGAAAACGTCGAAGCGAACTCCGTCACCGAAACCTTCGTTGCTGCCAAGTTCTACATCGACAACTGGCGCTGGCGCGGGGTGCCGTTCTATCTCCGCACCGGCAAGCGGCTGCCGCACCAGACCTCGATGATCGCGATCCGCTTCCGTCACCCACCGCAACAGTTGTTTCGCGAAACCCCGGTGGAGACCATCGATCCCAACTGGATCCTGCTGTCGATCCAGCCGGAGGAGTCGATGCGCATGGAAATCCACGTCAAGCAGCCGGGGCTCGACATGGACACGCGGGTGATGCAGATGAACGCCAGCTTCCGCAAGACCGACGAGCAGGCCCTGGACGCCTACGAGACCCTGCTGCTCGACGTCATCGAGGGCGACCGCTCGCTGTTCCTGCGCTTCGACGAAGTCGAATGGGCATGGCTGGTGGTCGACCCCATCCTCAAGCACTGGGCGGTCGAACGCGAATTCATCCCGACCTATCCAGCCGGAAGCTGGGGTCCGCCCGATGCCAACCGCCTGTTCGACAGCGACGACCAGAGCTGGCGCAACGAATTGTGAGCCTGCCCGAATCGCGGTTGTTCGCGGATGCGGGCGCACTGGTGACGGCATTGGCCGACGCGGTGTGCGCCGCGGCCGATCGCGCAATCGAGGCGCGTGGCGTGTTTCATCTGGTGCTGGCTGGCGGTTCGACGCCGATCGCCCTGTATCGCGAACTAGCGGCCAGGCATGCCGGCGATGTGCGGTGGAAAATCTGGTTCGGCGACGAGCGCTGCCTGCCGCCGGACCATGCCGAGCGCAACAGTGTCATGGCGGAAGCGGCCTGGCTGTCCGGTTCGGCCATCCCGCCCGAAAACCGTCTGCTGATTCCTGCCGAGCGCGGCGCAGAGGCGGCAGCGGCTGACTATGCAGCGATGCTGGCAGCTGTGCCGAGTTTCGATCTGGTGCTGCTGGGGATGGGGGAGGATGGCCACACCGCCAGCCTGTTCCCGGGGCATGATTGGGGTACCACGCAGGGCAGCCCGGCGGTTCTCCCGGTTCACGATGCGCCGAAACCGCCTCCCGATCGGGTCAGCCTCTCGGCAGCGCGCCTGTCCGACAGCCGCAGCGTGTGGTTCATCATCAGCGGCGAAGGCAAGTCGGATACCGTAACGCGCTGGAGGAAGGGCGAGGCGCTGCCGGTCACGGCCATCCGCGGACGGAACGAAACCCTGGCCTGGCTGGATCAGTCGGCTTGGGGGATGTCGGTTTCCGGGTGAGCAGCCGGTTCTGCCTCCGACTTGGGCTTCTTTGCTGGCTTCTGCAGCATTACCTGGCGCGTCGCCGGTGTCTCCAGGCTGATGCGCCCCAGCGTGCCGTTGCGATAGTCGGTCAGGAAGAGCATCGCCGCTTTCTCCAGATCCAGTTCACCGCCGCGTCCCCTGAGCAGGCAACCGCGTTTCCTGGCAACTGACTGCAGCACGTCGGTGCCGTCCATGCCAGTCGTGTCGAAACCGTAGCGTGCGCTGAGCAGGGCTGGATACCTCTGCAGCAGGATGTCGGCCAGAAAGATCGCCACTTCCTCGTCGATCACCGCGTTGCGGCCGATGGCGTGGCTGGCGGCGAGCATGAAGCCGTCGGAGTCGTGCTCGATCTTCGGCCACATCAGGCCGGGGGTGTCGACCACGGTCAGGCGCGCCGAAAGGTTGATGCGCTGCTGCGACTTGGTCACCGCCGGTTCGTCTCCCACTGCAGCGACCTTGCGCTTGACCAGCGAGTTCATCAGCGTCGACTTGCCGACGTTGGGGATGCCCATGATCATGATCCGCAGCGGCTTGAAGTTGTCATCGCGGTGCGGCGCCAGTTTTTGCGCCAGCGCCGGCAGCTTCGCCACATCGCCGGCCTTCTTGGCGGAAATCGCCACCGCCATCACGCCGGGCTGACGGTTGTAGTGCTCGATCCAGGAACGCGTGACCTCGGGATCGGCAAGGTCGGACTTGTTCAGCAGCTTGAGGCAGGGACGCTGGCGGAAATTGCGCAGTTCGTGGATCAGCGGGTTGCTGCTCGCTTCCGGCAGGCGCGCATCGAGCACCTCGATCACGACGTCGATCTGTGCCATGGTCTCCGCCGCCTTCTTGCGCGCGGAAGTCATGTGACCGGGGAACCACTGGATGGACATGGGGGTTGAAAAAGTGAAGCGGGAAGGGTGATTGGTGAAGGGTGGTGTGATTATCCCACCACTCCTTCAAGCAGGCGCTGATGGCCGGATGCGATTTTCTCGTGCTTCAGTCGAGCGCGCGGTACTGCACTTCGACGATTTCCAGTTCGCGCCGCCCGCCAGGTGTCTGCACGCTCACCGTGTCGCCTTCGCGGGCGTGCAGCAGCGCGCGTGCCATCGGCGAGGTCCAGGCGAGATGGCCGCGCCCGGCATCGGCTTCGTCGATGCCGACCAGGCTGTAGGTCGACTCGCTGCCGTCTGCATCGGCGACCGTGACGGTGGCGCCGAAAAATACCTGGTCGGTCGGTTCGCGCGTGGCCGGATCCACCACTTCAGCATGTTCGAGGCGCTTGGACAGGAAACGGATGCGGCGGTCGACCTCGCGCAGGCGCTTCTTGCCGTAGATATAGTCGCCGTTTTCCGAACGGTCGCCGTTGCTCGCGGCCCAGGATATGGTCTCGACCAGATTCGGGCGCTCGATCTTCCACAACTGGTTGAACTCGGCGTCGAGGCGCGCATAACCGGCTGGCGTCATGTAGTTCTTGGTGCCGGCCGGCAACGGTGGGACGCCGGGGAGATCGTCTTCCTCGTCGTCTACCGGGTCGGTCTCTCGGGTGAATGCCTTGTTCATCGGCCGAACAGATGCAGGATCAGGGTCAGCAGCAGCGACATCAGGATGACGCTGGTGAAGGGAAAGTGCAGCGTGCCGCGCGCCCGCTTGACGTGAATGTCGCCGGGCAGGCGGCCGATGCCCAGCCGAGTCAGCAGCGGCGTGAGCAGGCCCAGCACCAGCAGGGCGAGGACGAGGGTAAACAGCCATTTGATCATGCCAGGATTTTACCGGATGGCTCAGGCGGCTTGGCGAAGCCCCAGCGAGACAGTGGAACGAGCCTATTGCGTTGCCTGATCGACCTGCTGGCGCTGTGCCTCGGCCGCGTCCAGCAATTGACCTTCCACCGCGCGGGCCTTGCCTACCGCCTGGATCTGGGTTTCGAACGCCGGATTCGGCTGGCGCGGGTCAACTTCCGGTTCGGGCGGCGCAACCGAGCCATCGCACGCGGCGAGCAAGAGCAGCAGGGCAGGAACGAGGACTTTCATCATGGGTTCTCCAGCAGGCCGGTGGGCAGCCCGTCTATGCTGACCGTGTTTTTCTCGCGCCAGTAGTCGAGCAGGCCGGTCGGCCCCTTTTTCTCGGCCCAGCGCGCCAGGGTGTCGCGCTCGCCGCGATAGTCGAACAGCGGCACGGCATAGCCGCACGATGTCTGCACCGAATCGATGTCGAGCACGATCAGCTGGCGCTCGCCGGGCAGTGCAGGGAAATGGCGCCTGAGTTCGGCCCAGGCAGCATCCTGGCGCCGTACCAGATGGCCGCGCCCATACAGCCGCAGGATCAGCGGTTCGGTGTCGAAGCTGCAGAACATCACGGTCATGCGGCCGTCGTGCCTTAGATGGGCGGCGGTTTCGTTGCCGCTGCCGGTGAGGTCGAGATAGGCGACGCGCTTGGGATCTAGGACACGCAGGCTGTCCATGCCCTTCGGCGACAGGTTGATGCGGCCGTCGGACGGCGCGGTGGCAGTGAAGAAAAGTTTCTGCGCGGCGATGAAGTCGCGATGCCGGTCTTCCAGCGCCGGGTAGAAACGCGCCATCAGCTGATCTGACGCTTGAGGAATTCGTTGAGGATGCGCAGGCGGGTGATGCTGTCGTTCATTTCCAGCAGGCTCTGCTTGACGCTGAGCTTGAGCGTAAGCACCTCGGACAGCCGGTAGCCCACCCAGACTGCGTTGTCGAACTGCAGTGGTTCGGGGAAGGCGTCCGTCCCGACCTGTTCCATGATGTGGCGCAGGATGTCGACCGCCATGCGCAAGTCGTTGGGGACGGCAATGCGCGTTTCCGCACCGATGTCGTCGACCTTGCCGCTCAGCAGACCCTGGGCATCGCTCTCGGTGGAGCGGATGACGAAGCGCTCAAGCGCCTGTGTCTGGATGTGCAGGATGCCGGTTTGCGGCATTTCCCAGTCGGTGACCTGCACCCGGGTGCCGACCTCGTAGGGCTTTGCCGGCGCCCCCACTTCCTTGCCTTCGCGAATGGCGCAGATGCCGAAGGGAGTGCGGTCGGCGATGGCCTTCTTGACCATGTCCATGTAGCGCTGCTCGAAGATTCGCAGCGGCAGCAGGCCGCCTGGAAAGGCCACGGTGTTGAGCGGAAACAGCGGCAGCATGGCGTTCATTTGTCCGCTCCCCAGCGTGCCATCAGCGTGTGGCCGATACCGAGCTGGTCGAGGATGCGCGCCACGATGAAATCGACCACGCCCTCGATCGACTGCGGGCGGTGGTAGAAGCCGGGGTTGGCAGGAAGGATCACGGTGTTCATCCGTGACAGGGTCAGCATGTTTTCCAGATGCAGTGTCGAGAAGGGCGTTTCGCGTGGCACCAGGATCAGCTTGCGGTTTTCCTTCAGCATGACGTCGGCGGCGCGCTCGATCAGGTTGTCCGACAGGCCATGGGCGATCGCGGCGAGCGTGCCCATCGAGCACGGGCATACCACCATGGCGTCGGCCGGATTCGAGCCGGAGGCGACCGGAGCGTTCCAGTCCTCGCGGCCGAATACGCGCAGCTGGCCGTCGCGTGCCTCCATGCCCGCGCTCAGCTGCTTCTCCAGATCGCTGGCGCGTGCCGGCAGGGTGACACCAAGTTCCTGCTTGGCGACGATGTGGGCGGCCTGGGATACCAGGAGATAGACCTGCAGTTCGGCCTGTATCAGGCATTCGAGCAGACGCAGGCCGTAAGCCATGCCGGAAGCGCCTGAAAGCGCGAGAGTTACGGTATTCAGAGAGGGATGCATGGAGCGGATTGTCCCTTGGGTGATGCGTCGGCGGCAAGCAGTCGTGCGACGATGAAGCCGTTGACGGCACCGAACAGCAGCGCCGCGGCAGCGAATACCGGCAGCAAATTGAGTAGTGCCGCAGTCGGCAAAAGCCAGAGCCAGGCAAGGGCAAGCTGTCCCGCGATGTGGCCGAATGCGGCCAGCACCGACAGGCTGACCGCGCCGAACCACTGCCGTGGCAGGTGTTGCGCTGTCGCGAGGACTATGAGACTGGACACGGCGCCGGCGGTGGACAACCAGAATCCGGGGGAGAGGAAGCTGCCGAGCAGCAGGCTGCCGGCGAGCACCCGCAGGGCCGCGACCCAGGCCGCGGTTTTCCAGCCGTACTGCAGCATCACCAGCAGGATGACGATGTTGGCGAGCCCCGGCTTGACCCCCGGAACCGGGCTGGGGATCGCAGCTTCGGCCAGCGTCAGGCCGACGGCGACCGCGGCCAGCCCGGCGATGCGGCGATCGGCGGCACTGACCGGCAGCTCAATAACCGAGCGTGTCATAGGCTGCGCTGCGGCCGCGGATTTCGAGGCTGACCTGGTTCGGCAGGCATAGCGCGGCATCGCCGGCCTGGCTCAGCCAGCCACGCTTGACGCAAAGCTGGCGTGGCGAGGGGTCGCGGGCGATGCGGGCGCGGCCGGGCTGGATTTCGATCTGCGTCATGCCCAGCGGACCTTCGACGCTGATCATGCGGGTGCGGGCTAGCGTCGGGGTGTCGACCACCTGCCCCGCTACGCGGATGACTGCGCTGTCGCCATGACTGCCACCCCAGGAGAAAACCGCCAGGCCGGAGACGAGCAGCAGACCTGCCGCGAGCACCACAAGATCGCCAGGGCGCAGCAGCGTCATGGCTCAGCTCAGTTCGCGATGCCGTACCAGCACCTGCTCGCGCCGGCCAAAGTTGGCGGCCAGAGTCTCGGCGAAATACACGCTGCGGTGTTGCCCACCGGTGCAGCCGATGGCGACGGTGAGATAGGCACGGTGGTCGCGGATGAAGCAGGGCAGCCAGTTCTCGACGAAGCCGCTGATATCGGCGAGCATCGCCATGGCGTCTGGGCTAGCTTCGATGTAGTCCGCGACGGCCTGGTCGCGGCCGGTGAGCGGGCGCAGTTCGGGTACGTAGTGCGGATTGGGCAGGCAGCGCACGTCGAACACCAGATCGGCGTCGAGCGGAATGCCGTGCTTGAAGCCGAAGGACTGGAACAGCAGGGTGATCCGCGAGCGGTCCTGCTGGATAAGGTCCTTGATCCACAGCCGCAGCGCCGAGGGCGACAGGTCGCTGGTGTCGATGCGGTGGCCGAGCGGGGCGACATCGGCGAGCATCTCGCGCTCGAGCTGGATCGCCTCCTGCAGGGAGACACTGTCGCTCGACAGCGGGTGGCGGCGCCGTGTTTCCGAGAAGCGCCTGACCAGCGACAGGGTCTTGGCCTCGAGGAATATGATGCGCAGATCTGACCCCTTGCCGCGTAGCGATTCGGCGATGGCGGGGAGTTGCGAGAAGCTTGCGCCGCTGCGCGCGTCGATGGCAATGGCGATGCGCTCGTGACCCTCCTGGCCGAGATACTCGACCAGACTTTCGAGCATCGCCAGCGGCAGATTGTCGACGCAGTAGTAGCCGGCGTCCTCCAGCACCGCGATGGCGATGCTCTTGCCCGAGCCCGACAGTCCGGAAACGAGGACGATCTGCACCTCAGTCCCCTTTCTCGATGGCGGCCTGCTGGCGTGCCATGAACTGTTCGACCGGATTGATGCCGCGGCTCTTGAGGATGTGGTTGCGCACCGCCACCTCGACCAGTACCGCCAGGTTGCGGCCCGCGGCAACCGGAATCCGCACCTTGGGGATGGTGACGTCGAGGATGGTTTCGCTCGACGCGACCATGTCGATGCGGTTGAGGCCGACCTCGCCGATTTCCTCGGGCTGCACCAGTTCGACGATGAGCTTGAGATTCTTCTGCCGCTTCACCGCCATTTCGCCGAACAGGTAACGGATATTCAGGATGCCGAGGCCGCGCACCTCGAGAAAATCGCGTATCAGCTCGGGGCAGGAGCCCTCCAGCGTATCCGGCGCGACGTGCTTGAGCTCGACCACATCATCGGCGACCAGGCGGTGGCCGCGGGTGACGAGTTCCAGCGCGAGTTCGCTCTTGCCGACGCCGGCGTCGCCCTTGAACAGCACGCCCGAACCGAGCACCTCCATGAATACGCCGTGCATCAGGGTGGATTCGGCCAGACGCTGGGTCAGATAGTGTCCGAGGTGGGACATCAGGATCGGGCTGGCAAGGGGCGAACTCAGCAGCGGCGTTGCGGTACGGTCGGCACTTTCCTTGAGGATGGTGGGAATACTCTCGCCGTTGGACACGACGATGGCGGCCAGTTCGGTGGAGAAAAGGTGATCGATCGCCTCGTTGAGGCCGGTTGGCGTCAGTTCCTGCAAAAAAGTCATTTCGGCGCAGCCGAGCACCTGGACCCGGTTGGGATGGACGAAATTGAGATGCCCGATCAATGCCAGGGTCGGTTTTTGCACCGTTTCCGAGGAGAGGACGCGATTGCCGCCATTGAATCCGGCAATCCATTGCAGGTTGATCTGATCCGCCAGATCGCGGAACAGTTCATCTACGGAGACGCTGGTCAGCTCGTCCATGCGCCGAGCAGCGCAATCAGATCTGCCACGCTTTCAGCCTGCAGCATGCGCCCGCGCATCGCCTCGTCGCCGAACAGCTGGGCGAGTTCGCCGAGAATCTGCAGGTGCAACTCGTTGGCGTCCTTGGGGACAAGCAGGATGAAGCAAAGGGATACCGGCTGGTTGTCGGGAGCGTCGAATTCCAGCGGTGTTTTCAGGCGGTAGAAGGCACCGCAGGCTTCGCTGAGACCCTTGATGCGGCCATGCGGGATGGCGATGCCGTAGCCCAGCGCGGTCGACCCCAGGCGTTCGCGCTCAAACAGGCTGGTGAAGACTTCCGTCGACTTGAGATCGCGGGTTTTGGCAAACAGTTCGGCGGCATGCTCGAACAGTTTCTTCTTGCTGGTGAAAGTGACGTCCAGCAGGGTGGTTTCAGGGGTGATCAGGGGTGCAATATGGTTCATGCCGGCTCGCGGTGCCGTTATGGGTGGGTCGACACGGCGGGATTATACGCCCGGGAGAATGGAATCTTCCCCCGGTGCGTGCAGGGTCATGCGGGACTTTCGGTTGGCTGGCGCTTGAGGCCGCCCTGGCCCTGGTGGACATCGGAAGTTTTTTCCTTGTGCTTGACGATCTGGCGGTCGAGCTTGTCGGCCAGCAGATCGATGGCGGCGTACATGTTCCCATCTTCGCAATGCGCGTGGAAATCATGACCCTTGACGTGCAGGGTGGCCTCCACTTTGTGCACGAGTTTTTCGACCTGCATGATGACGGACACATTGATGACATGGTCGAAATGGCGCTTGACGCGATCGAGCTTGGCAGAAATGTAGTCACGGATTGCGGGCGTTATCTCCAGATGATGACCGGAAATCGTCAGATTCATACAGCCTCCTTGTTACGCTGGGTAGAGTCGGGAACCGTCGTGCGGTTCCGCTTTGATGGGCGCTTGAACGCCCGGGTTCATTGTGGAACCAAAGCCTGTCACATTCAAGTAATGAAACTACTGCCGGAGTGGGATTGCGGATAGCGCGGGCTCACATTGCCCGGCGCATGTTGGCAGGTGGAATCTGCAGTGTCTCGCGGTATTTGGCGACGGTGCGGCGTGCGACGACGATGCCCTGCTGTCCCAGGACTTCGGCCAGCTGCCCGTCGGATAGCGGCTTCTTGACGTTTTCTGCGGCAACCAGCTGCTTGATCAGCGCGCGGATCGCGGTCGAGGAGCAGGCACCGCCGTTGTCGGTGGAGACATGGCTGCCGAAGAAGTACTTGAGTTCGTAGAGGCCGCGCGGGGTCATCATGAACTTCTGGGTAGTGACCCGTGAAATGGTCGATTCGTGGAGTTCCACGGCATCTGCGATCTCGCGCAGCACCAGCGGACGCATCGCCACTTCGCCGTGTTCGAAGAAATGCTTCTGACGGTCGACGATCGCCTGCGATACCCGCAGGATGGTGTCAAAGCGCTGCTGCACGTTCTTGATCAGCCAGCGCGCCTCCTGCAGCTGGCTTGCCAGCTGGTTGCCGCCCTGTTCGCGATGGCGCGACAGGATGTCGGCGTAAAGGCGGTTGATGCGCAGTTTGGGCATCGCCTCCTGGTTGAGGCTGGCGATCCACATTCCCTTGATCTTTCTGACGTAGACGTCGGGCACTACGTAGTGCGTCTCATCCACCCCGAATGCCGAGCCGGGCCGGGGGTTGAGGCTGAGGATCAGGGTGCGCGCAGTGCGCAGGGCCTGGTCGTCGATGTTGAGGATCTTCTTCAGCTTGCCAACGTCGCGCGCCGCCAGCAGGTCCAGGTGTCCCGTGGTCAAACGCAGCGCGTCATCCCGCCCGGGAACGTCGGCGGGGAGGGCGCGCAGCTGCAGGCTGAGGCATTCAGCCAGGTTGCGTGCGCCGACCCCGGTCGGATCCATGTTCTGCAGGTGCTTGAGAGCGGTCTCGACCTCTTCCGGCTCGAGCTCCTCGAGTTCGTCAGCCAGACCGGCGTGAATGTCGCCGAGGCTTTGCGTCAGGTAGCCGTCTTCGTCGAGATCGTCGATCAGCGCGGCCACCAGGGTGCGATCGCGCTCGGAAAGCGGTGTGACGATCAGCTGGTTGAGCAGATGTTCACGCAGGGTCGAACCGCTGACCGCGCCCTGCTGGAAATCGCTTTCATCCTCGTCGCCCGAGCCACTGCTGTAGTCGTTCCAGTCGGTCTCGTCGAGGCTGGCCGTATGCTCGCTTTCAGCCGCCCTCTCGGGGGCCGTATTGTCGCTTTCGGCTGGTGCGGATTCGGTGCTGGCAGGCGATTCGCCAGGCTGAAAGTTTGCTTCGTCGTCCTCGCGTTCCAGCAGCGGATTGTCCTGGAGCATCTGCTCCAGTTCCTGGTTGAGTTCCAGCGTGGACAGCTGCAGCAGCCGGATGGACTGCTGCAGCTGGGGGGTCAACGTGAGGTGTTGTCCGAGCTTGAGTTGAAGGCTGTGTTTCATGGTGAAAGACTACGGCAAAAATCGTGCCGACTTGAGCAAAGTCTAGCGCGATTCAGCCGTGTCTGTCAGGACTACAGGCGGAAATTTTCGCCCAGGTAGACCTTGCGGGCGTTGTCGTCCTGAATGATCATTTCCGGCGTGCCAGCGGTCAGCACCCGTCCGTCATTGATGATGTAGGCGCGGTTGCAGATGCCCAGGGTTTCGCGCACGTTGTGATCGGTGATGAGCACGCCGATGTCGCGTTCGATCAGGAAATGAACCAGCTTCTGGATGTCCAGCACGGCGATCGGGTCGACGCCGGCGAAGGGTTCGTCGAGCAGAATGAAGCGCGGGTTGATGGCGAGCGCCCGGGCGATTTCGACCCGCCGCCGCTCTCCTCCCGACAGGCTGGTCGCCGACGCATTGCGCAGATGACCGATGTGCAGGTCCTGCAGCAGATTGCTGAGGTGTTGCTGCCGTTCTTCCGACGAGTAGGGTTTCAGCTCGAGGATGGACAGGATGTTTTCCTCGACGCTGAGCTTGCGGAAAATCGAGGGCTCCTGGGGAAGGTAGGACAATCCCAGGCGCGCGCGCTGGTGGATGGCCATGTGGGTAAGATCGTGGCTATCGAGATGTACCGCGCCGCCATCAGCGGCCACCAGCCCGATCACCATGTAGAAGCAAGTGGTCTTGCCGGCGCCGTTCGGCCCCAGCAGGCCGACCACTTCGCCGCTGTTGACCTCGAATGAGACATCGTGGACGACAGTGCGCTGTCCGTAGGTCTTGCGCAGGGACTGGGCGTTGATCTGGCTCATGGCGCGGGTTGCTCTGCGGCAGGTTGCTGCGGCTTGGGACGCGGGCGGATCACGGCGCGCACCCTGCCCGCCGGCGTTTGCGCATCGGCCTGTCCGCTGACCTTGTAAAACTCGGTGTTGGCGTTGTAGGAGATCTTCGCTCCGCGCAATTCGTCCTGGCCGCGACGCAGTTGCGCCTGTCCCGTGAGCTCGAGTTGGCCGGTGGCGCTGTTGAATTCGATGCGCTGGGCAAAGCCCTCGATGTAGTCCTCGCTGCCGTCCTGCTTCTGGCGGAACGAGACTGGCCGTCCGCTCGCCTGGACGGTTTGCAGTTCTCCCTGCTCGTCCTGTTTGACCTCGACGCGATCGGCACGCAGCATCATCGTGCCTTGGCTGAGAACGACATTGCCTTGATAGACGCTGATTTTCTTGATGTCGTCGAGGGTGACGCTGTCCGCCTCGAGGTTGATAGGTTTGTCACGGTCAGCCTTTTCCGCGTGCGCGGGTGCAATCAGTGACAGGGTCCATATCAGGACGAACAGCAGCTTCTTACTTGTTTGCATGGTCATAGCGGGCCTTCACCCTGCCAGTCAGTTTGATGACGCGCGTCTTGGCGTCGTAATCCATCGAGCCGGCACGCGCGACCATCAGGTTGTCGCTGATTTCGACCGCCCCCGGCGAACTCAGACGATCCTGCTCGAGGTAAATCTTGAGGTGGGCGGTCTTCAGCATCATGTCCGCCATCTCCGAAGTGGCGGCACGAACGATCTGGACGTTGCCGCGCAGATCGACTTCCTTGCCGTCGGTGGAAACTGTGGCAAGGTCTGAAATGGCGCGAAGCTCGCTGCCCTGGTAGCCGAGATGCACGAATTGCGGATGTTCCATTTCAGTCAGACTGCTGCCCGAATAATGTCTGAGTTTGCGAGCGCTGAGCTGGTACTGCGGATTGCCCTCCGCATTGGTGCGGATGGCCTCGAAATTCTCGATGATGCTTTCGGGCTCGGCACGCCCGCCCTGGGCGCCGTTTGCCGGCAACCGGACCATGCTCTCGATCCAGAAGGACAGGCCAGCAAGTACCAGCAGAATGACGAGAGGAAGCCAGGCTGAACTGCGCGAGATCATCTAGCAACAAATCATCTCAGATAGGGAGCGAGGGCGGCATCAAGCGTTCCCTGCGCGCGCATGATGGTTTCGCAGGCTTCCCGCACCGCACCGCGACCCGCTTCGCGGTGGGTGATGTAGTGGCTGTAGGCCTTGACCAGATCCGGTGCGGCCGGGACCGTGATGGCCAGTCCCGAACGCCGCATCACCGGCAGGTCGACGACGTCATCGCCCATGTAGGCGGTATCCTCGCAGGCGATGTTCAGTTCCTTGCAGAGGGCTTGGTAGACTGCCAGTTTGTCGTGGGCGCCCTGGTGGAGGATGTCTATGCCAAGGTTCTTGGCGCGATGCTCGACCACGCGCGAAGTGCGGCCGGTGATGATGGCGAGTTCGACGCCGGTGCCCTTGAGCATTTTCAGGCCATGTCCGTCGAGTGAGTTGAAGCCCTTGTATTCCTGGCCGTCATCGCCGAAAAACAGGGTGCCGTCGGTCATGATCCCGTCGATATCGAAGGCGATGAGCTTGATCCGGCGAGCGCGGGCGAGAGCGTCCTGGTTCATCACACCACTCCCGCCTTCAGCAGGTCGTGCATGTTGAGTGCGCCGACCAGTGTGTTGTCAGGGTCGACCACCAGAAGTCCGTTGATCTTGAGCGTATCCATTTTTTCCACTGCAGCGACGGCCAGTTCATCCGGGCCGATGGTTTTGGGGTTGGGGGACATGAGGCTGGACACCTGTGCCTGATGCAGGTCGAGCTCGCGTTCCAGGGCGCGCCGCAGGTCGCCGTCGGTGAATATGCCGGCGACCCTGCCGCTCTCGTCGACCACCGCGGTCATGCCCAGACCCTTACGGGTCATCTCCAGCAGGGCCGCCTTCAGCGGCGCATCGAGGCCGATGCGCGGCAGGGCCTCGCCGCTGTGCATGACGTCGCGCACATGCACCAGCAGACGACGTCCGAGGCTGCCGCCGGGATGGGTGCGGGCGAAGTCGTCGGCAGAGAAGCCGCGCGCATCCAGCAGCGCCACCGCCAGCGCGTCGCCCAGCGCCAAGGCCGCCGTGGTGCTGGCGGTGGGGGCGAGGTTGAGCGGGCAGGCCTCCTTGTCCACCGCGGCATTGAGGTGGACGTCGGCTTCGCGCGCCAGCGTCGAGGCCGGGTTGCCGGTCATCGAAATCAGCTTGGCGCCGCGGCGCTTGATCAGCGGAACGATGGTGACGATCTCTGCACTTTCTCCGGAATTCGACAGCGCGAGCACGACATCGTCAGGCGCAATCATGCCGAGGTCACCATGACTGGCCTCTCCGGGGTGCATGAAAAACGCCGGTGTGCCGGTGGAAGCGAGGGTGGCGGCAATCTTGTGGCCGATGTGGCCGGATTTGCCCATGCCCGATACGACCACGCGACCACGACAGGCCAGCATCAGCTGCACCGCATCGGCAAAGCGCTCGTCGAGGCGCAGCGAAAGATTGCGCACCGCGTCGGCTTCGATATCGAGCACCTGGCGAGCCAACCGGAGTAAATGTTGCGGCGGGGTGTGGGGGGCGTTCATGGCCGCAAGTATACTAAGGAACGTCTTCCAATACCCCCGTCCTTCGTATGCACAGCAGCCTCGAGCTGGCTTTGATTCTTCTGGCAGCCGCCGTCCTGGTGGCAGCCGTGACACGCGCCTTGCACCTGCCGACGATGCTTGGCTACCTGCTCACCGGTATTGCGATCGGGCCGTACGCGCTGGGATGGATTCCTGACAGCGAGGAGGCCCGCTATCTTGCCGAATTCGGCGTCGTGTTCCTGATGTTTTCCATCGGCCTGGAATTCAGCCTGCCGCGCCTGATGACCATGCGCATGACGGTGTTCGGCTTTGGTGGCGCGCAGGTCGTGCTCACCATCCTGATTACCGCGCTGATCGCATGGCTGCTGGATTTGCCGCTGCTGGCGGCGATTGCGCTGGGCGGCATCATGTCGATGTCGTCCACTGCGATCGTGTCGAAAATGCTGGCCGAACGCCTGGAAATCCAGACACCGCATGGACGACAGATATTCGGTGCGCTGCTGTTCCAGGATCTGGCGGTGGTGCCGCTGCTGATCCTGATCCCGGCGTTTGCCAAGGATGCCGACGACATGGGCCTGGTGCTCGGGGCCGCGATGCTCAAGGCGGTGGTGGTGCTGGGTTTCCTGCTATTTGTCGGGCAGCGCATCATGCGTCCCTGGTTCCAGTGGGTGGCGAGCCGCAAGTCTCCCGAGATTTTCACCCTGAATCTGCTCCTTTTTACTCTCGGCCTGGCGTTCCTGACCGAGAGCGCCGGTTTGTCGCTGGCGCTGGGTGCCTTCCTCGCCGGCATGCTGGTGTCGGAAACCGAGTATCGCTACCAGGTCGAGGATGACATCAAGCCCTTCCGCGATGTGCTGCTGGGACTGTTCTTCGTCACCATTGGCATGCGTCTCGATCTGGGGCAGGTCATCGTCAACTGGCTGGATGTGCTGCTGATGCTGCTGGCGATCGTGGTCGGCAAGGGCCTGCTGGTGGCCGGTCTGGCGAGGCTTTTCGGCAGCGTTCGTGCCACTTCGGTGCGCACTGCGCTGGGCCTGGCACAGGCAGGCGAGTTCGGTTTCGTGCTGCTGGCCGTGGCCTACGATCTCAAATTGCTGGGTGCGGATATCGCCCAGCCGGTGCTGGCTTCGATGGTGCTGTCGATGCTGGTCGCGCCGCTGATCATAAACAACATGGACAAGCTGACCGGACTGCTTGCCGGCAGCGAGTGGGCGGGACGCGCCAAGGAGGTCCACGATATCGCGGTCAAGACTTTCGGCAAGAGCAAGCATGTGATTATCTGCGGCTATGGCCGCAGCGGGCAGAATCTGGCGCGATTGCTCGAGGTCGAGGGCATCAGCTTTGTTGCGCTGGAGTCCGACCCGGAACGGATCCGTGCCGTTGCTGCCTTGGGGGTGTCGGTCGTCTATGGCGACGCCAGCCGGCGCGAAGTGCTGATGGCAGCGGGACTGTCGCGTGCCCAGGCGGTGGTGGTGACCTACGCCGATCTGCATTCCACCATGGCGATTTTGCGTCATGTGCGCGAACTGCGACCCGAGTTGCCGGTGGTGGTTCGCACCATCGATGACGCCCATATCGACAAGCTCAAGGAAGCCGGCGCCGCAGAAGTGGTGTCCGAAGTCATGGAAGGCTCGCTGATGCTTGCTTCCCAGGCAATGATGCTGGTCGGTGTGCCGTTCACCCAGGTGCTCAAGCGTATCCGCGAGGTGCGCGAATCCCGTTACGCGATGATGCGCGGATTCTTCCGCGGCGCTTCCGACGTCGATGACGTGCTTGATCACGCCACGCATTCACGCCTCAATACCATCCTGATTTCGCAGGGGGCGGCGGCCATCGGACGGACCTTGCAGACGTTGGCACTGGATGAACTGCTGGTGGAAGTGATCGCCATCCGCCGTCAGGGCGGCAAGAGTCTGGAGCCGCAGCCGGAAACGGAGATTCAGGCCGGTGATGTGCTGGTGCTGCGTGGCGCTGCCGATGGATTGGCGGCCGCGGAGATCAGGTTGCTGCAGGGCTAGCCAGGAAATAGCTTGAATCCGTGCCGATGCCCTTGGACGAAAAAAAGCCCGCCGGTTTTGGCGGGCTTGTCGCTTTGGGGTCTTATACGCCCATGCAGACGATGTAGGAGATGGCGTCATTGATTGCGCCAGTAGCAACCGCAGTATTGTTGGCAGTCGCTCTTGCCATCATCGAGCCGGCTGCCGTGTTGCCATCGTCCATCTGAGTATCCAGTTGTTTGACAAACTTTCCCAGGATACTTGTAGAGCAGATTACATAGGCACCACCGATTGCTTTTGCGTCGGCACCCACTACAGGTGAATTACCGGGAACTGTCGTTCCGCTCTGGACGCCGATAATGCCCCCAGATGCGTTGGTCGGCATGTAATCACCAGGAAGTGTTGCCGGCAGGGTGGTAACACCTGGCGCGAGTCCGGCAAGTCTGACGTGCTGCCAGAACAGGACGGATTCGTCTCCAGCGGCAGTGCTGTTCCAGGTACCTTCTATGACGCCGTTGCCCTTGGTGCCGACGGTGGCGAGAGTCCCATTCACATTTGTATCAGCTCTGGGGTCATCACCAGGCAATGCCTTGAATTTGTCCTGATAGCCGTAGATGAAAAGTGGAATGTTGCGAAAATCGGAAGCCAGGTTCTTCACGCGGGCGCTGTTGATCAATTCCTGACCCTTGAGAATGCCGCCCAGAAGGAGACCGATGATGACCAGTACAATGGCGATCTCGATCAGGGTGAAGCCGGATTGGCGCTGAGGCATGATGGAGTACTCCGAAAATAATTAGCCTGCAATCTGCATTGCAAAAGATGTGCCAAATTCAATCAAACAATAAGATATTGTTTTGTAAATAAAAAAAAGATGGTTTGAGTTACGGGTGGCGGAAGTTTTGATGAAAATACGACGGCCACGCCAGGATTCCGACAAATTTTGCTCTGAAGCATGCGGCCCGCAGTCTTGATTTCCATGGTGGGATGCCGATAGCAACTCCATGCAGATTTCCTTTTCCTTCTATTGCCTTTACCCCTTGCGTCATGTCTGAGCCATCAGGGTCCATCGCCACCCGGCGACTGAACTGGCTGGAGAGAGTGGCGTCACTGATCGCGCAGGTCGCACCTGGACGCTGGCTGGCGCTGATGCTGCTGGCACTGCACGCTGCGGTGGTGCTCGATGCCGATGCCACGCTGACCCGGGCATTTCTGCTGGCGCATTACGGACTGTTTCTGTTGTGGCAACCGCTGGTGCGCAGCGAAGCGCGCATCGAGCCCCGTCTCGCACTGCCGGTGTTTGCCATGGCCGCGCTGCTGGTACTGGTGGATAGCCCGTGGGTGATGGCGCTTTGGCTGGCTATTCTGACGGGACTGGTCGGTGCGGCGGCGGCCTCGCAAAACCAGCGCAGCCAGCGCGTCGCGTATTTGTTGGCGCTCACTTATCTGCTTGCCTTGCTGCTGGCCTGGGTTTTGCCGCAAAGCCTGGGGGGCGACGCCCTGCCTGCCGAGGTTCAGGTCGGGGTGCGTTATGCCCTGCCTCTGCTGCCGCTGGTGATCCTGTTTCTTCCCGCTGCCCGGCAGCGGGGTGCGTCGTCGACGCTCGACTTCGTCTATGGTCTGATGCTCTCGCTGCTGGTCATGGTGGTGGCGCTCGGCGCGTTTGCGGTCGTGGCCGTGGCCAAGGTGAGCTATGCGTGGGCCCTGGTGCAGACCCTGCTGGGGATGGCGGTTCTGCTGCTGGCGCTGTCGTGGTTGTGGAATCCGCGTGCCGGATTTACCGGGCTGGGACAGGTGACCTCGCGCTACCTGTTGTCGGTGGGCCTGCCGTTCGAGGGCTGGGCGCGTCGTCTCGCCACCCTGGCAGAGCGCGAGCGCGATCCGGAATCCTTCGTCCGCGATACCCTGGCCGATCTGCACGAACTGACCTGGATACGCGGCGGACGCTGGCAGGCGGCACGCGGCGAGGGCACGTTCGGCGAGCCCGCCGAGCATTCCATCACCCATGAGTTTCATGGCCTGAGCGTGACCTGGCAGTCGCCACGGCCACTCACGCCTGCGCTGGCGCTGCACGTGCGCCTGCTGTCGCAACTGCTGGGCTACTTCTATGCCGCCAAGGTACGCGAGCAGACCCTGCGCGAGCAGGCCTACAGCCAGGCGATCCACGATACCGGCGCGCGCCTGACCCACGACGTCAAGAACATCCTGCAGTCGATGAAGACCCTGCTGGCCGCTGCCGACACCTCCACGCCCGAGGATAGCGAACGCCTGCTGGCCCTGATGAAGCGCCAGTTGCCGCAACTCGCTTCGCGTCTGTCGCAGACCGTCGACAAGCTCAAGCAGCCGGCCGAGCTCGATGTCGCGCATGTTCCCGCACCGGTCTGGTGGACCGCCTTGCATACCCGCTATGAACATGACGACGTGAGGTTGGTCGTCGAAGGGCTCGACGAGACTTCGCTGCCGCAGGATCTCTTCGACAGCGTGGTCGACAACCTGCTGACCAATGCCTTGCGCAAGCGTCAGAGTCAGCCGAATGTTGCGGTGGAAGTACGGCTGTTACTCAAGCCACTGGTAAGCCTGACGGTGACAGACAGTGGCGAGCCGGCACCGGAACACGTGGCGCGCAATCTTTTCCTCAGTCCGGTGTCTTCGGATTTCGGCCTGGGGGTGGGGCTTTACCAGGCCGCGAGGCAGGCGGCGCGCTCAGGCTATCGGCTGGAACTGGTGAGCAACCGCCTCGGGCAGGTGAGTTTTCGGCTGCAGGCTACGGACAGCCGGTAGGGCAGACACGGGGAAACAGCAGGAAATACGAAATCGAACCAAG
>Ga0209287_10000440_pt1 | contig 25273 bp, 22 predicted proteins | sample PPLLak3cmMay2015_2_FD_187255 | JGI IMG/M metagenome (GOLD analysis project Ga0209287, IMG submission 187255) | Freshwater sediment microbial communities from Prairie Pothole Lake near Jamestown, North Dakota, USA - PPLs Lake P8 Core (1) Depth... | ecosystem: Environmental > Aquatic > Freshwater... | reverse complement strand
TTGGTAACACTGGTCTATTTGCTTCTAACAATTGAGTCGTCGCACCATCAAGCCGAATTTCAACGAATCCGTCTTTCTCGGAGAGCATTGGTTGCGATGAAAAAAGAACCGGTGTCGATTCTGTTTTTAGGTTTATTGCTTGTTTCATTGAGACGTTCGTGCTGAACGCGGCTGCCCCTAGTCCACTAAGGACTAAAATACCTACTAATACAATCGGTATGAATTTCTTCATATTATTCCCCATTACTGTATTAGCGTACCATGATATTTAAATTTAACTCTTCCAAAATAAGAAATTGCTAAAATCTATAATTATTTTTTTTTATTTCAAAAATATTCGTATTTTAGACACTTTTCCCCTGTGAACTTGATCAACTTTGTTGATGAAAACTAAATATGCATGTACAGGTCATCAAGATTCAATTTAAACATAACCTCTTCAAGGTCCTTGATATCAGAGGTATATCCCAATTTACTTAGGAATGAATGTGTCGTGAAAAAAATAATCCATTCTTCTGGGACACCATTCATGGTTTTATGAATCGCGCATTGATACAAGTGTTTACAAAAGATAATACCATCTTCGAATGTTAATTTCTCTTCTTCGATAACTCAGCCTCCCGATAACGTTTAATATGTTAGACAGAATCATGTATTTATTTAAAAATTTTTTTATAATTTAAATCATAAAATTTTATTTAACCATTGCACTTTCATCGTATATAACAAGCTACTTCAACCGAGATCAGTCAGATTTATTCGGACGTAATAAGCTTGAGAACAGTATGGAAATCGATTGGTAACCAAGAACGAAAAATGGAAGCGGGTCATCCCATGCGAACAAAGCATGTTCATTTCTCAAACTATACGCTGGTAATATTGAACGTAACTTGATCGTTCTATTCCTTATCTGTGCTCGCACCGATTGTATATCTTCAAAGAAATAGACCCATTTAACGGTATCATCTTGATTACGTACTGGATTCTTGGGAAGAGGTTTGTTAATCGCATCTAAATACGCAATATAGGGAAGATTACATTCATACCGGGATGGAAAGCTATTTTGCATCCACACACGAGGATTCACCTCAATGAACTTATAAAGCCCATCACGAGGATCGCGTTTAAACTCTGTATCAACAATCCCATAAAAACCTATCTTCTGAATCAATGACGTTGTCAGATGCTCAAGACTAGGCTCTTCTACACGCTGGATATAACACCCGTTTCCAAACCCAAGCGGCCATTCCCGAATCCGTTGATACATGAATATACCATGAGCTGTACCATGATGATCGTAATAGGCGTTGTATCCAAACATTGTGTCAGCCTGACCAGGGATTATTTCTTGAAGCATCACCTCATGGTTTTTCTCATAGACTTTTGTGTATAATGAAAGGAGCTGTTGTTGATTTGAAGCGATAAACAGCTTTGTGTGAAAATCAAACCGAAAATAGGTTGGATACACCGGTTTAATAATACAAGGATAAGAGATATCCTTGCTTGCTGCTTTGACCTCATTAACATCACACGGAAAAAAAGTCTTTGGATGAGGGATGTTCTGTTTTTCCAGGTATTGATAAAATAATTTTTTGTTAAGAAACAAATTTACTTTCTCATAAGAATCCATAGTGAAATGATAATACGATTCTAACTGACTACGATGTCGTAAAAGGGCGAGTGTTTCTGTGTCGCCGGTTGGGATCAATACTCCTTTTTCAGGAAGCTTTGCACCCAGATTCATGAAAAAATCAATATAGGCTTCTTCATCGCATTTTGGATGCGGGCAGACAATACCTTTTGTATATTTTGAGAAAAATGCGGCTTGATTCTTTTTCACATCAAGAACCACAGTAGGTACGCCATGCCGTCCAAGGTTTCGTACGGCACCAAGGTTAGAGGTAGGATAAATCCCCAGTACAAACGCAATAGGTTCATTGAACCGGGTAATATATTTTTCTTGTGATGGATTCATTTTTTCAAGGGATCCTTCCACCAATAGATAATGAATGGTATCAATTTGAGAAAACAAATACAAAACTGGAATTAAAATGTATTGTTTATTAAATGAAAAGTGGAAGTGAACTTCTATATAATCCTTAGAAAATATAGGGTCTAAATGAAAAAATCCCTGCGTGAACAATTTCTTATCAAACGAAAAGAATTATCAAAAACAGAAGTAAAGAAAAAAAGTTGTCAGATTCAACATCGTCTTTTTTCTTTACCATGGTATCGTACCGCCCAGAATATTCTTTTTTATGTCTCATACGACAAAGAAGTTGACACTCATGAGATGATTAAGGAATCGTTACTGAATGGAAAAACTGTACTCGTTCCAAAAACGGATACACAGAAAAAGACAATCTGCGTATCTAAACTGCTTAGCTGGAATGATCTTAGTCCATGCGCATATTCTATCCTTGAACCCCGTGAAGATTGTATCCGTGAAGTCCCTGTTTCTTCAGTGGAACTCCTCATTGTTCCAGGGGTCGTGTTTGATTTATGCGGAAACCGCATTGGCCATGGGATGGGTTACTACGATCGATTGCTAAAAAATACTCTGCAAGCGCATACCATCGGTCTTGCATTTGAATGCCAAATTATTGAATCAATACCTGCAGAGGAACATGATGAAAAAGTTGAAATGATTCTAACCGAAGATCGCATCATTCATTGTCCTTAGTTATGTCACGATTTCTTTGAGTCGTTTGGTTCGAATTGCCTTTTTGAGTTCTAGAGCTATCCGTTCACCATAACTTATGGATTCACCATACAAATACCCTGAATGCGGTGTAAATTGCGTTAATGGACTCCCCGGGATTCTTAACGATACATCAAAGACAACCATCTCTTCCTTTCCTTTATCAGCAACGATAGCACCTTGTAACGCAAACGGACCAATAATTCCGGGGGGATATTCTTTTTTGGTTGTTTTTACGAACTTCTCGCCTAGCTCAAAGATCGATTCAATGATGGATTCTTTTGTGGTTGCCGCAATATGACCTGTTTCAATGATTTTTGGTCGTAGATACTTCAGCACGGCTAATTGTTCATCAGCAGGAAGACGAAGCAAACCATCAAGATTTGTTTGTCTACGTGTATCCGTGCCCATAATCTCCAGTTCATTGTCAAGAACCGAGTAGAAATAATTAAAATTAATCTGAGTTCCAATCACATATTCTTCGATGACGGCTTGATTCAATGATTCCAGAGTAATCATCTTTTTTGCTAAAAGCTGGTCCGATTTCTTTTTGTAGTCGGTATAACTCGAAGCAAAGAAAAATGCGCGTTCATACCCACGAATCGCTTCATTTACTTTTACGATCACGAGTCGGTCGATATCACGAGGTGATTGAAACAACTGAGGGTATCGGATTCCTGCTTTCTGTAACAAGTAATATTGGTTCTTAGGAACGTTCCGCTCCTCAAGTTTGAGCATCGAACGTGTCCCAAAAATCGGGACTCTGAAATTATTTTCGATATCTGTGAAATCAAAGTAGACCCAGAAATACCGGTTATGAATAAAAATCGTATTCTCCTCGCGTAATTGATCTTGGACAGTTGGCATCGTGATGTCTTTGAATTTATCTAGGACGATGGTGTTATCGATGCATCCTCGTCCGTCACTACGTGTTTTATAATATTTTGTGTATGTTTTGTCTCGTCCTTTCTGACAGACAGCCAGTGTCCGAAAACCATGTTTTTTTGCTCCTCTGCAGACATCAAGTGCTGAATGTCCACCTAACACACCGATCGTTATTTTCTTTGGATCGTAGGATTCTACAAGACTTTGGATTTTCTTTCGTTCCAACATATATCATTCCGTTTCAAGATGATGTAACAAATCTCGTTCTTATCCTTTAAACTTCGGTCGTTTCGACAAATACAGTGCGACCGGTAATTTTTGCTGCGGATAGTCTTTGACACGCTCAATGACAAGGCCATGTAATTGTGAAACGGTACATGGTTTATCCCCGTCGCCTAGCTCGCTTGATCGTACACGTGGTGAGATTATTTTTTCATTGCGTTCCTTTTCACCAACTACCACGATGTAGGGAATCCATTCTTTTTCCGCGTCACGAATCTTCCGCCCAACGCTTTCCTCTCGGTCATCGATATCAGATCTGATATAATAGAACGGTGAGATTGTATTCAGCTCATTAACGAAAGACTCGCAATCAGGGATAAACTCATCAGCGACCGGTATGAGTCGCACCTGCGTGGGTGATAGCCAGAGTGGTAACATCGGCTTTTTGCCTTGGCTCATTTTTATGGCTTCACGTTCCAGTAACGCATAGAGGTTCCGATCGATACTGCCAGAGATGCTCGTATGCAATATCAAGGGATGTTGTTTTTCCCCTTTTTCATCTGCGTAGGTGATGTTGAATCGTTTTCCATTCTCCACATCGATTTGAACGGTTGAAAGCGCACTTGCTTTCTTCATAGAGTCAATCACATTGAACTCGAATTTCATGACAAAGTAGAAATATCGCTCGTTCCAGAGCTCAACAAGAATCGGTTTTCCTGCTAATTTCGCGAGGTCCTGGGCTAGTGTCTTATTGTTCTCATAAAATTCTTTGACGAACCGTAAAGCGACTTCTGAATCGAGTTTCAGGGAGGCCATCCATTGCATCGCAGTTGAAAACTGTCGTTTGAATTCCTCTGTTGCTTGAGGAAGGTCTTTACAGAAGGTATGAAGATCAGGCATGGTAAAAGCCCGCAGTCGTTTCAAACCGCTGACTTCACCGCTTTGTTCACGACGAAAGCTATAGTGCGTCAGCTCATACAACCGCAAGGGAAGGTTTCGATAGGAAATCGTCATATCATGGGCTATCATATACTGCCCAAAACAGGCAGCGAACCGTAGGAAAAAATCCTTATCAGAATGAACCACGTATTGTCTTGCAGGGAATTTCTTGACATATTCACTTAAAGCAGGATGCTCTAGATCATACATGATAGGTGTTTCTACTTGCATGCCACCGATGTCCCGTACCATGTTATTGATATGTTGCTCCAGAAGACCTTTGATCATTCGTCCCTTTGGATACCAACGGAAGTTGCCTGAATCGCTTGCTGGTTCATAATCCACCAGCTCATGCGATTGCATCATTTTCACATGGGGTGGCTCACCAACAACCTTTCGTGTCCCACTACTTTCATATTCATACAGTTGTTTAAGTTCCTCATGACCTGAGAAATCGAATTTTTCTGCATCGATGAGTTCCCCCCCAGGGGTTAGGATGCACCATTGAGAGATAATCTCCCGTTCTTTTTCCACTGCCTTCTTTTCTTTCCCCGGGATAATCTCACGGGAGAGCTCTGAGAGCGGATGACCTTTGCAAGAGATAGTGAATGCCTTATACCAGCCAAACGGAGACCGTTTCACCGTGAAATCCTGTTTTTTTACCTCCTGCTCAAGTTGTACGAGGATATCTTTTCCGGCTTTCGCACTCGCAAGATTGGAGGACAGATGTGCATAGGGGTACAGCATGATGTTTTTGACTTTAAGTTGTTCAGCTGTTTTTATAATTTCTTTACTCGCCTCATCGACAGCCTGCAGTGGTGCATTTTCATCTACTTTCTCAACAGCGATAAAAACAGTGAGCGCCTCATCTAAGCGATCCTTTGTTGTCTTGGTGTCCTCAGGATGCGGAATCGCTTTTTCTTTGACTTCATATTCAATAAAATCACTATGGATAAGTAATAGTTTCATAGAATCGACCCGTAAAGCAAATCATTGTTTTTAAAGATAGTGCTTCCAGTGATTATATGGGGGAGGCGGCGGAGGTGTATACTCCGTAATTAAAAAATTTTTGTTTTACTTGCAATCCCATCTCTCCGCCTAGCCAATGAATATGTCATGTTATATAAGAATGTTTCGAATTTTTTTTATTACTTCTGTTAGCCCAGAAATTTTCTCCTAAAAAAAGACGAGGAAAAAAACCTATTAATAAAATCCTAACGCTTCCTCGATGCGTCCCATCTCAATACCTGTGGTCATATTTCCAATGATTGCGCCTTTTATATTCGCGACAAGGCCACTACCTATCATGGGGAACCCGTGGTTCACAGTTCCGATCATGACATCGACATCAAAAATCTTTTTTAGTTGTTGCATTTCCTCATCTGTTGTCTTGGGATGACATAGGCACCCTTTGTTGGTTACCACTGCAGCCATACCAACAGTTCCAAGCGATGCAACCGTTCCTTTTTGAACAGGGACGTCAAGGGTTTTACTGATTTGCTTTATCGTTGCGGCTTTCAACTCGGGATGAACAAGTGCCCCATAGTCATTTACTAAAATATCGTTCCCAGCAGCATTAATGATATCTTTGACAGGGAACACCCGAAGTCCTTGTTGTTCAAGGATGAGGAACGTTTCCTTATTCGTATATGCAGTTATAATCGCCCCTGATGAATTACAGGCAAGAAGAGAGCCGACGATCGTTGAATCAGCGATACATAGCTCAACGACTTTTACATCCAGGATTTCGCCAACTAATCGTTTGGTCTTCTTCGGAAGACTTTGTTGTAAAAAAACAATCGAATTGTTGGTACGACAGTAGATGCCAACGTTTGGATTCTCATTGAAATCCAAGAGCTGAAGCATTCTTATTCACTTTTTTTACTTTTTTTAGATGCTGTTTTTTTTCTACCAGTTTTTTTTGTCTCGTCTCCAGATTCGGCTTTAGGCTTCTTAGTTGTCGTTTTTGGTTTTTTTCCGGTCTTTGTTTCCTTTTTCTCAGAGTCTGTTTCAGGTCCCTTCTCTTCTGGTTTTTGAGGTTTTTCTTTTTTCTCAGCAGGTTCTTCTTCTTTTGGGGCTTTTTCTTTCTTTTTCTTAATTTTCACTTCCCCTTGGCCGGTTGGTGTGATATCGTATCCTTCAGCACCAGGTACTGCTTCCTCTGCTTTCTCTTCCTCTCGTTTGAGAATTGGAGTCTTCTTTTCTTTTTCTTCTTTTAGGAATTCTCTTCGTGATTTCTTCTCACCCATCTCGGGTAAGGTAGCCTCGACGACTCCGTCTTCGAATTTGACTGCTCGTACACGTATTTTGCTTGGAACCCAGAATTTCCCATACGTCCAGAGTTGCTTGTTCAAAGCACCATCGATCCAGACGTTTTTTTGCTCAACTTTCATATGTTTCATGAGAAAATGACGAATGTCGTCTACCGCTCGGGGAACTGCTCGGGATGTCGGGCCGATTTTTGCTCGTCTCAGTGGTATGACGTAAATTCTTTCAAGTTCTTTTCCAGTATCTTTCTCAGCCATACGCATCAACCTATCTTAAGTTTATTTCTTCGCCAGTTACGTGTTTTTGGATGTCGAGTAAAACGTCGGTTTGTACGAATCATGACCCACGCTGGTACTCGTCGATTGCTTTTTGTTGCTCTGTTTAATCGGAATTTTCTTCCTAACGATTTATGGCTTGACATTTATATTCCTCTTCTGCGAATCGTGATATCACGTTTCTTCGGGAGTATCTTTGAGAGTAAATCCCGTAACTGCTCATCGTTTATTTTATTTTTGAGTCGCCCAGATTGCGCTAGCATGATGAGCTGATTTTCCAAGTTTTCGGCTAGCTCGGGACGTGCAGCTCTAATCCTACCAAGACGTTCTCGAGCGTCATCCGTTAAGATTGCTCGAAGGATGTTTTTTTTCTGTTCTTCGAATTCTTTCTGCTGTGATTCTTCGTACTCATCCTGTGAGAACATTGGCTGCTGTTGTTGAAGCTCACGCAATTTCTTCTTCCTGATAGCTTCTATATCATCCATAGTGGTTTTAAAACCTCAAGACGAACTTATTGCGATTTCCCTATTTAATATTTTTTCAATTCAGGGTATACTTCAATTAATGCTTTTTTCACTTCAAATGAGGTATTATCAAGAAACTTGACTCCCTTAGGGGTGAGCATACGGCCACGTCCCTTCATCTTCGTAACGTATCCGGCGGTCTCTAATTGTTGTAGGGCATGACGGACAATCGCTCCACTCCCGGCCTCTGCTTTATTGGGTTTAGAACCGCGATTTCGTTTCCCACCATATTCTGCTCTAATACGTTCGACGCCCATATTTTTATTCACATATAATTTTCGAAGGATTGATGCGCATCGTGTATGCCACCAGTCCTTTGTCTCTGGTGGGTTTTCTTTGGAGACACCGGTGCGAACATATCTGCTCCAATCTGGTGGAATAATTGTAGTTTCATTTTGGAGTTTTTTTGTCAATGCAGATATTAATTCTTTTGCAGGAACATCATAAGCTGTTGTCATAGGAATTCTCTTCCTTTCTCGTGAAAGTGGGTATCGGTAATTATCATATGTTATTTAAGCATATTGGATGCATAAAAAAGTAATTTATCCTCTAAAAAGGCCTCATTATTTGTTCATGATTGAGAAGTGGATGTGAGTTGTCTATGTAATGGCATCCGACTATATTTTTTGCATCGAGTGCAATAGGAGATAATCATTCCCCGATGGATACGGATTCGACAGGTCAATGCGGGAATTTGATAACAATAGCAATGCTTACAGAATCGACGGGTATATTCCACAGGGATTGGGACAAGATATTTCATGGAGATTCTCCGAGCAAGCATGACATATCGGTCGGAGAGAGGAAGTTTTCCTTCACGCCCATAGGTTTCTGCGAGAGAAAAAAGATACTGTATCCGATGCCTTGAGATAGTACGATAAATCTGTTTTTTACCGTTATGTTTTCGTGACATTCAATCAGGAAGAAAAGTAACGGGTTATAAAATACTTCTGCACAAAAAATTCAATAACATAGGAAAAAAATGAAGAAAAAAAAGAAAAAAATGAAGAAAGAAGTAAAATTACTTCTTCTTCAGGTATGGAAGACCTGTTCTCTTATTGACACCAACGGTGTATCCGTTTGGTAAATCACAGGTGGTTCCACTTTTTGGTGATCTTTTGCTGAAGAAATAAATCGTTTGATTTCTTCCGCCTTTAAGCTTCACGTTTCTTGTGTATAAGGTCCAACCCTCGTGTTTGTATGTCATAATACACCTCCTGCCAGGAATGCGTCTCCTGGAATTTAAATCTTTCTTTATTTTCCTCCTGGTGCACTGATAACACGTGCGAGGTTGACACGTATAGAAAAAGACATACTTTACAACTGTTACAGAAGCAAATAAAAAAAAGAGCCGGTAGTTGTCGCCCACATAAACGAATCACCTAGGTGTTTTAAACGTTTTCGAAATTTATCGATAAAGGGAATAACATTTTTGAAGGTCACAACTATGAAGGAATATGAAAAAAATGCCAAAAGGACGCCTTGTTTTTGTCGGTCTCGGTCTGTACGATGTAACAGATGTGTCATTAAAAGGTTTAGAGGAACTCAAACAATGTGATAGGATCTTTGCTGAATTTTATACCACAAAACTTGGAGCGTTTAACAAAAAATCCTTCGAGAATCAAATTGGAAAAGAAATTACCGTACTCTCCAGAGAAGAAACCGAAAAAGGGGATAAAATCATAGAGGCCGCCACACAGAATTCTGTTGCCTTCCTGACCGGAGGAGACCCTATGATAGCGACGACACATGTCGATTTGCGGCTTCGTGCAATAAAAAAAGGTATTTTTACAAAGATCATTCATTGCAGTAGCGTAGCGACTGCTGTTCCTGGGCTTCTTGGCCTGCAAAACTATAAATTCGGTAGAACCACAACACTTGCTTTTGCTGAAAAAGATTATTTTCCGACAAGCCCGTATACAGTAATTTATAATAATAAAAAAATGGGTTTGCATTCGCTTATCCTGCTAGACATTCAAGCAGAAAAAAACCAATACATGACCGCAAACGAAGGATTCGAACTACTTCTGAAAATGGAAAAAAAACTCAAAAAACGACTCGTCACAAATGACGCTATCGCCTGTGTCGTCGCACGAGCAGGATCCCCCAATCCAAAGATCGTAGCAAACACCATACACCATCTACAATCGATGAATTTCGGCCCACCACTGCATACCATCGTCATTCCAGGAAATTTACATTTCATGGAAATTGAAGCACTTGAACTCTGTGCTGACCTACCAGTTGAATTAAAAACAAAAATACCAAAACTATAATAACCCTACATAATATTCCGCGCTAAGACAATTAAAGTGGTATGGATGCAACAAGAAAAAAATGACTTTATCGGTCTAATCTATGGTGACGTTGGATCAACAAAATTTAATTTTACCGTCGATGGTCGTAATCTTCGGAAGTTTGATTATGTCGCCGCACCACATGAAGAAGGTTATGTGCTTGCACAGGTCATGGACATCAAAGGCTATTCAGATCTGAAGTTTGAAGATGCGATAACAATTAAAACGAACGGATCTGTCCCTCCAATAAAAAGCGATATCTCTGCGTATGCAGAAGTAATCGGCTACCGCGACAAGGAAGGACATCTACAGGCACCACGAAGTCCATTCGAGGCAGGAGCACAGATTACCCTCGCTCGTGAGGATCTCATCCGCCATGTTCTCGGACTGCAAGCAGAGAAAGAAAATGGGGCGTATCTGGGTCTTTTGAAAGGTCATGACCTCCCCGTCTACCTTAATATAGACTCGTTAGTCCAAAAACATATTTGCATACTGGCGAAAACAGGCGGCGGGAAAAGCTATGCTTGTGGTGTTCTTATCGAAGAACTTTTAAAGAAAAAAATACCGTTGGTTATTATTGATACTCATGGCGAATATATTTCACTTGGTAAACCGAATAAAGATAAGAAAGACACGAAGAACATGCAGAAATTCGGTGTAAAAGAAAGTGATTACAGCAACCAAATCATTGGTTATTCTCCCCTAGCCACGGGAGAAGGGACGACTCATTTGACACTTAACGGCATGAATCTTGAAGGAAGAGAGATTCTTGAGTTACTGCAAGCAAAACTCTCCGGCCCACAAATAGCGGTCTTATACCAAACGATCAAGGAACTAAAAGAATTCAAACAAGTCTATAGTATTAGAGATATCATAGAAGCAGTGGAACGAACCAAGAGCAATGCACGATGGAATGTGATCGCATCGTTGGAATCATTAGATTCAATTGGTGTGTTTTCCGATAAAGGAACATCCACTGAAGAACTGGTCCAGAAAGGAAAATGCTCCATCATCAACATGCGCGGAGTTCCGCCAGACATCCAAGATGTAGTGGTCGCACGATTAACAGAAGAATTATTCAAGGACAGAAAAAACGGAAAAATACCTCCTTTCCTCTTTGTCGTTGAAGAAGCACACAATTATTGCCCTGAACATGGGATTGGTCATGCAGTCTCATCCAGCATGCTTCGAACGGTCGCTTCTGAGGGGAGAAAATTCGGTATGGGACTCTGCGTCGTCAGTCAACGTCCAGCGAAAATAGATAAAAACATCATTTCTCAATGTAATACGAACATCATCTTAAAAGTGACAAACCCAAATGACCTAAAAGCAATTATTCAGTCGGTGGAAGGACTGACGAGTCAAACCTATGATGAGATTCAACGGCTCCCCATAGGTGTTGCCTTGATTTCCGGTGCGTCCATCCAAATTCCCATTCTAGTTGAAATCAGGACGCGAGAAACCGATCATGGTGGGAAATCAGTCACAGTCTTCAAAGACATTGATCCATCAGAGTACAAAGTGAAAATGCCAAAGATGCCTCCACCACCATCCAGACAAGCAGCCAACATACCTCAAAAACCAGGAAATATCCAAAATAATGTGACAGAGAAAGCAATCCAGGTAAACAGAGTAGCAAAACGACTTGGTTGGGTAACAACAGACGATCCTGATGAGACGATTAAATTCCTCAGCGCCGAAGCTGAAGAAATGAAAGAGAACGTCTACAAATATCTTGAATCCCTTGCCCAACTTGGTGGTAACTTCTGCCATAAGGAGAATCCAAGCTGCCTGCAATGCCCAATGGCAAACGGATGTCGATATCATATCGCTCATAGTAAAAAATCTCATACACAATCGCAAAGACACGGGCTGGGGTTGTTCAAAAGAGATAAATCAAAGGTCGTATGAAAAAGAACACATGGTCTTTCTTTGTTTTCAGCATCCTTGTTCTGGTTGTCATGTTGTCTGGCTGCGAGATGATATTTCCACCAGTGACGTATGAAGCGACCCCGACGAGAATCAGTTATGACCTGTCCTATGGGTATCGTGTGAACATTTCAGGGACCGGGAGATATGAGCTTTCCTATTTTTGTGACACACCAGAAGTCCTCAGTGGAACAGCCACATATAGTAAACTATATTCTACTGATTTCCAGACGAATAATCTGTTCAATAATACCGTCATTCATTGGAATATCTCTGGTAAAAACGTAAAAACCTATGAGTTAGGGATCACAACCCAGATCGAAGCTGGAAGTTATTTAATAGCTGATTTGAATGGGAAGGATGCTTTGACAATTGGAGAGATTCAAGAGAGGTATCCCGAACTCCTCACCCAATACACTCAATTGCAGGCCAATGAGACCATACGATTTATCGATCCTTTCGATCCTGACATCAAGACGATAGCAGACGCAGTCCACACAACTGAAAAGACAAATAATTCATTTCTCTTGGCTAAGTCTTTGTTTTCTTGGTTAAAGCAAAATATCGCCTATCAGATCCATCCTGATGAGCGTGCGGTACGATCAGCATCGATGACCTTGTCCAATAAACAAGGAGATTGCGATGATATCTCATTTCTGTATATTTCACTGTGTCGAGCGGTTGATGTCCCTGCGAGATTCATTCGTGGATATCTCATAACGGAAGGTATAAACGGATCAATAATAGCAACTCCACATGCATGGACTGAGGTATTTGTTGGACAATCAGTGAACCTCAACGGGTGGATTCCGATAGAATGCGCCTGTTGTACCAATTCTCTTGTGACAGATATTAATCAGAACTTTGGAGTAGAGAGCGCATTTCATCTCCGATTGTTCACCGATGATGGGACTAATGCATCACTTGCATCTTCGCTTTCTGGCATCTCGTATATTACCCATGATCCGAATACGACCATTGCACTTGAGTCATTTGCCAAAGTTAGTAATTATCATGAACTGGAATCAAAAAAACTGATCATCACGGAAAAAAACATTCGGCATTACGAGTAAATTTACAAAACAAAAACATTATTTCTGAGAATGAGTTTCAGATACAAGATGGTTGTGATCTTTTGGTTGATGACAAAACCGCAGACGAATTTACAGCGTACATGAAAAAATTCATTGATCTGTACATCGCTCTTTCCAGATTCGTGAAAAATCATACGACCGTATCACATCCTATCATTCTAGATCTTGGCTGTGGACCGGGGTTACTTTCTGTCGAAATGTTAAAGCAAATCCCAGATGCTTTAGTAATTGGAATTGATCCACTGATGAAGATGCTGATGTTGGCAAAAGAAAACACAGATACATCAGGTGTTCAAATTTTCGAACCTATGCTTGGTATCTCAGAAAAAATCCCCTTGAAAGACAATAGTATCGATACCATTGTCAGTCGATTCAGTTTACCGTATTGGAAACAACCACAGGATAGTTTCTTGGAGATGAACCGTGTATTAAAACCAAGAGGGAAAGTCATTTTCGAAGCACTCAATCGTAATTTTCCAAAATGGAAACTCTTTGGCATCAAGATTGGTATGTTACTAAAGCGTGCAGGCCGAGATGTTACAAAATATCATGTTGATGCCTATGCATCGGCCCACACTCAAGAAGAAGTAGAGATGTTTTTTAGGAAATCAGGGTTTTCTATCCTTGAAAAAGAAGGAAAGAAAAACGAATGGAAATTTATCATTGTTGCAGAGAAAAAATAACAATTGGATATGTATTTTTTATCGTCCAATCCTATATATTCTACAAAAGGTATATATAGTTTATAAATGTAATATTTTAATCAGAATATGAAATTCAGTTCAATCATACAAACACGATTAAAGAAAATATTCGTAATTATCATGATTTTTTTATGTAGTATACCGATTATTTCACCGATTTCAACACGTTCGCAAAACTCTGATAATATAACTGCGACATCGTCTTTCGATAACGCTTGTCAAGAGCTTTATCTCCTACGTGTCGAGCATTATTTATCTGTTAATGCAACAGAGGATGTTGGGGTTTTTCATATTAGATTCTCGTTTCCCCCGGATTATGAATATCAAGTTCCGCTCCTCTTAGAGCTTCACAATGATAGTACACCGTTAGCGATAGTACACTATTGCATTGAAAATGATTCTTTACCACCAAATAAAATTATAAATTTTACATTAAGTCCAATGAAAAAGGATGACAGCATCTTGCTTCATTTCTCTTGTTGGGTTTTAGTTTTAAAACATGATTTTAAGGATCTCCCGCCCTATGTGAAAATTCCTAAAAAATATCAATTACCCGAGGAAACAAAGACATGGCTAGTTTCAACAAAATCGGTTCAACTCTATAGCCTGCTCTTACGCTTAAAAGCAGTACAATTACATGGATTCAATGATAATCTGATTCGATATGCAAGTAGAATCGCTCCATTTATAAAATACCACAGATACGTTTTTTTTGTTTTTGGAATTAACACCGGGCTTTTACTTTCTCAAGATGCACGAACGACGCTATTAATCAACGGAGAAAATGTAGGCAGATCTCATTTAGCATGCTCATTTTTCAGAATTTATAATATTCCAGCGCGAGTCTTGCTCGTGAACAATGATCAAGGATTTTGGACACAAATGCACTACATGATAGAGTATTATTGCCCAGGTTATGGCTGGGTGTTACTTGAAACAACAGGGGGGAAAACCCCCTATGCAACGCATCATCAAGTCATTAACAGAATATGTTATCCACAGGATGAAGAAAACACGAAAAGAGACTATATTTTTCCTCTTATGAAAGGGGAAGAGCGATGGTTATGGATTGATACCGATGATGTCGTTCCATATTATGTTGATTGTGACAGAGGAAGTAAAAGTCAGATGTTTACGGAATCAAATATCTCTGTTGAACAAATGACTGCAACATATGCTTTTGTATTATCCGAAATCGTATTTCGTGAATATCAAAAATATCTCGGCATCAACTTAACAGAGGAAGACCAACTACATTTTACAAATGCGACATTGTATCAAAAGCAGGCTATCAACACGCTCAAACAATCTCACAATATCGACGGTTACCTTATATTGCTTAATATGGCATATGATGAATACCAAAAAATCCAGAGTTCAAAAAATATTTTTTAATACTCACCAACGAGAAAACCAAAAGCGTAATGTCTCTGTCGTTTCTCAGAAAAACCTGATTTTTCCACGGTATTTTGTTTGGTCCGTATTTGTTTTTTATTATGTTTCTTTGCCATCTTAATTTTCTCCTCTGTGTTGTTGTGGTTAAAATACTATATAAAGATACGGTGGCAGAATGTCAAAGTAAAAAATCGTATCGAATCATTACATTTATTAGCCTCTGAAAGTATTGACGTCCTCATGCCCGAACTTGAACAGCAACAGAAAAAAAAACCACGACCGTTGTGGTCTTACTTCTTCTCAGCAATCCCATCGATAATTCTTCTTCTTGGATGTATCCCAGTTGTTGCGGCTTTTTATATCCTTCAGCGCTATTTAAATTTTTTTTGGTTTACCAATGACTGGTATTTCTTCCTTCTTCCGTTTGTTCTCTTCATCGGAGCAGTTCTTTTACTGATCTCTGAGCTTTATATCACCGGTGGTATAGTAAAACTTTTCAATATCACTTATCAACCTGGTACGCACGCATATTCCTATAAAGATAAAAATACGTTCAACTGGACAATTATTTGCGTTATTTACACGCCGTTTCGAAAACTCCTTGAGATTTTTCCACTCGGACGAATTAAACAAACATATCTACGACTTCTCGGAATGAAAATCGGGAAAAACTCTCTTGTCGGTGGGGTCATTAAAGACCCGTGCTTAACAGAGGTTGGAGATAACGTCACGATGGGAGAATATGCAATCATTTACGCCCATATCCACAATATGCAATATGAGACTATTTTTATGGATAAAATTCGAGTCGGAAACAACTGCGTGATAGGGGCAGGTGCTATTATTATGCCAGGAGCAATTCTTGAGGACGATGTCGTTGTCGCAGCTGGGGCTCTTGTGACCAAAGGTCAAAGGCTTACAAAAGGGAAAATATATGGAGGAGTACCTGCAAAGGAAATTATGAAAAAAACTGTCCAATAAATATTTAAATAGTGAACCTCTATATATTAGTAAAATAAAAGGGGAATAATATGAAAAAAATTATAATTCTAGCAGTAGCAGTGGTACTTTTTATGTCACCATTTGTAGCAGCTTTAACTATACCTTCCCAGAACAATATTCAAACCAAAACCACACCAAGAACAGCTTCAACATTTACGCATGCCGTTTTTATTGAAGAAGGAACTACGACCTGGTGTCAGAACTGTCCAAATGCTGCTGAAGCGTTATACTCTCTTTATGAAAGCGGAGAGTACCCATTCTATTTTGTTGCATTAGTGATAGATGAGAATTCAATAGCACAAAATCGTTTTTGGGGTCATTATCGAGGAAAGGCGATTCCTACGATCTTCTTTGACGGTGGTTTTAATCAGACAGTAGGTGCTGGAACAACCCCGGGTCAAACCGAACTGCTCTATACTCCAATTATTGTAGGGGCTGGCGAAAGAACCGTCCATCCTATTGAACTGAACACAAGTGTCGTTGGTCACGATGACGCAACATTAGACATTACGATAACCGTCAAGAACACTGGCTCAAAACCATATTTTGGATTTGTCAGGTCATACGTCACAGAGATAGAATCACGTTGGATAAACTATCACGGAGATCCCTACCATTTTGGGTTTCTTGATTATGCGATTAAAAAAATAGTGTTCCTTGGGCCACAGAAATCACGCACCTATACAATGACGTGGGATGGGGCAGCAAAACATGGAAACCTGACGTTCGCCGACATCGATGACGATAACATTATGGTTATTACTTCAGTTGCTCATTGGCAACCCCATATAGTCGAACAGGTTGAATATATAGGTACGCATTTTGCGTTCTACGTCGATCAAACAGATGGAGCCCTAGCAGTGGAATAAAATTAAGATTGTTGCTCCTACTCAATAGAAAGGCATCATTCATCATCGAGGTGAGGAACTTATTTATAATCCATTTTTATTTTTCCACATAGTACCATCGCAAGGATTATAGGTGGAAATATGGGGAAGGACCGATACAGAAGACAAACTCTGGTGAAAGAATTTGGTTTAAAGGGCCAAAAGTTACTCTCATCGAAACATGCGATACTTATCGGTGGTGGTGGATTAGGCAGTAATAGTGCGAACCTCCTTATTCGAATGGGAATCGGAAGCATTACTATCATAGATTACGACACCATAGACAAAACCAATCTGCATAGAACATCGGTGTTTTCAGAAAATGATATCGGAAAATACAAAGCATCAGTCCTCAAAGAGAAACTACAGTCGGTAAACACAGATGTGCAGGTACAAGGAATCATCAAAAAAGTAACATTAAAAAATATTGATTCTCTTCTGACTGCCGCTGATGTGATAGTTGACGGTACGGATAACATACCTCTTCGATTGCTTATCAACAAGAAATCTATACAACACAAAATTCCCTGGGTGTACGCTGGAGTCTATGAGACGGTTGGGATGGTGATGGCGATTCTACCAAAAAAGACTGCATGTTTCCATTGCATTACCCAAAACATCCCGATTTTAAAAACAAAAGAAATACCAGTATTAGGTAGCCTCCCCGCGACGATTGCTGCCATACAATGCAATGAGACGATTAAGATATTGCTGGGAAAACAACCAGCAGGGTTACTAATTTATGATGTCTGGAACCAATGTTTCGATACATTAGGAATAAAAAGAAATCCCTGCTGCCCAATATGTGGAAAAAAATAAATCTAACAACAGGACTACTGCTATGAAGATACTAGTACAGGTATTTGGACGATACAAAGACATTACCGGAAAAGAAACTTTACAACTTTATATCACAGATGGTAACACCCTACAGGATGTCATAAATGCATTTGTAAAAAAATACCCGTCTATACAAAATGACAAAAATCGAATGATGGTAACAAAAAATAAAATGTTGAGTTCATTCGATACCACGGTTACTAAAGATGACGAGATTACCCTGTCTCCACCGGTAGTCTCTGGCGGATAGACCAAATGAAAACAAATCGAACGGTAACATTTGGATTTGTTGTTTTTACACTCACTATTTTAACAACAACAGTTGTCGCTAAAGACCAAGTCATAGTAGATTTTTATTATTCAGAAACCTGTGGATCCTGCAAACCAGTAGTCGATATCATCGATCAAGTCATCCTTCATTATGCAGAAAATAATTCAGACAATGTGGTTATCTTTAAAAAAGAAATTACCTCGAACACAACCAATAGAAATGAAATGAGAGTGAGAGGGTTAAGTTACCCATCTGTTATAATCGATAACCTCACTAAAATACCGAAGTTGAATATCACCTATGATATTCTCATCAATACCATTGACGAAGCTATAGCGAACCTAACTCCTAGTGTATATTATGACCCTAATATCACTGAAATCCCCTTTTTTGGAAAAATCAATCTTTCGCAACTTACCTTACCAGTGCTTACGATTATATTAGGGACGTTAGACAGTTTTAACCCATGCGCGTTTTTTATCTTAATAGTTCTCCTTAGTATGCTACTGTATCTACAATCACGGAAAAAAATGATGATTGTCGGTAGCATTTTTATTTTCTTCTCAGGGTTATTTTATGCTCTTTTTATGTTATTGTTATTTAACTCTTTTTTCTTTACTAAGCTTTACATCAATATTACATCAATAATCGTTGGAATCGTCGCTTGCATCATTGGTATCCTAAATATAAAAGATTTCGTTTATTTCAAACAGGGTTTTTCGTTAGGTATTCCAGAGAATCAACGAGACTTAACCTTTAAAAGAATGAGAAAACTAGTCAAATCACCCTCGCTCCTAGTTATGCTGGGTGGAACAATCTTCATCGCTATCTCCGTTAATTTTTTTGAACTCCTTTGCACGTTTGGGTTTCCTCTTTATTTCACAAATCGACTTGCTATTGAAAATCTCCCCACACTTACCTATTATTCATACATTTTTTTATACACTGTTGTGTATGTCATTCCACTTTTTGTGATTCTTATAGCTTCTGTCTTCTCACTTGGAGTAAAGAAGCTTACAGAGTGGCAGGGTCGCATTTTAAAACTATTTCCAGGAATCTTCCTCTTTTCGTTTGGAATATTAATGATTATCGATTATCAATTACTCCAAGGAAACAACCTTTTTTTATTACTATTGCTTATTGGCTTTGATATATTTATCACTGCTATTATCGCCCTAATCTGGAGAAAAAATGAAAAGAAGCCAAAAGAACCAGAAATGCAAGAGCTTCAAGACTTAGTATCGGAAAAAGAATAATTATCACACAGTCATCGATTGAATTTCTTTGAGGATTTTTTTCTGTAGTTTAGGTAACATTTGGTTTATCTCTTGTGATAATCTCATACCATGAGAAACATCTTTAGGTTGAATGCCAAAAATCACGAGATGAGTGGGTCCCTTATCGAGTTCTTTTAACAAAGCAAAGACCGCGAGAAAATCAGGTTCATGAGTTGAAAGGAATAACTGAATTTTTTGATTATTTATCTCATCGATGGTAAATTTTTTTATTTCACCAGGTGTTCCTTTAAAATCAACTGCATCAAGAAGCAAAACAGTATCATAGTTTTCAAGGAGATGCAGTAGGTTCATTCCACTGGTGCCGCCATCAATGAAATCGATTTTTTTGGATAGTTTCTTTTTATTCTGATGCAAGTAATCGAGTAATAGAAGGCCAATTGCATCATCGTTTCTCAGAGGATTTCCAAGGCCGATTACTCCAATTTTTTTCTTCATACAACAAACGAGAATTATTTGAAGGTAACATCAAGATAGTGGGTGGAGCAAGAGATACAGGGATCATATGCTCGTACAAGCATTTCTAAAGTCAATTCAATTTCTTTCTCAGGTCGGTTGATGATCTCTGGAACAAGTTTTTCCATATCTTTTTGGATATTCGCATGATTTTGATTTGTCGGTATGATACAGTTTGCTTTTGTGCAATACCCTTGTGAGTTGAGCGTGTAATCATGAACTAGGATTCCGCGAGGTACTTCGACAACCCCGACACCTCGACCTGCTTTTTTTTCTGGTTTTACCGGCTTTTCTTGTTTTATGCCTTGATCGATAAGTGTATCAATTATATAGATGGAGTCCTGAATATTATGAGAGAATTCCACAAGTTGAGCGATGGTATTCATGTATGGGTTGTAGTTAATCGCTTTAAGTTTGAAGAGAGCAGCAATTTCTTGAGCCACAGGGTGAAGCTGCCTGCTGTTGAGGTTGAAGCGTGCGAGTGCCCCAACCATATATGAGTCTCGTGCATGTTTTGCATACTTGGCTGTTGAATGAGGGACGATATATTCTTGCATGATTTCTTTGTAGTCCCGATATTTTGGATGTTTTCCTGTATCTGTTGATGCAATGTCTCCATCATAGAAGGAATATTCTTCATCCGAGGTTAAACCGATATATTCGGTTTCACGGGTAAATGAAGGTAGAGTATCAGCAACATTGAGTATGATGTGGGCAAGTTCTTGTGTAAGATCTTGTGCTTCGAGTAGTCTCTTTTTTAATTGGATTAATTGTTTTTCAGTAGGTTGCATTGAAAAGCCACCTACGACCAGTCGAATAGGATGAATGGTTCGTCCACAAATTAAATCTGACATTTCATTAGCCAAGCGATGTAATTTGACAATTTTTAGGACGGTATCGGTATGTTTTCCAAGCATAGAAAACACGCTCCCAGCACCGAAGAGATCAGGTGCGACGAGATACCCGATGTGGAGGATATGGCTCTGCATGTTCTCAGCATGGATCGCTAAACGACGTAGGGTCGCGGTTTGGTTTGTAATCTTGATATCTAATGCGTCTTCGGTCGCCTTCAGTGATGCAAGCGAATGACCTATCGAACAAATACCACAGATCCGTGAAGTGATCGGACGAAGCTCATTGTACTGTTGCCCGCGTAACATAGCTTCAAAGAATCTGGGTGCTTCAACAACGCTCCATTGGAGTTTTTCTATCTTGCCGTTTTTAACATCAAGGATAATGTTCCCATGTCCTTCAACTCGAGTGACATGTTCAACATGAACAGAAAAATCTTTACTCATCGTAACTACACTCCTTTCGTCCGTAATTATACATCGTACATCGTCGTCGTATATCCTCATAAGAGAGCTTATACCGTTCCAATACTTCTTTGACACATTCCGTATCTGCTTTCTTAATAAGACCTCTGCATCCCTCGCAAGGGCTGTTATGGGTCGGACAGATTGCTTTACACCCTGCGCGGGTAATCGGACCTAGGCAAAAATTACCAAGCTCAAACTGACAGATGTTTTCGTTTTTCTTACATTCCACACAGACGGGATAGCGGGGGATATCAGGTTTCTTCCCAAGGGCTATAGCGGTGATAACAGATTTGAACTCATCCCGATCTATCGGACAGCCATGGATGTAATAATCAACGGGTACAACCTCGTTGAGTGCCTTTGTTTGGAATACATCAAACAGTTCATTTCCTTTCAAATCCGCAGTTCCGTATACCTCTTTTTTTACTTCGTCAGGCATCCATTGATTCCGAATCTTGTTAATTCCCCCTATGGTCGCGCAAGCACCTAGAGCGATAAGGATTTTTGAACGGCTCCGAATGTTGCGTAATCGTTTCTCATCCATCGGTCTCATGATTGATCCTTCGACGATTGCGATATCATAGGTATCTGAATGTTCTTTCATCACCTCTCGGAATGAGACGATATCTACGATTTCAATGAGATCAAGGACTTCTTCTTCTAAGTCTGCAATCTCAAGCTCACATCCTTCGCAATCCGCAAAATCAAAGACAGCGACCCTTGGTTTTTGTTTCATTTAAAACGCCTCCGGTAGTTGTTTGAGTGTTCCGTAATTGAATACAGGGCCTTCCTTGCAAACATATATCCCATTTATCTGGCAATGCCCGCATTTTGCGACGCCACATTTCATACGTCGCTCAAGAGAAACGTATATATTGTCATCAGGAACCCCAAGGGTCTGCAGGCATTTAATGACAAATTTATACATCACTGGTGGTCCTATGACTACTGCGATCGTATTTTTCGAATCCAGTTTATCTGCCTGTATTTTCGGGAATAAGGTGGTGATAAGGCCGGTGCATCCTCCCCAGCATTCACTTGGTTCACATCGATCGACTGTAATTTCACATTGGACGTCAGGTATCTTTTTCCATCGGTCAACATCATCCATGAAGGTTATTTCCTTTGGACGTTTCGCACCATACAGAATGATGACATCCTTGAATTTATTCCTTTCTTTTGGATCCAGGACATGATTAATTAACGAGCGCATCGGCACCATCCCTGTTCCACCAGAGGTGAAGAGGAGTGTTTTTCCTTCGAATGATTTCACATTAAAGCCATTTCCAAGTGGTCCGCGAATGCCGATTTTATCACCAGGTTGCAGCGAGCATAATTTTTTTGTCACGTTTCCGACTTGTCGAACCATAATCTCAAAAAGAGGAGTATTTCCTGGTGGGGTGGAGATGCCAAAGGGTGCTTCACCATATCCAAAAACTGATACCTCGACAAACTGCCCTGGTTTATGTCCTAATGGTTTTTTATCATCAAGTTCGATTTCGAAAAGGCTGTCAAGTTCATTAAAAGGTGTTATTTTTTTAATCGTCGCACTACGCGGGACATGAATAATGCCTTTTTCCAGCACCTCGTTTTCTTCCTTTATGAAATATCTTCCGGTATCATCCTCGGATGTAAAATGAGCAAGCTCATTAATGAGGTTGCATGGATCAGCAATATCAGGTAGACAGGCGCTACCGCATCGGCCACATCCGACACAGGCGACAAATCCATAGCGCTCAGGTAAGTAATTTCCCTTGCGGAAGAATCGGTGACGGTACCGTTCTTTTACCTCATCGCGGAAGACTTCTCCACTACCTACTTTGGTGAAATCTTTCAGCATGCAACCATCCCATGTTCGGGTGCGGTTGCCCTGTTTGAGGTTGAGAGAAACCTCGTCTTTGACATCATAACAAAAACAGGTTGGACATACCATGGTGCATGAACTGCATTCCATACACACGTCTGCGTGTTCTTCCCATATCGCATGATCATAGTTCGCGACGAGGAGTGGTGACCAGTCTTTTTTTTCTATCTTTATTTTTTGTTTGTATTTTTTTAGTACAGCGTTGCGAGCTGTTTTGATCTTGTTAAGGTCCGTAGAAGATGCATCCTTTACAGTCGCATATTTTTTCAGTAGTTTGTCTCCTTTTTCTGAACCGATGGTCACAGCATAACAATTCCCGATATCGGTGAGTAATAAATCGAATCCCGACTCGGTCGTATTTGTTTTCATGCTGGCTGCAAAGGATCGTTCTGAGACGTTTTGAATATCGACTCCGATGATGATGGTGTTTTCTCGCCGTTTCTTGTAGAAAGAATCCTGTTGTTGATCAAGATAATGCCGATCTGTTTGTTCTAATGCGATGATATCATACGGATGGACTCCGATGATTATTCGGGGTACGTCAGTGATGGTTTCTTTTCCTTCGAAGGGTTTTTGAAGAGAAAATTTCAACAGCATTTCGTATTGTGGAAGGAAATATTTCTTTGGCGGGAGAATCGTCACATCATAATCAAGGCGTAGCTCTTGGGCGGATGATACGGTATCAAAGACATAGCGTTTTCCTTTTGCCTGAACGCCCACGACATCATATGATCCGTCTTTTATTAGGGTGTTTACAAATGTTGAAAAATCTTTTTTTGTAATGGTTTTTACAAGTTGTTTCATCTCAGACACCTTTTTTCGTCTAAGTGATAAGCACTCTGATAATCAGATAGCCTCGAGGACGGTGAACGGATGGTTTGATTTAAGGTTTTTGATTTCTTGTTCTGCGGGTCAGATGTTGATTACTCGGGGGCTTGTGGAATAAACCCATGTTTCATGAGTGACTGGGTGATGTCCCTGGATCTTTTGATAAGGGACATGGCTTGATCATACAGGTCCTGACGAGATGGTTTTATCCGTGCGATACCTTGAGAAATCGCTTTTAAACCAACTGCGACTGCTTCACGAGGGAAGACTTCCCAGGAGTCCATGTTTGGAACAATGTAGGTATCGCTCAGACCAGTATCTTCTGCGGTTTTTGCTAGCTCATAGGCTGCTGCGATACACATTTCATCGGTGATGGTCTCCGCCCGGACATCGAGTGTTCCTCGGAAGATCCCGGGGAATCCGAGGGAGTTGTTGATTTGGTTGGGGAAATCTGATCGTCCTGTGGCGATGATCCTGGCTCCTGCTTCTTCTGCCTCCCATGGCCAGATCTCAGGCACAGGGTTTGCTGTGGCAAAGACGATGGAATCCTGCGCCATTGAGGAGATCCATTCTTTTTTTATCGTCCCTGGACCAGGTTTGCTTGCCGCGATACAGATATCTGTATTCTTTATGGCTTCTGCGAGGTTTCCTATGCGTCCTTCTGCGTTGGATTTTAAGCACATCTGCCATTTTTCAGGGTTGGTGTTTTTTTCGTCCTCAAGGTCTTCTCGAGAGGTATGCAGGATGCCTTTGCTGTCTGCCATGATGATGTTTTTTTGTTGTACGCCTGCTGCGATGAGTACCCGTGCGATTGCAATATTTGCTGCACCGGCTCCCACCATGGATACCAAGGTGTTGCCGAGCGGTTTTCCGACAATTTTTAAGGCGTTTATCGCCCCTGCGGTGACGATAGTTGCTGTTCCCTGCTGGTCATCATGCCAGACGGGGATGTCCATTTCTTTTCTGAGTCGGTTGAGGATGTAGAAGCATTTTGGTTTTTCGATATCCTCAAGGTTGATGCCGCCGAAGCTTGGTTTGAGCCATTTGACTGCTTGGATAATTTCGTCAGGGTTTTTTGTATCAAGGCAAATCGGGTAGGCGTCGACACCTCCGAGGTATTTGAAGAGGAGTGATTTTCCTTCCATGACGGGCAGTCCAGCTTCAGGTCCGATGTCGCCGAGACCCAGTACGCGGGTGCCGTCGCTGACGACTGCAACGGTATTCCATTTGTTTGTATAATCATAGACTTTGAGTGGGTGTTTTTGGATTTCTTTGCAG
>Ga0209287_10000439_pt1 | contig 25307 bp, 25 predicted proteins | sample PPLLak3cmMay2015_2_FD_187255 | JGI IMG/M metagenome (GOLD analysis project Ga0209287, IMG submission 187255) | Freshwater sediment microbial communities from Prairie Pothole Lake near Jamestown, North Dakota, USA - PPLs Lake P8 Core (1) Depth... | ecosystem: Environmental > Aquatic > Freshwater... | reverse complement strand
ATTTATGTCTGGACAAGCCTCATAGGAGTGATACTTGCCAGCTTAAGCCTTGGCTATTACTGGGGAGGACGGCTTGCAGACAAAAAACCGGATTACAGAACGTTTTCACTTCTTATCCTTTCCTCGGCAATCTTCACCGGAATTATCGGCGTCATAAAAATTCCGGTCCTTGATGCCGTATGCAGGTTGATCCCCGATATCAGGATCTCCGCTGTGATGGCGGCGGCCCTTCTATTCGCCCCTGCAAGCGTTCTGCTCGGAACCATATCTCCTTATGCCATAAGGCTCAGGATGGAAAACCTCGAACATTCAGGAGCAACTGTCGGAAGGCTTTACGCCATATCAACAGTTGGAAGCATAATCGGAACATTTGCTGCAGGTTTCTTCCTGATATCATTTCTGGGAAGCCGTAATATCCTGATTTTACTTTCCCTCATACTGTTTGCGGTTTATTTTCTTGCATGCTTCGGCAATACTTCAAGATCCGGCAAGCTGATCGCGCTTTTTACTGCCGCCCTGCTCCTTTCGGCGCATTTTTTTCCGGCCTCAGAGTCGGATGGCAAAACCATTGACATCGATACAAAGTACAGCAGGATATTAATTGAAGAGATGACTGCCGCAGGGATCGGGAAAAAAATCCGCCTGATACGTGTCGACAGGAACTGGGCGCAGGGAGCCGTTATAATAGGAGAACCCGACGAGCTTTTTTTCAGCTACAGCGGTTTTTACCGTCTTGCCGATCATTTTTATCCCGGTAACGGAAATGCGCTTTTGATCGGCGGCGGAACATACATGCTTGCAAGGGATTATATAAAGCGGAACCCCGGCAACAATATGGATGTGGTTGAAATAGATCCTGACTTCACGGAGCTTTCAAAGAAATATTTCTATCTTGAAGACGACCCAAGGATAACGAGCATACATGAAGACGGAAGAACCTTCCTTAAACGTGCAGCCGGCAGGTACGATATAATGTTCATAGATGTTTTCAAATCATCCGCATCTCCTCCGTTTCAGATGACAACAGTTGAAGCGATTCGATCAGCATCAAATATGATGAACGAAAAAGGAGTCCTGATTACCAATATCTATTCGGCCATACAGGGAGAGAAGGGGAAATTCTTCCGCGCCGCATATGCCACCATTAAATCGGTTTTCCCGCAGGTTTATGTTTTCCCTGTCCAGTACCCTCTTTATGGCGATGAATCGCAGAATGTTATTATAGTGGCGCTCAAATCGAATGATGCGCCGGTCCTTGAAAGTTCAGATCCTGAAATGAACGGTTATCTGTCCCATCTCTGGAAATACAAAATTGACTGCGACCTTCCCGTCTTAACCGATGAATTTGCGCCTGTTGAACACTATCTTGTTGAAGTTATAAAAGATTTATAAAATTTTTTGGAAACCAAATTATCCGACAATCTTGGGCTGTCCGCAAATCTTTCGCAAAATGACGCTGCCGTCAAGGTCATCTTCAAGTTCTTCCGGAATATCAGAAACATCGTCTATAGTTGTTTTTTACTCTCTCAATCATATAAGGTATCTTCTCATGGTGACTATAAATCATAGCATTGCATAAGTCAGGAATTCAGCTGTGAGCTATAGCGTACATCCAGTCGGACTATGCATATTCGTCTTCGCCTTTTATATCATGATCTTTCCAGTAATCGATGAGTTTATTGTAGGTTTCCTGTCCCATCATACTTTGCTGTATCCACTTTTCACTTCTGCCACGCTGTTTCCGGTATTCCCGGGCGCGGTCAAGGGAACGGGCTCAATCGCTCATGTCCTGAAGGCGTTCATAGCCGACTTCGGCAAGACAAAGATTGATGGGGGATCGGTTCCGCCTTGGGGCTGGGTACAGACTAAATCAGCCTTAATAAAGTTTCGGGGCTTGCAACATCTGTCATATATTTTTTCCCGTCAGCAGCCTCAAGTTTCAGTTGGTGACAATTTGTCACCGACTCACTGCCCTCTTTTTTCAGCCGTTCTTTCAGTTTGTTCCAGTATTTTCGCGCGGTCTGGTCGTCCGGCTGTTGGATCAGCGCCGCGATGATATCCACCACGGGGGAAAACCATGTTTCAGATTCTTCATCATAAATTCTGCGGATTTTATGCTTCTCAAAAGCAACAAGGGATCTTTCGCTATTCATTCTCAGACTCCATAGGCGAACTTTGAGGAGCACAGGGAAATGCCCATGAAATTATGCGTTTCTTTATTTTCAAACAATATTGATAAAAAACTAATTTCCATATGTAATGCGTCCTGCCGGACGAATAAGATCTTGATGGGACTGTTGAAATGCGGGCTTAAATAATCATGCTGCACCTGATTTATCAATGAATTTTAGCAGGTTGCAAATCTTCTTTATTGATACAGGAGAGCTGTTTGTAAAGACAGGGAGGGGATTACCGGCTTTTAAAGATGCCATCAAATTTTATTGACGATAAACTTAATAACTTATAGTAAAGAAAGGTTTATGTGGCGGTATATTTTTATCCCGGAGATTTTAAATCATGGCTGAAAATATTATTAAAACAGCTCTTGTAATAGGCGGAAGCAGAGGGATAGGGCGAGCTATTTCCATCCGGCTTGCGAAATCTGGATTTGATATCTGGCTGACATATCAGAATAATCACGCAGCAGCAGAAAAGGTCAAAACCGAGATAGAAGCTTTGGGCAGAAAATGCGAAACCCTCTCATTCGATATATCAGACTATAATGCTACGAAAGCGGCTCTTGAAAAAAGAACTGATGAACATACTCCCCATGTTGTTGTATACAATGCCGGAATTGCGAAAGACAACCTCATGGTCTGGATGACAAAGGAAGAATGGGATTCGGTGCTTTCGGTTAATCTTGATGGATTTTATAATGTAATGAATTCAATACTTTTTCCCATGCTAAGAGAAAAACGGGGCCGTATTGTGGTTGTTTCTTCGGCATCCGGACAAATAGGACAGGCCGGCCAGGTCAATTACTCGGCATCAAAGGCAGGTCTGATAGGAGCGGTCAAGGCGCTGGCGCGGGAAATAGGGAAAAAAAACATTTACGTCAATGCAGTCGCTCCGGGTCTGATAGAAACGGATATGACGGAATCCCTTGACAAAAAAACAATTATGCCGCTTATTCCTCTCAAGCGTTTCGGAAGCCCCGATGACGTGGCTTCCGTGGTTAATTTCCTTTGTACCGAAGAGAACATGTATATTCACGGACAAATTATAGGAATTAACGGCGGCCTTGCCATATGAAGATTATTTGCGGCGGCTTAAATGAAAAAGTATGACGATATTGTTGTCGGAAGCGGCATAAGCGGAATGACTCTTGCTCTTCTTCTGGGAATGAACGGCCATTCAGTGCTGCTTCTTGAAAAAAGCAGGAATATCGGCGGATCCATGGCAAGATTCTACAGGCAGGGAATCCCGTTTGATACCGGTTTCCATTTTACAGGCGGTTTTCACAAAAACGGAATATTGACCGACATGCTGTCGATTCTTGGTATCGGGGATCAGATTCAGCCGGTCTTTATAAAAAAAGAAGCCGGGAACAGGGTAATCTTCGGAGAAGACGGTTCGGTTTACGATTTCCCGTTCGGCCATGCCGCAACGGCAGAAAAAATGAAGGAATACTTTCCTGAAGAGAAAAGCGCCATAGAAAAATATTTTGAAATGGTTTCAGATGTATGCAAAAAAACCGTTGCGCTTGATTTGCGCAATATTTCGCTGTCGCAGGACTGGATTGATGAAGATTATATCTCCCTCGACCAAGTTTTGGATAAACTTACCGGCAATCGGAAACTAAAAGGCCTGCTGTCAAAATACAGCATGTGCCACGGCACAAAACCTTCGGAGATCTCATTTGCAAATCACAGCCGGGTCAGTTTCGGGCTTTACGAGTCAGTGGCAAGAGTTAAAGACGGCGGAGAAGCCTTTATAAGGGCGTTTAAAAAGCGATTTTCAGGATATGATATCGATATCCGCACCGGCTGCTGTATAACCGAATGCGTTGATGTTGAAAAAAACATAGTCGGCAGATTTGTGCTTGAAAGCGGTGAGGAAGTAACGGCGGACAGGTGTATTTTTACCATACATCCCAAGTTAATCCTCAACCTTCTTCCAAAAAAGTATCTTTCAAAAGCATTTATCGACAGGGTCAGCGCCTTTGAGCCGACGGCCGGTTTTTTCTCGCTGTTCGGAGTTGTTGAGGATAAAAGTACACAGGACAAAGATTCCGAACCGACTATCCTCTCTCTATTTCCGAGCTCCGATATAAACCGTATGATGGATCCGGCTTATACCGGAGATCAGGCGCTAGTTATATTGAAAAATCATGAAAAAAAGAGCGGTAAAACACACACGGTCATTACCGCTCTTGAGCTCTCTTTTCCCGAGCACATGAAAGACTGGAAGGACTCCAAGCGGGGAGACCGTTCCGAAGGCTATATGAAATACAAGAGTACAAGGATTGAAAATATCAGAAAGAGGATTGTCGGCGCTTATCCTGAGTACAGTGAGAGCTTCAGGGTTATTGACGCGGCTTCCATACTAACCTTCAGGGATTATCTCAATTTGCCTGACGGTTCTGCATACGGGATCAAACAGAAAGTCGGGCAGTTCAATCTTTTCGGAAAACTTCCGCTGCGCAATATTTACGCCGCAGGGCAGTGTTCCGTTCTCCCCGGAATTGTCGGAGCAATGTTATCCTCCTTTATTATAGGACGCACAATCGTGGGAAAAGAAACATATTCCGATTTTATCAAAGAGAGGCTTGAACGTTGAATCGGGTCGTTATCACAGGCATAGGAGCCGTTTCCCCGCTTGGCGCAGATGTGGATGCCATGATGCATGGCATTGAACTCGGGAAAAGCGCTATCCGGCATATGGATGGATGGGACCGGTACACGGGTTTAAAGTGTCTGGTAGGCGCTCCGGCACAGCTTATTGGAGAAAAGGAAATCCCCCGCACCAGCAGGAGATCTATGGGGAGAATGAGCATTTTTTCAGTTCAGGCTGCAAAGCAGGCTATTGCAGATGCCGGTATAAAAAACGAGATTATCACTTCCGGCCGTTTGGGCTGCATAATAGGTTCAACCACGGGAAGCGCCGAAAGCCTTAACGATACTTTTGAAAAAATGCTCCCCGAAAAGGACCTTACAAAGCTCACCTCAATGAAGTTTTTTCAGTGTGTTTCCCACACTGCGGCAATGAATGTAGCCCAGTATTTTGGTATAACCGGATGTGTTATGGCTACATCAGCCGCCTGCGCTTCTGCTCTTCAGGCCGCAGGCGCGGGGTACGATCTTATCAGATTGGGCAAACAGGATGCAGTTCTGTGCGGCGGAGCAGAAGACCTGCACCCTACGGTTGCAGCCTCCTTTGATATTCTTTTTGCGACATCAACCGGGTATAATAATGAGCCGGAAAAAACACCCCGCCCCTTTGACGCAAAAAGGGACGGGCTTGTATGCGGAGAAGGAAGCGGTATCCTTCTTCTTGAAGAATATGAGCATGCGTTGAAAAGGAACGCCAGAATATACGCTGAAATCATCGGTTATCACACCTGTGGAAGCGGAGCGCATGTGAGCCAGTCCTGCAAAAACTCAATGGCGGAATGCTTCAGGCAGGCGCTGGCCGATGCGCGCATTCAGGCTGAAGATGTAGATTATATTAACGCCCATGCAACCGCAACCATTCACGGCGACAGAGAAGAGGCCGAAGCGATCAGGGAGGTCTTCGGAGGCTTGATACCAGTAAGCAGCCTTAAAGGATACATGGGGCACACACTTGGAGCATCAGGCGCAATTGAACTTATTGCATCGCTTATTATGATGGAGAAGGGTTGCATATATCCTACACGGAATTTAGAATCCGTAAGCCCCGATTGTGATGGTATTTTACATGTAAAGAAAAAATTGAATAAAGAGATCAATATAATATTTAAAAATGCTTTCGCTTTCGGCGGTATTAATGCTTCGATAGTGTGTAAAAAGTTGATATGAAAATAGTCAGGAATCAGGAGACATGGGGGCAGAAAACAGAACTCAGGAGTCAGAATACAGAAGTTCAAGTTGTGGTTGGACTAAAAAACATGTAACTATTCAACCACAGATTCACACAGATGAACGCAGATAGATTTAAATACAGTAGCTATTAAGGAGCCAGAAGCCAGAATTCAGGATCCAGAATAAAAAGAAAACATGCTTTGGTTATGGTGATATTTTGCCGATGTTCAACTTGAAGAAGTTGTTAAGTTGTGGGAAACTACATCGTTTCTATTCCGGTTTCTGGCTCCTGAATTCTGACTCCCGAGCAGTTATGCCAATAAAAGAAAAAAATATCAGCGATGATCAGCATAGATCGGTGGCTGAGTAGTTACAAAAAAAAATTGATATAGGATATTAAATGACGGAACAGGAAATCATAAAACTGACGAATCAGGTTTTTGAAGATTCGTTTGAAATAGAAAAAGAACTGTTAAAAAAAGAGATGAATATTTTCCAGGATCTTGGCCTTGACAGCCTCGATATAGTTGACCTTGTAGTGGCTTTGCAGGAAAAATTCGGGGTAAAAATACGAAATGATGAGAGGATAAAAAGCATAAGAACGCTTGGAGATATCTATAAATTCATCACCGCATTAAAAGCCGAAGGATCTACTCCTGCGGCTGACAGTCAGAAATGAAAAAATCTTTTATCCTAATTTGCTTTAATACAATATTCTACCTGCTCTTTATACTATTCTCTTTCGTTGGAATTCCCTTATTTTCTCTTATAGTCGCTATCCAGTCTGTTTTTATTTCTCACCGGAAAGCCATGGGAAAATTCCGCAGGGCTATTTCCTGGTACGGGCTTGTGATAATAAAAGCGCTCCCGTATCCTTTTGTTACGGTAAGATATAAAGATCTGGATAAAACAAAGATCGCTGGGCCCTTTATTTTTACCTGCAATCACAGATCCGCCTCCGATCCTTTTCTGATGTCCTGCCTTCCTTACGAATTTGTGCAGGTTGTAAACATATGGCCGTTCAAGCTCCCAGTACTGGGGTTCATGGCAAGATCCGCCGGGTATCTGAGCGTAAGAGAAATGCCGTTTGAAGCCTTCTCTGAAAAAGCGGAAAAGCTTCTGAAAGACGGGGTGTCGATTGTTGCTTTTCCCGAAGGAACACGCTCTGTAGACGGATCCCTGGGGCAGTTTCATGGCTCAATTTTCAGGGTCGCCCTCAAAACTGGTTATCCTGTCGTACCAGTATGCATAACCGGAAATGAAAGGATTCCTGCAAGAGGAACATTGTTGCTGAGGCCCGGCACTGTAAAAATACACAAGCTGTCGCCCGTGACAAATTATGAATACGCCGGATTAACCCCTTATAAATTAAAGAACGTGGTTCGCCAGTTGATTGCCGACGAGATTGAAGTCATGGAAGGAAGAGGAAATGACTGAGTTCTGCAGCAGCATATTCGGCCCTGAATTTAATGAAATCGACACGGAAAATTATGACGGCCAGAGCGGTCTTTCCGCTCTTGAAATTAATTTCGGAGCTCCCGCCTGTTTCGGGTTTTCTGCATATTTTATCAACGGCCCTGTTACTAAAGAAGAGCTTTCATATGAAGATATTTGCGGCCTGATAGATCAGGCAAAGGATCTCGGCTTAAAAAAAATCGTTTTTTCAGGGAAAGAGGCCATATCCTGCCGTTATATAAAGGATGCAATATCCTATTCAGGGTCTCTTGATATTGACGCGATTATTTTAAAAGATTATTATCAGGTTTGGACAAATTCAAAAAACAATATTCCGCCGATATGCACAAGGCATAATTTTTCATGTGTAGTGACATCCTACGGCTATGTTCTGCCCTGCCCCGGTCTTCAAATACCTGTAGGCAATATACATAATCAAAAACTTTCGGATATCCTGAAAGACAGTGAAATTCTCTGCGATTTAAAAGAAGGTATAAACAGGATAAAGGGGCCCTGCAGAACCTGTAAAGAAGCCCGTAATTGCCGTGGATGCAGGGGAAGGGCTTATGATATTACAGGCGACTACCTCGCGTCGGACCCATTATGCGCCCGTAATGAAAAGAGGAGGCATGAAATCTTTTCTCTTCCGGCTCCAGCTGGCCGGATTATACCGCAAATGCCTCCGATGCGGGTAATAGACACGATCGACAAATTGGGCGAGCGCAGCGCTCAATGTTCCGTGTTGATTAAAGAGGAAATGCCTTTCACAGGGAAAGACGGTTCGGTTGACCGTGTCGCGTACCTCGAAATGATGGCACAGGCCATTGCAGCTTTGAACGGCTTCAGAAATATGGACTCTTCGGATTCCGCTCCGGAGGGGTATCTTTTAGGCGCAAAAAACCTGAAAATAAACAAAACGGCATTTGCGGGCGACAGGCTCAGCATTATGGTTTTTAAATATGCGCGTTACGGTGGTTTCGGCATTGTAAAAGGAGTGGTAAAAAGAGATGGTGAAATTCTTGCCGAGGGAGAGATAAAGATCTGGCATAAAACTGATGAATAAATCAAAGGTAAATAATATGAGAATAAAGTTTATACTGATTCTCCTGCTTCTTTTTTTCACCGCAACTTACGGATACTCTCAGGATTTACAGATCCCTGAAAAGACCCGAGCGGATTTAAATACGGTCTTGAGCAGGCTCGAAAAAAATATGTCGGGAATAAAAACAATAAAAACAGACTTTATACAGGAAAAAGAACTTGCCGTATTCAAACAGAAAGTCGTTCTTAAAGGATCTGTTTATATTGAAAAACCATCCCGTCTGGCCTGGCATGTTTATAATCCGGTCAAATATGTCATGATCCTGTCCGAAGATACTATAACACAGTGGGACGAGGATACCGGCAGGGTACAAAAGATATCCCTTTCTAAAAATCCTGCCTTTGATGCGGCAATCGGTCAGATGAGTATATGGTTTTCAGGAAGTTACTCCCCCCTGCTGAAGGAGTATGAGATATCCCTGCTCAGAGGACAGCCCGTTTCACTTAAATTTACGCCAAAACCGGCAACCATGGCAGGCAATGTAATCAAAAGCGTGACGGTTGATTTCAGAAAGGATGAACAGTATATCAACAGAATATTCATAGAAGAAAAAGGCGGGGATACGACAAGCCTTCAGTTTGTCAACACCAGTCTTAATATTCCTGTTGAAGCTTCTGCATGGAAAGCGGGACCTTCTCAAAAATAGATGATAAATCAGGATTCAAGTTATCGGGAAAGCAAACTCTTTATGAGCAGCTTGCCCGGCGGTTAGCGGACGAATTCAAAAACGTGGCTTCCTTGTCTGGAAAATTCCGGATGAATCCTCGAATCCTGGCCCCCTTTCTCCCAACTAATCGGGAGAATAACCAAATAAAAAAAACTGGAGTCAGATGTTTAAATATTTGCTAATTCCTGTGATAATTCTTTTTAATCTGACCGGTTGCGCCGGTATTCCGTTTCAGGAGGCTGAACGCGTAAAGATCGGAATAATTGAACCGGATGAAGTAAAAGAACGATTTGCTCTCATGCTTCCTGAGAAATTCCGGATCATAAACAGTATAGTTTTTGAATATAAGGGAGAGGCGGTTTCATTTATAGGATATTCGGATGTCGATACTTTAGAAAAAACCTTTACAGTGGCCGGACTAAACCAGGTTGGAATAAAACTATTTGAACTCACAGGCAATAATGATAAAACAGAACTAAGTTTTGCAATCGAGGAATTCACAAAAAGAGGAAATTTTGCTGAAGCTGTTGCAGGTGATATAAAAAAGATATATTTTGACAGGCTTCCTGAATACGGAGCAACGGCATTCAGGAAAAAATATGATATTGTTTTTTCACGGAATGAAAACGGCTCGACAATTGAGCATGTTTTTTCAGGAGCTGACAGTCTTCTTGTTGAAAAGCGGTGTACTGTTGATGATATTGCCGTATGGAGCATAAATTATTATGAATACCGCATAGAAAACGGCAAATTATACCCGGCAGGGATCATACTTGAAAATCATAAATTCGGTTATAGATTGATACTTAGATTGAAGGAAATAATGCCTTGAATATCCTGATGCAGGAAATATATAAATCGATGTATGACCTTTCTGAAAGTCCCGGGGAAAACATAACGGCCCGGTTTCTTTTTCGTTCGGATTTTTCAGGATTTAAAGGCCATTTCCCGGGCAGACCGATTTTGCCGGGCATATGTAAAATTCAGGCAGTTCTGGCAATGATTGAGAAATGGCATAAAAAAAATGTTTGCTTAACTGAGATTTCATTGGCAAAATTTTATATTCCGGTATTTGATAATCAGGAAATTATAATTTCTTCAGGAAAACCGGATAAGATTTCGGATCAAATGAACATTAGGGCATCCGTCACGGGCGGAGGGAAAAAAATCGCGGAACTGCAACTAAAACTGACGGTTAAGTGAAATGAGCAATAAAGATTCGGCATTATTTCGCCGCAGGAAAAACGGTTATTTTAAGCGTATTCAAGGGACGCCCGAACCGGTTTCCGTAAGCGTCATGAGACGCATCAGCTTCAGTGAAGCAGATGTTATGGGAATTGCGTGGCACGGAAGATTTCCCGTTTTTTTCGAGGAAGCGTCAGCTGAACTTGGAAGAAAATGCGGCCTTTCCTACAAGGATTTTTATGAAACGAACCTCAGGGCGCCGATTATCCAGTTTCACGTTGACTATTACAGGTCTCTTTTGCTCGACGAAAAATTTGCCGTAACCGCATCCCTGATATGGAATGACGGGGCCAGGCTTAATACGGAATATTCGGTAATAAAAAACGACGGGGCGATTTCCGCCACCGGATACACAATACAGATGTTTACGGACGGCTCAACAGGAGAGGCTCTCATAGCATCTCCTGAACTCCTCGAAAGATGCAGGAGAAGATGGAAGGCCGGAGAGTTGATATGATTAAAGCTGTTACAGTGGCATGTGACGTTGTTACCCCTTACGGATGGGGGGTTGATCTCTGCTGGGAAGGTCTTTTATCCGGAATAACCGCTATACGCCGAATAGAACGCTTTTCAACGACCAACCTGCAGACTCAAAATGCCGCAACTGTTCCGGGTCTTACAATAAGCAGGCATGAATCCATTATCATGCAGATGATTACCCCTCTTCTTACGGCAATTGCGCCTGAAATACCTCATGAAACCTTTGTTATTTTAGCGACGACAAACGGAGAAATAGAAATCCTGCAAAAATCGGTGCTAAGAGGAACGATTGGAGCTAAAAACAGCCTGCCCGATCACCTGCTTGGAAAAATAATTTCTCTTGCCGGAACCGCCGGGAGGGGAATGGTTGTTTCAGCGGCATGCGCTTCATCAAGCGCCGCAGTTTCAAAAGCAGCCTCCATGATACGCAACAGAGAGCTTGATTCTGTTCTGGTGGTAGCCTGTGACTGCGTTTCCGAGTTCGTAACGGCGGGTTTTTCCTCTCTGATGGCTCTTGACAGCGATAAGGCAAAACCTTTTGATAAAAACAGGCGCGGCCTGAGCCTCGGTGAGGCTGCCGGATTCATGCTTATTATGAGTGAAGAAAGAGCGGCAAGGGAAAAACGACCTGTAATCGGAGAAATAGCAGGCTGGGGATTGACAAACGATGCCAACCATATAACGGGTCCTTCAAAAGACGGAAGCGGTCTTTCCAAGGCTGTTTACAACTCATTACGGTCGGCAGATATTTCCGAAAATGAAATAGGGTCTATTTCGGCGCACGGAACAGGAACCATATATAATGACTCGATGGAAATCAGAGCGATCAAGAAAGTCTTCGGCAAAAGGCCTTTGCCTGTATATTCGGTAAAGGGCGGAACCGGACACACGCTGGGCGCTGCAGGTCTTCTTGAAATTATAATTGCATTTGAGTCCTTAAACAGGCGGGTTGTTCCGCCCACCGTAAATCTTCGTGATACCGACAGGGAAGCTGAAGGCTGGGTTTCTCCCAGACCACAATCCTTTGAAAGTCCTATGACGCTTTCAACAAATTCAGGTTTTGGAGGAGTCAACTCCGCTCTTGTCTTAAAAAAAGCGGAAACAATATTATGATTGCTGTAACCGGCATAGGCTGGCTTAACCGAAAAGAATACGGCTGTGTAATCGGGAACATTATAAAGCGCCTTGAAGGGCTTGACTCTCTCTACACCTCTTTCAAGCGTGAATCGATATTTTCATATCCGGTAAAAAACTTCAGCAGATTTGATGCAATCTCAAAAACAACCTGTTTTTGCGCAGCTCTTGCGTTAAAAGATGCCGGAATATACTATTCAGCAGGGCAGAAACAAGATATCGGGATTTTTGGCGCCAATGAATCGGGATGCCTTGAATCGAATATTAATTATTTTAAAGACTACATAGAAAGCGGAAGGATACTTGCAAGAGGAAACCTGTTTATATACACGCTTCCGTCAATACCTCTGGCCGAAGCGGCAATCCATTTCGGATTAAGCGGTCCGCTTCTTCATATCTCTTTTAATGAGAAGAGTCTTCCTTCCCTCCTGTCTTTTGCCGGAAAGAGTATTCTTGAAGGAGAAGCTCCAGCGATTCTTGCCGTACAAGCGGAAGAAACAGATGCTGTTTGTTTTGTTCTCCAGTCAAAAGATGCGGTTTCATCCGGAAAGAGCTTATGCCTTGAAGCGGTGAGTTCCGCAGCAGAAAAAACAAACTTTCCCGAAATTATAACGGCTTTAACCGGTTTGGGGAACAGGGATTGCTAAAAAAACGCGACTATTCAGCCACAGATTCACGCAGATAGATTTGAATACAGTAGCTATTCAGGAGCCAGAATTCTGGCTCCTGAATAGCTATGATAATAAAGGAAAAAATATCAGTGACGATCAGCGTAGATCTGTGGCTGAATAGTTACAAAAAAAAAGAGGAATTTTGTGAAAATAAAACTGATTTATCCGAAATGGCCAAAATTAAAAAACCAGCCGGAATTTAATCTTCCCCCGCACGGTCCGGTTGTTTTTGCCGCAGCAGCCGGAGATGATGTCGAAATATCCTTCTGCGACGAAAATGTCCAGCCGCTTGATATGAGAGAAGATACGGATCTCATCGCTCTTTCCGTAATGCTCACTTGCCAGATACCCCGCGCATGGGAAATAGCAGACAGCTACAGAGCCTGCGGCAAAAAAGTGATATTCGGCGGAATCGCTACGATGCTTCATGCCGAGGAGACGGCTCTTCATGCGGATTCTGTGTTTTTGGGCGAAGCCGAAGGACGATTTGATGCGGTTATAAATGATTTTAAAAACGGAATGCTTAAAAAGGTATATGACTTTCACCTCGATTTCCCCGAGACATCTCTTATTGGAACAGCGAAGAGAAGCATACTGAACCGCGAACTGTATAATTTCCGGGGAGTCCAGATGGTCGATCTCATTCATGCCTCCCGAGGCTGTCGGTTCAACTGCTTTCCATGCTGCACACCATACCTTGGAGGAAGAAAATTCAGACCTCGTCCGATTGATACTGTTATCCGTGAAATTGAAAGCATAGAAAACAACAGATTGTTTTTCGTTGATAATTCTCTTGCCCAGAATGACGAATGGGAAAAAACTCTCTTTAAAGCTATAGCTCCGTTAAAAAAGAAGTGGATATCACATCCTATCAAGGATGATGATGAAATACTCGATCTAGCAGTTGAAGCCGGATGCTGGTATGTTTATCAGGCGATAGTCGACACATCCGATCACATTAGAAAAAGGGTAAAGCGGCTCAAGGACCGCGGCATAGGCGTTGAAGGAACAATAATTCTCGGAACCGATGATCATGACGAGGATTACATAAAACGGCTCATTGATTTTCTCCTCGAAATAGATCTTGACCTCGCGGAATTTACAATACTTACACCTTTCCCGCATACCCCCATAAGAGCCCGGCTCGAAAAAGAGAACCGGATACTTCACAATGACTGGGTCCGCTATACAGCCGGAGAAGTCGTATTTAAACCTGCAAAGATGAGCATCGATTCTCTTCAGAATATGTATGAATATGCCTGGGAAAATTTCTATTCATCAATGTGCAAAGAGATACAGATGGCAAAGCTCTATCTGAAAGTCATAGAAAAGGAGAAGCGGGACGGAACATACAGAAAAATGCATCCCGGAACCGGCCGTAATCTCTCAAGGAGCAGGTTTAAAAAGCCATGAAAATATTGCTGATCGGAGCAAATGTAGCAAGTACGCCATATTATGTATATCCGCTGGGACTCAGCATGGTTGCTTCGGCACTCAAAAGCGCCGGGCATCAGGTAGTCCAGTTCGATTTTCTCAAAAACGGCATGTCGATTGATGCAATCGAAAATGAAATCAGATCTTTTTCTCCCGGCATAATCGGAATATCAATGAGGAACATTGATAATGTCAACCAGATGAATGAACAGAGATACCTTGATGCGGTAAAGGAAATTGCCGGAAAAATACGGGATATGACATCTGTGCCGATTATCCTCGGCGGTTCGGGATTCTCCATAATGCCGGAAGCAATTCTACGCGAAGTTGGAGCTGATTACGGAATAGTTGGAGAAGGCGAATCCCAGATGGTTCAATTTGCAGATAACGCCGAAAAAGCCAGGTATCCCGCAAAAGGATGCATCCGTTCATCAAGCCACATGAGCGGAGAATCGATCCCTTCCGCCTGTTATGATAATGATATAATGCGGTTTTATCTTAAAAGCGGCAACATAGCCTCTCTTCAGACAAAACGCGGATGCACACATAAGTGCATTTACTGTTCATATCCGCTTCTTGAAGGGCCTGTCATCCGCCCGCGGAATCCGTCTTCGGTGGCTGATGATATTGAGATCCTCATAAATGACCATAAGGCAAGTTATATATTTTTTACTGATTCGGTATTCAATGATGATGAAGGCAGTTATCTCGGCATTATTGAAGAGATGAAAAAAAGAAATATTCATATCCCATGGACGGCTTTCTTCAAACCGGAAGGATTAAACGACAAAGATGTCGAGCTTATGAAGGAAACGGGGCTCAAGGCCGTTGAGATAGGAGCCGACGCATCCACCGATATAACATTAAAGAGGCTCGGAAAATCTTTCAGATTCAGGGATATAATCGAATGTAATGATCTTTTTGCCAGGCATGGAATTGCGACCGCGCATTTCTATATGTTCGGCTGTCCCGGGGAAACGAAAGAGACGGTGATTGAGGGGCTCGAAAATATAAAAAGCCTTAAAAAAACCGTCTCGTTTATCTTCATGGGAATACGTATTCTTCCCGATACGATTCTGCAGCGAATCTCAATTGCAGAAGGCCTTCTGTCAAAGGATAATCCCCTCTTGGAATCTGCATATTACATTGCTCCCGGCATTGAAAAAGAGTGGCTTGAAAAAACTCTGACCGACGGATTTTCAGGCATTAAAAATTGCATTTTCCCGCCTGATGCCATGGACGGAAGCCTTCAGTTTTTACACAAGCTCGGATATTCAGGTTCCCTCTGGGACATGCTTGTCCCCGCAGATAAAAAATACAGAAGACAAAGAGTTCATGGAAAAGATTAATTCCCCGGCAGATTTCATCTGGTGCGCAGTTCCCGTTTATAACAACGGCTCTACGGTTAAAGGTATCGCCTCCGAATGCCGTTCATATCTGAATAATGTTCTGGTAGTTGACGATGGAAGCACCGATGCCGACGTTTCAGGTATGTTTGCAGGCACCGATATTTCGGTTATACGCCACGAAAAAAACCGGGGCAAAGGAGAGGCAATTATGACTGCTGCAAGATACATAGCGGAAAATGGCGGCCTTTTCATGATTACGATAGATGCGGACGGCCAGCATTATCCGAAAGATCTCCACAAATTTATGAGTCTTCTCCCGGATGACGGTTCTTCAATCACCATAGGATGCAGAAATTTTAATGCTGAAAATATACCAAAATCAAGCCGTTTCGGGCGAAAATTCGCAAACTTCTGGCTTTGGATCGAAACAGGCGTTTCGATAAATGACTGCCAGAGCGGATTCAGGGCGTACCCTGTAAAGTACCTGTTGGAGATGAAACTGCAAGGGTCCCATTATGACTTTGAGTCCGAAGTTCTTGCAAGAGCCGTCTGGGCCGGACTCGAATTGAAAACAGTGGAAGTGGATGTATGGTATCCTGAACCGCTTAAGAGAATTTCGGCATTCAGACCGGTGATCGACAATATACGTATTTCGCTCATGCATACAAGGCTTGTCGGAAAACGCATTTTACAGAAAACCGGAGGCATTATCCGTGCGAAAGAATGAAAAAGCTGAGAATAATGTTTCCAAAAAACGTGGAACAAGGCTCGGTTTTCAAATTTTTGATTTTTTTTTACGTACATTTGGCTTGCACAGAACCTATGGATTATTATATTTTGTATGCATTTATTATTTGCTTTTCGACAGTGAAGCGGTAGCATCTGCCGGCGCCTATATCGAAAGAAGATTTCCTGAAACCAGCTTTTTTGCGAGATATCTCCATATTTACAGGCTTTTTATCAGTCAGGGGAAGCAGCTCGTCGACCGTTTTGCAGCAGTTGGTTCCAAACAGGATCTATTTGATATCAGGCTTAAAGGATATGATGAGCTTATGGCGCTTTTACGAAATTCGGATAAAGGCGCGGTTTTGCTTACATCCCATTTCGGAAACTGGCAGATAGCTCTCACGGCTCTCAATAAACTGGGCAAGAGAGTCCATCTTCTCATGCGAAGGGAGGATAATCCTGCTGTACACGACTCCCTTAATGTCGGACGTGAGGAAGGGAATATCAGGATCATATCTCCGGATCAGGAATTCGGAGGAGTGATTGAAATGATGAATGTTTTAAAAAAAGGAGACGCTGTCTCCATAATGGGAGACAGAAGATACGGTTCAAAGGCCTCAAAAATCAGATTTCTGGGCGATTATGCCTGTTTCCCTTACAGCGCTTTCGCCATAGCAGCAGCAGCGGAATGTCCGGTCGTGATTTTACTCGCGGCAAAAGTAGCGGATTATGAATATTCAGTTGATGTATCGGGTATTCTTCATCCGAGATGTAAAGGCGGAAAAAACAAAAACGAGCAGCTTGCGCCTTGGGTGCAGGAATATGCCGATATACTGGCCGGTTTTACTGGCAGATATCCGTATCAGTGTTTTCTTTTTCATGATATATGGAAAGATGAATTTTGACGGCTATGTAAAATATTAGCGTATATACGTAAATAAATTCGGACATATGTAAGTTTCCAATCAGGAAACTAATTGTTAAGAGACCTTTAAAGAACATCCAGTTTTGGCCAAGTACAAGGAAGGCGATAATTTTAACCGCAGGAATACATATAAGTATTTCGAGGATAGCGCGAAAGCTTCACTTCGTGCCTAAATTTGAGCATGACACAGTAATCGGGCAAAAGAGGGTGTTATACAAAGGTCTCTTTTAAGGAGATGATTTGATGGAAGAAAGTAAGGATGTGAGTCTGGATGGTATCAGGAAACTGCTGAAAGAGCTGCTGGTCGAAAATCTGTCGTTGGAAGATATTCAACCGGAGGATATTAAGGATGATGAGATACTATTTGGAGACGGGCTCGGGTTAGATTCGCTCGATGCGGTGGAAATTGTTGTGCTTCTTCAGAGAAATTTCGGCCTTGAAGTTAAAGACATGAAACAGGGAAGAGAAATCTTCTATTCCATAGACACACTCGCAAGATACGTACATGGAAACATGAAAAAATAGTAACTACTCAGGAGTCAGAAGTCAGGAGCCAGAATCCAGAATAGAAGCAGTGTATGCCTCCAGCAAATTACCGACCGTTCAAAAGTTTGAAGCACCTAAAGTTGGAAGTGAGCTAAAGTTAAGGGAAAAAACTTCAAATTTTAGTTCATTTTAGCCACTTTTGGGGTTTCATTTTTATTCTGGCTTCTGAATTCTGACTCCTGTATTCTAATACAGATATACTGCATCAATTATGAATATAGTGATATCGGGAATAGGAGCTGTTTCGGCTGCAGGGACCAATCTTGCTGAAAATATTGATTCTCTGAGATACGGAAAGCGGAATGCCGGCCCTGTTTCTATTTTTCCAAGCCGCCTGCCCTATCCCGTTTTCGAAGTAAAATCTTTGCCTGAAAAATGGAACAGTACAGGGATGCGCACCTTGTCACTTGCTCTTGCCGCAGTGGAAGAAGCCTTAAACGATGCCGGGCTTCCGACACAGCTATCAGGATTCAAAACCGGCGTATGCCTCGGTACAACGGTAGCCAGCCAGCTTAATGACATCGATTTTTATGATTCTTTCCGGAAATCGGGCAGTGCGGATTTAAAGCCGATTGATCGTTATTTAAAAGGAAACCTCGCGGAAGCGGTCTCACATTCTGTAAAAGCCTCCGGGCCGGCCATTACTGTCGTAAATGCATGTTCCTCCGGAACCGATGCCATCGGAATCGCTGTCTCATTTCTCAAAAACGGCATCTGTAATATTGCAATTGCCGGAGGAGCTGATGAACTCAACCGGGTTCCCCTTTGCGGATTCGGTTCTCTCGGGATTCTGAGCAATTCTCTGTGCGCTCCTTTCGACAGGAACAGGACCGGACTCAACCTGGGTGAAGGAGCCGGAATACTTGTTCTTGAAAGAGAGGATTTTTATATCGGAAGAGGGAAAAAACCTCTCTTATACCTGTCAGGATACGGTTCAGCCGCCGATGCATATCATCTGACAGCTCCGAGGCCGGATGGCAAAGGTCTCGAGTCGGCTGTCCGGAGCGCATTGTCCGATTCGGGCATATCTCCGGAAGATGTCTGTTTCATAAATGCCCATGGAACCGGAACCATCGACAACGACAAGGCCGAAGGTGCCGTTTTATCCAGGGTTTTCGGAGAAAATATCAGATTTTTTTCAACAAAAGGATATACGGGACATACTCTGGGCGCAGCAGGGGGTCTTGAGGCCGCATACACTGCCGAGGCACTGAAAGAGGGGTGGATACCGGCAAGCGCCGGATTTGCATGCAAAGATGATGAAATTCCCATAAGCCCTGTTTCAGAAAATACTGAAATAAACGGCTCCTTTGCGGTCTCTACCTCACTTGCCTTCGGGGGGAACAATGCCGCAATAGTTATCGGAAGGGCATAAGATTTTTTATGAGGGGTCAAGGTTTAGAGTGAAAAGAAGGGTGAAGAACCTTATATGTTTATATCCGGTATAGGAATTGTTTTTACGCGGGGACGGGGAATCAATTCTTTTGAAAAAGCCCTGAAAGAGGGTTGGAGAGAGCCTTCAAGGACAGGCCTGCTTCCGGCATACCGCGTGAATCAGGAAATACTTGCTGATCCATCTCTGACAAAAAAAATCAGACGGGCCGATAAATTCACGAGAATGGCTCTCTTTTCGGCTTACGATGCTTACATGAACAGCGGCATCATTGTGGAAAATAATGAAAAACTTGGAATAATTCTTTCAACTGCCTTCGGTCCGCATTCGACAACTTTCAGTTTTATTGACGATATGCTCGATTACGGCGACGCGAATGCATCTCCGACGAAATTTTCCAACTCCGTTCACAATGCCGCCGCTTCATATGTATCGTCTGTTCTCGGGGCCCGGGGGCCGACTGTAACGCTTGCACAGTTTTCGTTTCCGTTCCAGAAGGCTCTTCTTCTGGCCGGTTTATGGTTAAATGAGGGACGTTGCGAACATGTATTGTGCGGATGCGTGGATGAACTGAATATGGTTATGGAATATGTCTGCAAAATGAAGCTGAAAAGCGCCGAAGACGGAATAATAAAACCATTCACATTTTCGGCTTCACCTTCTTCCGTTCCCGGTGAAGGAGGAGCCTTTTTCATGCTTTCAAAAGATAAATGCGTAAACAACTACGGCAAAGTGGCAGGAATATCTTTTTCCGGTCAGATGCACGGCAAACCTGATATTACAGTAATAGATGCGGACGGAATGACCGGAGATGAAACCGGATACGGGGAAATGGCAAATTCAGGTCAAACAATGGCCGGATATTCACCACTCTTCGGAAGCATGCTGACAGGAAGCGCATTCAGTTTTGCAGCCGCTTCCCTCATGTTGAAAAATCAGATTGCATACGAATGTCCTGTTCCGGATAATTCATCAGGAATCAAATTATGTACCGCAACATCGGAAGCAGACATAGACCAGATAAACTGTGTTAAAATTTGTAGTTCTGAAATAATATCTACTATAAAAATCCAAAAATAAGGAGTCAGCCATGAAAATCATAAACAAATATTCAATAAGTCTTGTTCTCATATTTGTTTTAGCTTTAGCCTGTTCTCCCCTCTATGCAGAAAGCTTTTCCGGTAAAGCATATTATACGAGGACAAACATATGGTATGAGAATCCAAACAAAATCTTATCCACGAATTATCACAGGGGAGCCATTCTCCCGATCGGGACAACAGTCAAAATTCACTCAATTAAGGGCGAAAAGATTCAGTTTACACCCGATGGAAGCGCGCAGATGTTTACGATCATAAACAACAGGAAGACAAGCACGATAAGCACAGAAGAACTTTTCAACCGGTATTTTTCCGTCGAGGCGGTTCAGGTCGGAGTCGGCGAGTATCAGGTAACCGAAGCTGAACGTGAAAACATTAAAACCGGTACAATAGCTTTAGGGATGAGCAAGAAGGCGGTTCTTATGGCGTACTGTTATCCGCCCACTCACAAGACACCCCTTTTGACGAGCAACATCTGGCATTACTGGTACTCGCGCCCGAGTGAAGTAAATGTATATTTCAAAGATGACAAGGTTTTTCAAATCGAGAGGATTGACCCGGCTCCGGTCTTAAGGTTTTCTAAATCAAACGTCGATTCGGAAGGCGGCATAAAATCGGGGAATAAAATTAAAGAATAATATTTGTGACTACTCAGGAGATAGGTACCAGAAACACGGCTTTAAGGTCAAGGTTACTTTTCGCACTTTTTAACCAAAGGGGGTTAATAGGGTATGAGACCACATCACAAAAAAGCTTGGACTTGCGCCATAATGGTCTTATTTATTCTGTTTTTTTATACCTATTCTTTTGCACAAACCGAAAATATTAAAGGTGTTAAATTTAAGGATGGAAGCATCATATACGGAAGCGTTATTGAAATGAACGCTAATGATATCCGCATTGAAACGAAAGACGGCAAAATAATATCCCGTAAGTTTGACGACGTGACCAAACTCCTTAAAGATACTGGCGTTGGTACGGAACAGGAAGTTAAACAGGCATCCGAAGCAGAGAAATTTTTACAAACGGAAGCACAAAAGATAAAATATGCACAGGAAAGCCCAGAGATTACGAAAAAAGTTGTTATACCTGATGGAACAGAACTATGCGTGGTGACTATAAATACTATATCAAGTGGAAAAGTAGTTACAGGTACAGTCCTTAGGTTTGAAGTGTGCAAGGATGTTATAGTTGACGGTGTAATTGTTATTCAAAAAGGCGCGGTTGTTCTAGGTTCTGTGTCTGATGCAAAAAGAGCGGGGAGAATAGGAAGAAAAGGGAGCCTAAATATCAGCGTTGAGTCCACCTCAACTATTGATAATCAGCCAATCAAATTACGCTCTTTTAAAAGTCAAGAAGGTGATGACAGAGCAGGGGCTGTCATTGCAACAAGTATTATTTTTGGCCCTTTTGGCCTCCTCAAACGTGGGACAAATGCTGAAATTATAAAGGGCACTACAATTCAAGCATATACGGATGAATACAAAATTGTTCATGTTAGCGATAAAACATCTGCCGTTAAACAAGATATAACTATAAAAGCAGGTGATAAACATGATTTATATAATGAGTTGCTTAAGCTAAAAGACTTAAAGGATAAAGGTATCTTGACTGAAGAAGAATTTAAAATTCAAAAAGAAAAGACACTGGAAAGATATTAATGGATGCATAACTACCACCAGATTAACTTGAACGATTGCCACAAAACGATCCCGGCCACCGCAGTGGCTTATTTCCCCATTCTGTAGGCTGCCTGGACTGCCTGTTCCATGCGGGCGATTTCATCTTTCGACAGGTAATGAAAGTAGCTTGAACGTCTCCGCTCTGAAAGTTTTCCGTTGTTTTCCAGACAGAACCGGATAAAGAGATCCGTATGCCGGTCCGGCATGTCGAGGATCTCACAGATAGACTCTTTGGCCTTGTCGTAGTTCGCCAGGAAGGCCAGCTCGCCGGCAAGTTCCGTATCGATGGTCTGTGCGATGAACTTAAAGAGCGCTTCGGCCTGGTGTGTCATATCAATGTAGCGGTACCAACGTGCTGTATCATTGTGAACGGTCATATGGCCGTCTTCATCGAGCGAGTACTCCACGAGGGTCATGAGCGGTCGGGAAAACGCCTCCAGGGAAGCATCGTAATCGGCAAGATTTTTCAGAATGGATGCCGATAGGGGGAACATGATCCCCTTGGGCGTAAATTCGCGGCGGGCAAGAATATTGTGGATCAGAAACCGATGGATTCGGCCATTGCCGTCCTCGAACGGATGCAGAAAAACAAATCCATAGGACACGGCGGCGGCGTGAACCACAGCGCAGACGGCCCCCTCCTCCATTTGTTTGTGTGAGGCGACCAAACCTTCCATCATATCGGGCAGGTCATCCGGCTTCGGACACACAAAATGTATCTTTTCCTTCTGCCAGGCGACTGTTTCACCGACATAGTTCTGACTAGATCGGTAGCCGGCTTCGGAGAATCGCGGATCGGCAATGCGGTTCTGAAGGTCAATCAAATTATCTTTTTCACAGAAGTCTTCGCGTTCTGCCAGTTGAAGCAATGCGGCAAAGCGTTCGGACCTTGTTAAATTGGGTTTGATGTGTTCGATTTCAAATGATGATTTCGTTTCTTTAGAGTACAGATAGCTCAATGCCCTCTTCAGCAATTCAGGCGAGTAACCGGAAACGACTTTTCGGCAGCGATCCGGAAGATCTGATTTCTCGAATTCTTTAAGGATATCGGTGCGGCGGATTATCGGGCAGAATCTGTGATCGCCAGGCAAGTTGTCGTTGATTCGCTGACGGCGCACCTGTCTGGCCGGGGAGACTGTGTAGTATTCATCAGGATTGAGCAGATCGATGTAGTTTCCCTGCTTCAAGTCATCAATCGGGATGATCGTTCCGGTAAGATACTCATACAGAAACCACAACCGCCGCGCATACTTGCCGATAGGTTTGGATCGGACATAACGCAGGAAGTCTTCAAGCACGACTATCTGAAACAGGGCGGCAAGGATCGCGAGATTCACGCCGTCATACTTAAGCGCGAACTCGAGATGATCGCCCAGCGAGTTTCCCGGCCAGTACTTGGGCGGATAGACCTCCTCGATAACGCTTCCGGTCGAGTTGATCCGGTGGATTCCACTGGTTGTGATCAGGGATCTGTGCCAGTTCGGGATAACCTCCACAGCATACAGATCAATCAGAGCCGCATATCCTGCTGGCCTGATCGTTGCTTTTTCCTGAACGTTTTCAGACATGACATTCTCCATAAAAACGATTACGATTCAAGAAATATACTTATATTTAGCATTAAGTCAAGAAAATTAATTATAAATAACCGTTGTGCCTTGCCTGAACAGGAAAAAAATTATAAACCCGGAAAAATAATTATGATGATTCTTATTTCAAAAAATATTAACCGAAACAGCGAGCATAAACGCGGCAACGAGCATCAATATCTCGAACTGACAGAAACAGATGATGAGACGGTCTATTTTGATGCCCGGAATGAGGGAGGCTTCTGATTCTTTTCAGATCTTGACGGTCTTGGAATTATACGATTGAGAGAAAGCAGTTACTATCGACCGAAATTGCGACTTGGTGAATCCATGCCTGCCATGCAAGAGTTGTTTCACGTATGAGCCGAAACTCTTGCACTATTTTTGCACTTGTATTACTTACTCTGGTACTCAATTTTCCAAATCAAGCGTCGATTCGGAAGGTGGTATAAAATCGGGGAATAACAATAAGGAATAGAATGGATAAGGAAAGTTATAAAGTTATTGAAGAATCGCTTATACGGGAAGTTGCGGCAATATTGTCGGTAGAACCGGGCTCAATCGAACCGGAAATTCCACTTCACGAGATGGGAATCGACTCCCTCGGCTTTGTCGAGCTTCTTGTTGTGATAGAAAAAAAATATAAAATCAAACTGATGGAATCGGGGCTTACCAGAGATGATTTCAGGACGATAAGATCTCTTTCATCAAAAATCGGGGCTATGGAATAGAGTTGATGATTGCTTTCCCGTATTCCAGAAATAAACGCTATTTAACCGGAATCGACTGGTTTGTTCATGTCTTGAACCACATGACCATGAAGGAAACCGGAGCCGGATTCATGTCCCAGGTTGTTATAGAGGTTACAGGCGATGTTAACATTTTTGAGATCGGGAATGCCCTGAAAACTTATATAAAAAAACGCCCCATAGTAAACGGCTATTTTTCAAGAGACATTAACCTCGCTCCTTATTGGAAAATTCCCCCGGCTATTAAGTCTGAAATATCTATTGATACCATGAAGTTAACGGGAAATGAACCTTTTGATGTTATTATCAAAAATCTTGAAAGGGGAATAAATACTCTTTTTAGTAATAAAAGAGACCACATCGCTTTTCATATTCTTACGGGCGGCGGCAGAAGCTATATCGCCATGACCTTCGATCATCTTCTTTTCGATGCAAGAAGCGCCGATTCTTTTCTCAATAACTTCCATAAAGAATGGGAAAACGGCCAAGATTCGGACAATATGACGATTACCGAGCCCGCCCATCTTTCGATGTGGATGGATAAATTTAAGGCGGGAAAACGTGTAAACAGGGCGTTTATAAAAATAGCCGAGAAGGCGCCTCCCCGAACCTTTCCTCTCTCTTCAGGTAAAAAAGGGTTCAAATTCAGGGTTCTTTCTTTCGGCAGGAAGGAAACGGAAGCAATTGTTGAAAATGCTTTTAATGAAGCGGGATATCTGATGCTTATGCCTTATGCGCTTGCAGCGTCTGTTTGCGCTTTGCACGGAATCTTAACAAGCCGCGGAATATCATCCGGCAATTATGTGATTCCCGTCTCAATCGACACACGAAAACAGGAAGAAGTAAACAAGCATCGTTTTTTCAATCATGTATCGTTTTTCATTTTTAAAGCTCTGTCATCCGATGCCGGAAATTTCAGGAGCTTACTTAAATCTATAAAAGATCAGATGTATGACCAGGTCCGGTCGGACCTGCCCGGAGACATATGCAAAGCAAGCCTGCTGATGCGGATCGCCCCGGCCTCTCTTCTCAGCCGCCTGTTGAAATTATATTTCAAG
>Ga0209287_10000438_pt1 | contig 25320 bp, 18 predicted proteins | sample PPLLak3cmMay2015_2_FD_187255 | JGI IMG/M metagenome (GOLD analysis project Ga0209287, IMG submission 187255) | Freshwater sediment microbial communities from Prairie Pothole Lake near Jamestown, North Dakota, USA - PPLs Lake P8 Core (1) Depth... | ecosystem: Environmental > Aquatic > Freshwater... | reverse complement strand
CGGCGATGATCGCGTCGATGTCTTTCTTGGGCTGGTCCTTGGGGAACTTGACCGGCGTGGTTGTCGTCCAGGCTCCCAGGGGAGTGGCCGACGAGCGCTGGATGCCCGTGTTCATGTACGCTTCGTTGTCATAACAGACATAGAGGATATCGTCGTTGCGCTCGGCGGCCCCGCTGAGCGCCTGGATCCCGATGTCGAAGGTTCCGCCGTCGCCGGCCCAGGCGATGACCTGGGTTTCGGCGTCGCCGACCATCTCCAGACCGGCCTTGACCCCGGTCGCTGTGGAGGCGGCCGTTTCGAAGGCGCAGTGATAGACCGGGATGCCCAGGCACGAGTGGGGGAAAGCCCCGTCGATGACCGCCCAGCAGCAGGCGGGGATGCAGATGACGGTCCGTTTTCCGAAGGCCTTGAGGACGTAGCGGAGGGCCAGATTGGCCCCGCAGCCCTGGCAGGCCAGGTTGCCCGAACCGACGAGCTCCTCTTCCGGAAGGGACAGCCGCATTTTCTTTTCTTTGCTCATTTTTTGACTCCGATCCAGTTGATCTCCTCGGCCGGCTTGTCCTGCCGCCTCGTGATGTCGACCACCTCGCGGAAGGACCCGACGGTGATGTCCCGGCCGCCCAGGCCGGCGATGAACCCGAAGACGGGGGCCTTGGAGCCGGATCCGTTCAGGGCCGATTTCACTTCCTGGCAGAAGATGCCGTGGTAGCCGTAGGAGATGTTGCGGTCCATGACGGCGATTTTAGGAGTCTTGGAGAGAAGCCGCCGGACGGCGTCAAAGGGAAATGGCCGGAACATCCGGATGCGGAGGTTTCCGACCTTGATTCCTTCCTTTCGCATTTCGTCCACGGCAACGCGGGCCGTGTAGCCCGCGGTCCCGGAAGTCACGAGAACGATTTCTGCGTCGTCGCACAAGTAGGGCTCGACCGCCTCGAGGCGGCGACCGAATATTTCCTCGAACTCCTTGCTGGTCTTATCGAAGAGGGCCGGGACTTTCTCCATGTCCTTCTGGAGCTTATAGCGAAGCTCGAAATAATGCTCCGGGCCGGTCAGGCCGTCGAAGGCGCAAGGGGCGTCCGGGGTCAGCCGGGCGTAGGGTTTGTACGGGGGAAGGTAGGCGTCGACCTTGCCTTGGTCGGGGATATCGACGACTTCATAAGTATGGGAAAGGGCGAACGCGTCAAGGACGACCATGGCCGGGATGCCGACGGTTTCGGCGATTTTAAAGGCCTGGATGGTCGTATCGAGGACTTCCTGGTTGCTCGAGCAGTAAAACTGCATCCAGCCGGTGTCGCGCTGGCTCAGGCTGTCGTTCTGGTCCGTCCAGATCGACCAGCCGGGGGCCATGGCCCGGTTGATGTTGCCCATGACGATCGGCAGCCGCCCGCCGGACGCCCAATGGAGCATCTCGTGCATCAGGGCCAGCCCCTGGGCCGAGGTCGCGGTGAACGTCCGGGCCCCGGCGATCGAAGCGCCGATGCAGGAGGCCATGGCCGAGTGCTCGGACTCGACCTTGATGAACTTTGCCTTGAGCGTCCCGTCGGCGCACATCTCCGAGAGAAGTTCCACGACCTGGGTCTGGGGAGTGATCGGGTAGGCCGAGATGACCTGGGACCGGGAGAGCATCGCCCCGTAGGACAGGGCGTGGTTGCCCATGATGACTTTCTTCATTTCCGTTCCTCCACCATGACGATGCATTTCGTCGGGCATTCCTCGGCGCAGATCCCGCAGCCCTTGCAGAAGTCGTAGTCGACGGCCGGGAACTCGTTCTCGATCACGATCGACATGTCCGGGCAGAACTTCCAGCAGATCCCGCACTGGTTGCATTTCTCCAGGTCGATTTCCGGCCGGATGTTCCGCCATTTGCCCGTCTTGTTCCAGAGCATCGAGCCCTGGGACATGGGCATCTGGGGCATCTCTTTTTCGGATTCGTAGACGATTTTTTTCGCGTCTCTTTTCTTTGGCATGGCGGTTTCCCTCAGACGATCGACCCGGCCTGTTCGTAGGCCTCGGCCGCCGCTTTCTGGTTGGCTTCGGGCTTGATGTTGATCGCTTCGGCGATCGCCCCGAGCAGGGACTCGAGCTTGGCGAATTTGAAGACCCGGACAACCGCCCCGACGATCGCCGTGTTGACGATCGGCGCGGCCAGGCTGCCGAGCTTGTTCCGGACGGCGATCTCGGTGGCGTTGATCGTCGAAACCTTGAACTTGGCCGGGAATTTGAAATGGTCGGCCGGCTTGTCGCTGTTGATCAGGATCCGGCCGCCGTCTTTAAGGCCCTCGGTGATGTCGATGGCCTCGACCAAGGTCGGATCGACGACGACGACGTGATCGGGCGCGTAGATCCGGCTTTTGTCGAAAATCTGCTTATCGTCGATGCGGATGAAGGCCACGACCGGCGAGCCGCGGCGCTCCACCCCGAATTCGGGGTAGGCCTGGACGTAATTGCCCTCTTTGGCGAGGGTGTCGGCCAGGATTTTCGAGGCGACGACGGTGCCTTGGCCGCCCCGGCCGTGAAAGCGGATTTCAACCATGTTTCATCTCCTTTGAGCGAGGTTCCGAAGGGCAGGATATTTCAAGAGTGGAATAGTTTAAGGCGTGACCCGCGGCCTGTCAAGTAAAGCAGAGGGGTCAGGTCTTAAATTTGAATATTTTTTCAAGACCTGGCACTCTTGGGGTCAAGTCTCGCAATTTATTTAAAATTTAAGACCTGACCCCCCTGCTTTTATTATAATACCCCAGTGATTCTACCCGGAGCGGCTGTGCGAACCCCCCCCGATCCAAAGAAAGTCGGCCGCGTTTTTCTTGCCGTCTTCATCCTCGGGGCGGCGGTCCGGGCCGTCGACGTCCTCCGTCCGGCCGACGGCCGGATCCGGGAATCTTGGCGGGAGTGCGATTACGCCGCTGTCGCCCGGAGCTTCGCCCGCGAGGGAATGAACATCCTCCGCCCGCGGATCGATTGGCGGGGCGACGGTCCGGGATACGCCGAGATGGAATTCCCGGTCATCCCCTGGACCATGGCCGTTTTCTACAAGGTTTTCGGAATCCATGAGGAAATCGGTCGTGTCCTCATGTGGGGATTCTCGCTGCTCACCTTGCTTGTTTTTTTCGCCCTGGCCCGGCGTCTTTTGCCCTCGGCCGGAGCGGCGGCGGCCGGCCTCTTTTTCGCTCTCAGCCCCCTGGCCGTCCGGGTCTCCAATTCCCTCCAACCCGAAGGCTTGATGCTCCTTCTGCTTCTCTCCGGCGTTTTTTTCTTTTTGCGCTGGCTGGAAGGGGAGGGATGGAGGTATTACGCGTTTTCGGCCGCCGCGATCGCGGGGGCGATCCTGGTCAAAGCCCCGGCCGCGCACATCGGGATTCTCCTGGCCGCCCTCCTCGTCCGAAAAAAGGGGTGGCGGGCTCTCTTCCGGTCTGAGACGTGGGCTTTCGGCGTTCTTGCTCTCGTCCCGGCCGCGGCCTGGTACTTTCATGCCCACGGGCTGTTTTTAACGTTCGGGAATTCATTGGGCCTCAGCAACGAGTCACACTGGCTGGGCTGGGACCTTGTCCGTTCGCCCCGCGCGCTCCTGGCTTTGCTGGCCGGCGTTGCCCAGATGGAGGGAGTTTTCGTCTGGACGCCGTTAGGAGCGGCCTTCCTGGCTATCGCGGTCTTGTATCGAAAGAAAAGCGAGGCCGGCGCGATCGTCGCGTGGTGGCTTCTGGCGATCGGCGTATATTACTTGGCGGCCATCCGGACGATCGGTGATCACTGGGCCGAATACTACCACGTCGTCGCCGTCCCGCCGGCGGCGCTGACCTTCGGGGCAGCGGCTGCCTGGCTGGCCTCGCGTTGGCGATCGTCGGAGCTCCTGAGGTTCGAAAAGCAGCTCGCGGCCTCCGGCTTATATCTCGTTTTAGGCTTTCTGTCCTTCCTCGTTTATCGCGATTTCCGCCCCCGGGCGTTCGTGCCCCTTGAACGCTGCGCGGCGTCCTTCGCCCCGGCGATCCCCGAAGGGAGCCGGATCCTCGTCTCCGGCGGCGCTTCGAAAGACGAGACCGGCCGGGATGTCGCTTACAACGCGCCCTATTTTTTCTATTGGTTGGACCTCAAGGGCTGGAATATCCCTTCCGACGCGGCCTCCCTGGAGGCCGTCCATGAATTCGCCCGGAAAGGGGCGGCATATTTCATCGGAGAGCGATTTGCCCTGAATCAGACTCCCGGGCTCGAAATGAAACTGCGGGCCGCTTTCTCGGTCCTGGCCGAGTGTCCCCAGGCGATTCTCTTCCGAATTGTCCCTTGAGGCGGAATCCGGCGATTATTTAACCTGCATTATTCACGAGTCGAGATAGCCGCAGGTGCGGGGCATGGAGGGTGAAGCCGTTCGAGTCGCCCTGCCCGACTCGCACGGTATGAAAAAGGTAGGTTAACCGACGCTTTGGTCACATTGTTTCCAGGGCGTAAAAGACCACGAAGGCCGCCGCCACTCCGATCATCAGCGGGTGAACTTCTCGAATTCGTCCCCGGATCAACTTGATCAGGGTGAAGAGGATGAATCCGAGCCCGATGCCGTGGCTGATGCTCGAGGTCAGGGGGATTCCGATGATGATCAGGAAAGAGGGGAAGGCTTCGTCGAATTTCTCCCATTCGATCTCGCGGACGGCCTTGATCATCAGATATCCGACAAAAATCAGGGCTCCTGCGGTGATGGGCATGACCGTGTACCCGCCCTCCGGAACAGTGAATCCTGAGCCGGCAAGAAGGGCGTACTGTTGGCCGGCCGGAATGCTGATTCCTCCCCCTATCATCCGGATGACCGGCGTAAAAAAGGCGGCGGCGGCGAAACACAACCCGGTGACGATGGGCATCAGCCCGGTCCGGCCGCCTTCGGCCACGCCCGCGGCGGATTCGATATAGGTCGTGATAGAGCTAGCCCCGAAGAGCCCGCCGGTGGCCGCGCCCAGGGAATCGACGACCAGAATCCCCTTGATTTCGGGGACGCGACCGTCCTTGTCGAGGAAGCCGGCTTGTTCCCCGACGGCTACCACCGATCCCATGGTATCGAAAAAATCGATCAGCATCAGGGAAAAGACGGCCGCGAGCAACGACGGGGTCAAAAGCTGGAGGATCGCCGTCGTTCCTTCCGCTGTCTGAAACGGGGCGAAGAACGTCGAAAAATCAAGCGGCGCCGTAACCGTTCCGGGCCAGCGAATCAGGCCCAGGATCAGGGCTGCCGCCGTGGCCGCGCCCAACCCGACGATGATCGCGCTTTTCCAGCGCATCGCCGTACAGACGACAATCGTCAGGAGCCCGGCCAGGGCCACCCAGACGTACGGTTGGCCGAGATCCCCGATTTCGACCAAGGTCAAGGGAGCGGGCCGGATAATCCCCCCCTCGTTCAAACCGAGGACGGCGATGAAGAGGCCGATCCCGGCGCCGATCGCCCGCTTGAGGTTCAGGGGGATCGAGTTCATGATTGCTCCCCGGAGACCGGTGAGAACCAGAACCAGGATGATCAAGCCCTCGACGAAAACCGCGGCCATGCCGACTTGCCAGGGAACGCGGGCTTGCTGAAATCCGATGACGGAAAAGGCGAGCATGGCGTTGAAGCCCATTCCCGAAGCCAAGGCCAGGGGCCGGTTGCTCACGAGACCCATGAGGATGCAGATGACGGCCGCCCCGACCGCCGTGGCCGTGGTCGCCGCGGCGAACGGCACCCCGGCCGCGGATAAAATCCCGGGATTGACGAAGATGATGTAACTCATCGTTAAAAACGTCGTGAATCCGGCCTCGATTTCGATTCGAAGGCAGGTCCCGCGCCGGTCGAAATGGAAAAAGCTCATCAGGCTCATGAATCCGACTCCCTGGGGGAGTATTATAATCATAAGGGGCGATTGACGAAAATCCGCGGCCCGGAATATAATCCCCGAGCCATGAAGACCGCCCTGGTCACCTTCTATGAGACGTTTCCCCCGAGCAGCGGCTCGGCCATCGTTTCCTATAGTGTGGCCCGGAACCTTTCCGGCGAACGCCTGCTCGTCCAGGTCACGAACCGCTCCGGACAGGAAGAACCGGAACCCGGGCTGAAAATCGAGTCCCTGCCATCTTCGGCCGGCTCGGCCGCGGGGAAAATTCTTCGGACGCCGGCGCGCCTCCGGGCGATTGTCCGGATCCTCCGGCGGTTCGGCCCGGATATCGTCATCCTGGAAGGAGCGTCATGGGCCGTCTTCCACTGGCTGCTTCTCCGCGCTTTGCGCCGCCGGCTCGCCGGAACTCCGATTTTTTACCATGCCCATAATGTGGAATACGACCTTCGCCGCGGGCATAAAGCTTTCCTGACGGCGGCTCTTTCCAAATGGGCGGAAGGCAAGCTCATTCGAACGGCCGAACGGTCGTTCGCCGTTTCCGCCGTGGACAGCCGCCGTTTCCTCGAGTTGTACGGATTCGAGCCGGAGCTTCTGCCCAATGGCGTGGACACCGGGAGGTTTGCCGCGGCGACCGAGGCCGACGCCGAATCCATCCGGACAAGATTGGGCCTGGGGCCGCATGCGGTTTTGTTTATGGGCCTGTACGCTTATCCGCCCAACACGTTGGCCGTCCAATTCCTAGTGACCGAAGTCATGCCCCGCCTCCTGAAAACGCACCGGGACGCCGAGCTGGTCGTGACGGGCGGAGACGTCCCGTTCCGATTTTCCTGGCTGAATAATCCGGGCATTCTTCCGTTCGGCGAAGTTCCGGCCTTGCTCAGGGCTTGCAGTGTGGCTACGGCGCCCATCTTCCTCGGATCCGGCACACGGTTGAAAATCGTCGAAGCCATGGCCGCCGGTGTGCCTGTCGTAGCCACGCCGAAGGGAGCCGAAGGCTTGGGGGCCGCCGACGGCCGGATGATTCTTCTGGCTTCCGACGGCGAACAATTCGCCGCAGCGATCCGCCGCATCTGGGACGAGCCGGGTTTGCGGGAATCCCTCGTTCGCGAAGCCCGGGATTTCGTCCGGGCGAAATTCGATTGGGCGGTCTGCCTCAGTGCGCTGATCGAGCGCGTCCGGGAGCACACGTCTCCTCGCGTTTAAGGGCTGAACGAATCGTCTTTTAAAATCGCGTCGACGGCTTCGGCCGCCGCCCGCAGGGCGGCGTCGTTGTTGATCGTCGCGTTTCCGATGAAAGCCGTTCCGCCGAGATACAAGCCGCGGACCGGGCTCCGGAAGCCGCCCGATCGGAGGGAGGGGCCGAAGAGGGGCAACGGCAGGGAGACGGTTTCCCGATGGACTTGGGCATCGACGATGTCGGCGTCGGAGAATCCCGGAAAAATGCGCCGCAGATGGCCGAGGAATTCGTTCCTGATTGCATCGTCGCTCTTTTCCGCCGCCGGATCGTCTGCCGTTATGTACTTGGGGAGATAAACCAGGTGGCGGCCGCCGAAATGCTCCGGACCGAGGACGTTGGTGGTTTCGACGATTCCGGTAAAGGGCATCTCCGCGTCCAGCAGGTTGATGAGGTAATACGGGGAGAGCGATTTGCGGAGGGCGAGGAGCAGGCAGACGATCCCCATGTGCTCAACCCGCCGGTAACGGTCCCAGGCCGGATCGTCCGCCGTCCCGGCGGCTCTCAGGGCCTCGGGAAGGGGGATAGCGAAAAAAGCGCGGTTGAATTTCGTTTCGATACCGCCGGCCCGGATGTCCAGCCCGTCGGATCGAGGAGAGACCGATTGGATCGGAGCGCCGAGGCGGATTTCGACGCCGGCTTCCCGAAGGGCATGTTCGGCGGCTTGGATGACAGGGGCATAGCCGCCCCGGACGCCGCCCATCCGCTCCTGCCCGCTCGTTTTCGACCGGGCGCCGAATAGTCTTTTAATGGTCGCATCCATAAACGAGGCCGGAATTCGCTCCCGAGCATCGCCGAGCTTGCTCCGAAGCAGCGGATCCCAGAAATTCGCCGTCACTTTCCGGCCGAACCGCCGCCGAAGCCATTCCGGCGCGGGAGGTTCATCCGGCCCCGCGGGCGAAGCCGAACGGGCCGTCCGGAGGATGCCCCAACCGAGGCGAAGCTTCGACCAGGGGGAGAGAAATGGGAATCGCAGGAATTCCATCGCCGTGGCAAACGGGACAAGGCGTCCCCGGCCGTAGAATCCGGCTTTCGACGGCCGGAATTCGACCTCGCCGCTAAGGCCGAGTCCATCGAGGAATGCGAGCGTGGACCGATCGCCCGGAAGAACCACGTGATAAAACCGGTCGGCCGTGGTCCCGGCGATCGCGATGGAGGAGCAGAGTCCCCCGAGGCGGTCCGATTTCTCAAAAAGCGTGACCCGGAACCGCGGCGTCCGGGCCAGAGACAGGGCGGCGGCCAGGCCGGTGATTCCGCCGCCGGCCACGGCGATGGTTTCAACCGGGCGGTGATCCGTCGGCGAAGGCACTCTTTGGTCCTTACAGTTTCCGCAGGGGCGTCGGCAGGGTGATCCGGTCGCGGTCTCCCTGGGTGCAGTCGCGGTAGGTGATGCTGGCCAGATAAAACAGCTCGGCGAAATAGCGCTTTTTCTGAAGGGCCAGCAATCCGAGGCTGATCAATTGGATGGCGACCATCAGGACCACACCGCCGACGATGAAGGCATGCGGGGCCAGCTTGAAGGCTTCACTGATCGCTTCGGACATTCGGAAGCCGAACGAAAGGTCTTTCGGGGCGAAGGCGACATAAAAATGGATCGTGTGCCGGAAGGACCAATAAAGCGGATAAAGGGAAATCATAAGGAGGACGAATCCGGGGAAAAGGTAGAAAAGAAACGGCCGGAAGAGGAATCCGGAAACGAGGCTCTGGACGACGCTCCGGATCAGGCGGACGTTGGAAATCCGGGCCTTTGGACGAGGGGCGCTTCCCGGAGCCGGGGTCCAGTCCAGGACGGCCGGGATCTCGACAATCCGGGCCCGGAGGATCTTGGCCTTGTTGATGATTTCCGGGTTGATGTCCACGTCCATGGCCCACAGGCTCAGGGACCGGATGAACGCTCCGTCATAGGCCCGGACCATGCCGGTGATGTTGGTCAGCTTGTCGGAGAAAAAGTCGCGCGTCGCCATGCGGCAGAGGAACTTGTTGGCGTACTTGCTCAAAATCCGGCGGAGGAAAGGGATGCCGACGGTCCGGCCGCCCTTGGCGTAAGGCGAGGCGATGACGATCTTGGCCCGGCTCGTCCTCATCTTTTCGAGCAGGAGGCCGATGTGCTCGGGAGCGTAGCTCATATCGGCGTCGATCGTCACGGCGATATCCCCGTTGCTCCCGTGGAGAGCGGTGCGAATGGCCTGGCCGAGACGGAAATTGAACTGGTGATGGAAGACCCGGACGTCGTCGCGCCCGGCGGCGAAGGCCTCGGCGACATCGCCGGTCGCGTCCCGGCTCCCGTCGTTGACGATCAAGATCTCAAACCGGTATCCGGCCTGGGTTTTCAAATAAGCGTCCAGGCGGCGGAGGTTGCGTTCCAGGTCGGCTTCCTCGTTGAAGGCTGGACAGATGATGGAGACGAGGGGCGGCTTTTTATCTTGGTTCATCGGACACCTCGATCGGAGAGAGCGGGCGCGGACAGGCAACATTCGGCATATGCATTTAAAGAATAAATCGAATAGTGATCGCTCAGCAAGTCGAACACGTCCGCGACCAGGGCCCGCTTTTTCTTCCGGTCCATCGCCATGGCCGGGAAAAAGGCCAGCTCGGGCGCATCGTCCCCGGAGAGGAAATCGAGGGGGTGAAGAAGAAAGCTGACCCCCGACCGGGCGAGGCGGCACATCCCCAGTACCGTCCGGAAATAGGTCCGCATGAGGGCTGGAGAGATTCCGCCGAGATAAAGGAGATAGCTCAGGTGGAACGGGATTTTCAGAAGGGGCATCGTCGTCACCGGGATCTCCAGGAGGGTTCGGCCGCCGGCGAGGCGCCAGCGGTACGGCCGGACCGGCCGGAGGCCTTCGGCCATTCCGCCGAACAACTCTTTGCGGTCCTCTTTCTGGCGCTCGGTCAGGCTGGATTTGGCGAAATAATACAGGCGGCCCAGCGGCCCGATGAACGTCGGAAAGGTCGAGGCGTCGAAAAGGTAACCGCGGGCGGACAGAACGTCGAGCAGGTCGGCGTTCCAGCTGAATCCCGGCCCGCGGAAGCCGCGCGGCTTTTGTCCCGCGGCCCCGCTGATGGCCTCTTCGGCCCGGGCGATCTCCCGCTCAATCTCCTCTTTCGGCTTCCGGTGGAGCCAGGGCTCGTGGTCGAAGGAGTGGTTCCCGACCTCGTGTCCGGAGGCGACGATGGCCCGGAGCGGGGCGATGTTGAGGTCCTGGACGGCGTCGCGCCCGACGACGAAGAAGGTGATCCGGAGACGGCGTTTGTCGAAGAACTCGAGAACGTCCGGAATCAGGCGGTCGAAGTACGAGGGATAGCGCTCCCAGCCCGGATCGCCATGCGTCTTCATGTACGACCAGAGATTGTCCAGGTCGAAGGACATACCGGCCGCCGGCGCTTCGCTCATGTCCGGTTCCTCTCCCGGCGCCGGGACAAGGCCCCGCCGCGGGAGGCGAGCCGGAGCATCGTTCCCTCGAAGGCGGGAACCGAGGCGATCGGGCCGGGGGGGACAAGGCGGCAACCGGTGACGCAGGTGCCGGCCAAACGGCTAATGTCGTCGAAGGAAAGCGTATTGTCCGGCTCGGGATATGCGGCGTTGACGAAATCGACGTAAGCCTTGATTTCCAAAGCGAGGCCAAGCTCCATGGCCCGGAAGCTTTCCGCTCCGAAGGCGACAAGCTTTTCCGGCGGGGCGTTCTTCCCTTTGCCCAAGCCGGGAAGCGAAGGGGCTTCCTCGCGGGAAAAGAGATGACAGCCGTCGAAGACGGCCGGGCGTCCGGAAAAAGCCCGAAGGATCCGGGGCCATTCCTTCCGGTAGAACTCGTGGGCGGCGCAGACCAGAACTCCGTCCGCTCCCGAGAGGGCTTCCTCGAAATCCAGGGTGAAGGCTCCCGTCAAGCCGGCCTGCCGGAGGTTCTGATCGCCGGGGCGGACATAGGGATCGTGCAAGACGACCCGCGCTCCGCGGCCGGCAAACGCTGCGGCCAGGATAAGCGTCGGGGAATTGCGGGTATCCTCGGAATTGGGCCGATACGCGGTTCCAAGAAGCGCGATCTTCTTCCCGGCCGGCGAACCCCAAAGGGCCGCGGCCCGGTCGGCGGCGTAGGCCGGAGCCTCATCGTTGATCCGGCGCGACTCGAGGATGAGGCTTTCGCTCATATCCCGGCCGGATTCGATCATCCGCCAGAGGAGGAGGATGCCGTCTTTCGGCAGGCAGTGGCCGCCGACTCCGACGGTCGGGACAAGAAGCCCTCCGATGGGAACGGCGGAGGGATGGACCGACGCGTCGTCGTCCCAGGCCAGACGCCGGTTGACTTCCGTCCGGAGAGCATGGAAATCGACGTCCAGCCGGTCGCAAAGGCGGACGAGCTCCGCCGCACAGGCGATCCGGACGTCGCGGGCGGCGTTCTCGAAGGTTTTGACCGTTTCGGCCGTCAAGCTGTTGGTGAGGAGCAGGCGTCCCGCCGAAACGACGGGCCGGTAGAGGTCGGCCACGGCCGCGGCCGTTTCCGGCCGCAGCGCTCCGACGAGCTTGTCCGAGGTCCGGATCCGTTCGAGCAGAAAGCCGGGCATCACCCGGTTGGGGCTGTTGGCCAGGCGGATGTCGCGGCCGTCAAGAAGCCCGCGGGCCGAAAACTTCTCCCGCATCACCGTACTCATCGTCGTCGGGGCTAAAGTCGATTCGAAGATCACCAACGGTGTGTTCCCCGCCGGTTTTCCGCGCAGGGCCCCGGCCGCGGCCTCGACGGCCTCCATCAACGGCTCGTAGTCGGGGCCGAAGCCGCGCTTGTCCGTCTGGACGCAGAAGAGAACGGCCTCGGCCTCGCGGACTTCGGCGTAATCGAAAGACGCCCGAAGAGCCTTGGCCGCGACCGCCCTTCGGATGATCGGGCCGAGGCCTGGTTCGATACCGCCGAGGGGGGAGTCGCCGTTGTTGACGGCGGCCACCTTCCAGCCCGAGGTCGGTGAATCCCGCTGGATGAGTACGACCTCGAGCGGGCGAGCCGAGGGATTGTTTAGGCGGGAAGCGGCCAGAGAGGCGGCCATGGGGACGCCGACGACGCCGGCTCCGACGACGGCGATTTTTTCGGATGTCATGAGGTTCCTTCCCCGGCCCCATCGATGAAGCGGCGGAACCAGAGCTCGATATTCAATAAGCCCCAGAGCGTTCGGCCATACGCTTCTTCCCGGTCCATCAGCCGCTCGACGGCTTTGGAATCGAAGATGCCGCGCTCGCGGCAGGCCTTGGAGAGAAGGGTATCGCGAACGAAGCCTTTCAGCCCGTCTCGGACCCAGAGGTGGAGGGGGACGGGAAAACCCATCTTGTCCTTGCGTTGGAAGACGGCCGGCGGGAGGATGTCCTTGGCGACGGCCTTGAGGATATGCTTCAGCTCGCCTCCATGAAACTTCATGTTGGGAGGGATCGCGGTGACCAGCTCGGCGATCCTTCGGTCAAGGAGAGGAGACCTGGATTCCAAACCGCAGGCCATCGTCATCCGGTCGTCCACCTGGAGGAGGGCGGGGAGGCTGGTTTTCAAGTCGAAATGGACCATCTTGTTGTAATAGGAGAGCGTCTGGGGATGGTCGAAGACGGCGAGGAATCGCCCGAAGATCCGTTCGTCATCGAAGCCGGCTTTAAAATCGGCCGAGAACATGCTCCGATCGCCGGCGCTGCGGTCGATCAGCCGGAAATACCGGCCGGCCATCGGCTCAAAGAGGCCGGACTGCCAGAAGCGGCCGAGGAGCGGAGTATATTCCCGGAGAACCGGAAGGTTCGGCAGAATCGACTTCAGGGAGACAATGTGCTCCCCTTCATCGTTGGTTTCGGTGATGGCTCCCTTGAGGGCCTGTTCCAGGTAGGCGATGGTGTAGCGGGCGTAGCCCCCGAAGATCTCGTCGCCGCCCTGGCCGCCCAGGACGACTTTGACGTGGCGGGCGGCTTCGCGGGCGACCATGAATTGGGGAAAGAGGCCCGGGCCGCCGGCCGGCTCGTCCATGTGGTAGACGAGGTCGGAAATGGAATCGACGAAATCGACGGATGACGGGTAAATCTCGCGGGAAATTGCCCCGGCTTTCCGGGCGACCTCGCGGGCGTACGGCGTCTCGTCAAAGCCGGGCGCATCCCGGAAGGCCCCGGTGAAACAGGTCAGGATGGAGGGGGAGTGCCGGGCGGCCAGGAGAGTCACCAGGCTGGAATCGACGCCCCCGCTCAGGGTCGTTCCGACGGCGACGTCGCAATGTAACTGGAGCCGGATCGCGTCCTCGAGGAGGTCCTTCAGCTTTTCGAGAAAATAGGCGCGAGTGTGATGGGTGTCGACGGTGAAATCGAGGTCCCAGTAGCGTTCGACCCGGCAGGCGTCCGATTCCGTGTCGATCAGAAAATAGTGACCCGGCGGGATTTTCCGAATATCGCGGAAAAACGTCTCCTGGTCGAGGACGAACTGGAAAACGGCATATTCCCGGAGCGAGGCCTCGTTGACGGCCGCCGGGACGCCGGGGTGGGCCAACAGCGCTTTTATTTCCGAGGCGAAGAACCAGCCCGTGTCGCTTTCGTAGACGTACAACGGCTTGAGGCCGAAATGGTCCCGGGCGGCCATCAGGCGTTTTCGCGGGCGGTCGTAGAGGACGAAGGCGAACATCCCGTTGAAGCGCTTGACGCAGTCCGGCCCGAACTCGAGGTAGGCTTTGAGAAGGACTTCGGTGTCCGAGGTCGTGTCGAATTGGCGGCCCAGGCCGATGAGCTCGCGGCGGATCTCCCGGTAGTTGTAGATCTCGCCGTTGAAAACGACCGAAACGCCCTCGGCGGTCATCGGTTGCCGTCCGGTCTTCAGGTCGAGGACGGCCAACCGTTTATGATAGAGGCCGAGCGGGCCTTCGGTCAGGCTGCCTTCCTCGTCCGGGCCGCGATAGGCGATCCGGTCAGCCATCCGGCGGAGAAGGCCGGGATCGGCCCCCCGGCCGCCCTTGTTGAATATTCCGACGATTCCGCACATGTTGCGCTTTCCAAGCTCCGGCCTTCGAATAAAGACGGACAACCGGCCGGACCTGCGAAACCAATCATAACCGAGCGGGCCGCCGTAAGAAATACCCCGACCGATGAACGCCGGGGTGAAATCGCTTCTCTCCGCCTCCCCTCTGGGGGTGAGGCGCCTTTTCGTTCGGCCTTGTGTGAGGTATAATGCTTGTATGAAAATCCGGACGATTGCGGTCTTGGCCGGGGTGATTCTCATGGCCGTTACCGGTGCGGCCCAGGTGAAATCGCGGGCGAATGTCCTCTCGATTTTCGGCGGCGTCTTTGATCACTTCGCGTCGGGGGAAACGGACGAATATCTCCTCGGCGAAAACGATTTCCCCGTCGTTCCGGCTCACCTCGGGCCGCTCTTCGGCTTGTCCTATCTCCGGATGGGGAAAAAGGTCGGTTGGGAAATCGAGGCCCGGTATATCGGATCGACCCCGGTCGAACTGGAAGATCCGTCCGACGGCGACATCCTTGAAGTCTCCGCGGGGCCCCATGTATCGCTCACCCTCAACGTCCTCTATGCCCCGTTTTCAGGCGGAGTCCGGCCGTATTTGATGGCCGGCGGCGGTTTGGACGTTTACCTGGCCGGGGACGCCACGTATACCTCCCGCTACGGATTTGTCATTGACATTCCCGCGCCCGCGTTTAAAGACCGGCTCGATCCCGAAGCCCACATCGGGCTCGGATTGCTGATCGCCGTGGGAAAATCATGGGGATGCCGCCTGGAAGGCCGCTTCGGCTGGATCTTCGAGAGAGAGCGGACCCTGGCCGGGCTCTCCGGCGCGGGCGGATTTTACCTCGCCTTCTGAAGCTAACGGATTTTTTTCCGGCTCCCTTTCCCCGCGGCGGCCTCGCCGTTCAGCTTGAGATGATAAGCTTTCCAGCCGTAGCCGGGAATTGTATCGGAGAGCGTGCCGGCCTGGAAGGCGGCGGCTTCCAGCGGGGTTTCGATCAGGGATGTCCGTTGGGCTTCCAGGATCTCGAAACTGGAGAACGCCAGGGCGAAAGCCGTTTCGACCTGGATTTGATTCCAGATCCGGACGACGATCCCGCCCGCGGCCGTATCCTCGGCCGGTTTAACCGCCCAGACGAAGACACCGTCCGCCGAGGGGGAGAAAAGGGAGTACGAGCCGCCGGGATATTTCGTCCCGCCGGTCACTTCGCCGACGGCGAGCGGATTCTGATGCTCGAGAGCGAAGCGCATCGCCGCGGCTTGGTCATAGGCTCCGTGAGCTTCCAGGGCGAAGCGCTGGAGAAAATATCCGTCTCCGCCCTGGTTGGGAATTCCAAGGGACGAGCCATCGACCTGGCCTCCGGCGAGGATCGAAAGCCGGGGGCTCTGGGTGTCGAAGGATTTCGGCGAGCTGTCGCCCCTTCGGAAAAAAGACAGGTCCGGACTGGAAATCGTCAGTCCGGATCCGCCGGTCGTCAGGTCGGCGAAATGATTGAGGCTGAGCCAGTCGTAACGGGCGGCCTGGTCGGCATAGTGGCCTCCGTTTCCGGTCAAACGACCCAGGATAACGGCGCCGATCTCCTCGTGCCGAAGCTCCGGGAGGTCGAGGTCGACATTGAAGTCCCATGTCCGGATATCGCCGAAGGCCTGCTGAATTTCGTTGCGGATGTCGATCCGGGATGAATCGCGGAAAAGAGTGATCGAAGTCGTATGAACCAAGGGCCCGGAAGATGAAATGCGGAGCGTGGCTGAAACCGGTCCGGCATCGGCCACGGCGATCGTCCCGCCGCCCGGACCGAGATCGTTCATCCGGCGGTCGCCGACCCGGACCATTTCCCGGTTGCCGCGAAGCTTGTCGACAAGGCTGACGATCGACCCGTTGGCTCCCGCCTGGACACGGTAGCGGTCGTTCTCCAGGACGTCGCCCGCGGCGGTCGGTCCGCCGGCGGCCGGCGTTCCGGCCCCGGGGGCGATCTCGAACGTCTTATATCCGAGCGGCGGAACGCCCTGCGCCCAGATCCTGAGGAATGTGGTGCCGCCGATTTCCACTTTCTGGGACGGCGCTTCGAGGCCGTTCGAGGAATCAATCACCCGAACGTCATCCGACCCGGCGTAGGGGATATCCGCTTCTCCGGTTCGGGTCCAGCCGAGGGAATTGAAGACGAAGACTTGGGGATTGGACGATGTTTTGGCGATCATTGCTCCGAGCGCGGCTTTGGCCTCGTCGAACAGCGTGTCGACATAAGTTGTGATTCCGGCCGCTCGTTCCCGCTGCCAGGCGGCCCGGGCGTCGCGCGTGATCGGGCCGTCGGCGGTCCAGTCATGATCGTAATACATGCCCAAGTCGACCCAGGCCGCCTCGCCGGCGCTTTCCCGGCCGCGCATGAACTGGGCGTCCTGGATACTGACCAGCGCGGCCATGGCTTCAGCCGGGCGGAGCTTTTCCGTCGCCCGCTTGACGCGAGCCGAGACTTCAGACATCGAAGCGCTGAGAATATCCCACTCATTCCCGAAGGTGACCGCCTGGGCTGGGAGCTCGCCGCCGTGGGCGGCCTCGAAGTCCTTGAAGAAGTCGACGATGTTGGACACGATGAGTCTCCGGTCGGAGGTGGAGGCTGATTCCGCCTTGAGGACGAAGGCGTCGGTGAGAGTCTGAAGGTCATCCCCTCCGTATCCGAAAATGCCGATGACGTCGTAGGGATGCCGCTCGCGGAACCGGGAGTCCGACGTAACGAAGTCGATGGCCCCGTCCAAGTCCCGGGCTTCGGCATAGCCGCCGAGGTCGTAATAATTGCCCCGAATCATCGAGTTCCATTTCACCAGCAGGCGGCTTCCATCCAGGCCGGTCCACCAGTACATATCGTGGGGCCGATCCCAGGCATCGGGATTCCGGGTCGCGCACCCACAGATGCCTTTCCAAAAATAAGAAGCGCCGGCCCCCGCCCAGAGCGTCCCGACGCCGAAGGGGAGAGTCTGGTTTTCCTGGGCGGCGGCTAAAGTGAAGTCGATCCCGTATCGCCGTTCCAGGCGGCCGGCGTAGTACATGCTCCGGAGGACCGCTTCGGCCGGCATCGCCCCGTAGCTGAGGTTAAGCAGGGTAATGGGAACCCCGATCGTTCCGTCCTTGATCCGCTCGACCAGGCGCTCGAATTGGCCGGTTGTCCGGTTCTGCTCGTATTCCCGGATCCAGAACGTCCCGTCAGGATTGAACCGGCTCCGGAAGTCCTCCGCTTTGCCGGCCGTTGAGTCGGCCAGGTCGAGGTAGTAATCCAGCATAGCGAGGAAGGCGTCGCGAAACGCCGTCACATCGGCCGTCCACATGTAATCGGTGTGGTCGTCGTTGGCCAGGTAGATCCGTTTCTGAGGCCCGGGAAGCTCAGGAACGATGAAGACAGCCAGGGCAAAGACGAAGGCAAGGATTTTCTTAGCCATTGGGAGCACTCTCTTTCTCTTTAAGGATAAAGAAATGCCCGGCAAGGCGCAAGGGGCTTGCCCGGCCGGGGGGGATGTGTTAACTTTTTCAGAAATGAGCCCAGGAGTAGTTTCGCCTTCGCCCCGCAATCGGTCCCTCGGGTACCTGATCGCCGTTCTCGTCCTGGCCGCCCTCGTTCTCGTTCTCTTCCGTTCCGGATTTCAAACGGGGGACAGCCTCGCCTATGCCCGATCGATCCGGTCCGGAACCAACCTGTTCCATCCGCATCACCTGTTGTTCAATCCGGTCATCCACGTTCTCTGGAGGGGATTGGGAAACGTCTTTCCTTCGGTCGGCCCGCTCGAGGCGGCTCAAGTCCACAACATCGTCTGGGCGCTCGTCGTCCTGGCCGCGGTCTTCCTCATTGTCCGCCGGATGACGGCTTCCCCGGTCTTGGCCGCCCTTTTTGCCCTGGGCTTGTTCGTCTGCCTGGGATTCTGGCAATACGTGACGTTTGTCGAAGTTTATATCCCGACAATGGGTTGTTTGACGCTCATTCTGGCTTTACTCCATCCGGTTCGTTCGACTCCGCCCTCGGCCGGTCTCGTCCTGGCGCTCCTGGGCCTTTTCTGTCTGGCCGTACTTTATAACCAGATCAGCGTTCTCTTTGCGGCGCCGCTTGCTTGTCTCCTGGCCAGGCGGTTCGGCCGGAAGGGATGGATCCGGGCCGCGGGCACGATCGCCGCGGCCGGGGCGATCGTCCTGGCCGCGTACGTCATCGCCTTCGGGACGACATCGGGACCGAAGACGGTCTCCGGATTCGTTCGGTGGTGCCTGTCCTATGCTTTTTATCCCGATCCCCGGTGGGGGACGATGAGCAATATTTCGATCATGGGCGGGGCCAAGATTCTCCTGAGCTTTGCCCGGAACTTCGCCTTTGTTCCTCCCTCCTTCTATCTTCCGGCCGCGGCCGCGACGGGATTTTTACTGGCGGCCCTGGTTTTCTTGACGATCAAAGCGATCGTCCGGCGGGCTCCCGAGGCCGAATTCCGCCTGGCGTTGTTGATCTGGCTGGCCGTGACGGTTGCCTTCATCTGGTGGTTCACCCCCTACGGTTACGAGCTTTATATCCCGCTCCTGCCGCTGTTATTTCTCCTGGCTGCCCGGCTTCTGGCCGACCGTCGGGCTTCCGCAGCGAATCCGAGGCGGGCCCGGCCGCTTCTTTTCGGCTTGTCGGCCGCGGCGATCGCCGGCTTGGGAGCCTGGAATTTGATCGGGGCCGTCCTTCCGGATCACGCCGGCCGCGGCCTCGATTACGACCGGGCCGCCCTGATCCAAGAGAAGGCTCCGGAAGAAGCGACGCTGATCGCGGACTTCGAGCTGCGGGAGAACTTGCTTTATTATTATGAACGACCAGCGACCCTTGAAGACGGTCCGATTCTTTATTCATTCTACCGGCATTGGGACCTCGGGCCCGATCAGGTTCTTGACAAGGACCGGCCGGTCCTTGTTTCTCTTTCTTTTATCGTTCCCGCGTCCGTTTCGGCCAAGCCGTACAACGGCGAAAGCCATGCTGGGGAATGGCGGTCCTTCATCATTTGGCTTCTCGGATGCAAGGTCCAAGAAGGAATCGTGATCTCGGCCCGGATTCCGTCCGCGGCCTCTGGGCTGCCCGGGTATCTTATATTGAGCGCGGAACCAGGGCCAGTGGACGGGCTCGCCGATCTCTTCAATCGCTTAGATGCGGCGGCTGCGGAGGCCGAGCCTGCGTCTTCAGGTTCGTTTTCATCCTGGCTGGCCCGCCATTCCGACCTCGACCGTTAAAGGACACGATCCGCTTTGCATTCTGTCCAGGTTCAGCGTCCTCTAGGTTTGTATTCCCGGCCGATGCCCCCGGATTGGAAAAAAGGGCATATTGCCCGCTCGTCGTCGATGTCGATAACCATCAGCATCCCTTCTTATCGACCTTTCCAGCCTGGTTCACCTTATCATGTGTATCGGGATTCCGGTTTCCCTGTGCTTCTGGCGGATCCGCTGCGCTTGATCTGAATCGGCCGGTTAAATTTCTTGTGGAATCCAGCCTTAGTGTTTCCGGAGGAAAGTGCGATAGAGATCCTGGAGCATTCGGGCGTCGACCTCGCGGGCCGGACTTTCGCAGACGATATGGCCTTCGACTCCGGCCTCGCCGACAGCCCGGATCCATTCGTGGTAGCGGAAGTCGGAGTCCGGAAGGTTGAGATGGCGGATCTCGCCCTTGAGTCCGTATTCGATTCCCGAAATATGGATGTGGGCGTTTTTGATCCCGGCCTTGCCCAGCCGCTTTTCGACTTTTCTCCAGACGCGCTGGAATTCGGAATAGGAGTTGACCTGTCCTTCCCGGGCGTGGAGGTGGGAAAAATCGAGGCAGGGGGCCAGGCCCTCCATCTCCCGGCTGAGCGACAGGACTTCGTCCAGCGTCCCGAATTGGGACGCTTTGCCCATGGTCTCGATCCGGAGCCGGACGGGATTGCGCTCGGCCCGGAGGACGGAAAGGACCTGGCCGATCTCCCGCTTGATGGTCGCATAGGCTTCCTCCGGAGATGTCATCCCGTAATACCCGGCGTGGAAGACGACGCTTTTGGCTCCGCAGAGGGCGGCCGCCCGGGCCGACCGGAGGAGATGATCCTGACTCTGGAGCCGCTTGCCGGCTTCCGGCGAGTTCAGGTTGACGTAATAGGGGGCGTGGGCGCTGAGCCCGATGTCGAGCTCCTCGGCCTTGGCTTTGATCCTGGCGGCGGTGTCGCTGCCGATTTTCACTCCCCGGACGAACTCCATTTCATGGCAATCGAGATTCAGGCTGCGGACGTAGGCGAGGGCGGCGACGGTCGAAGTCTGGGGCGAGGAATCCGGAACGCCGGCCGGGCCGAAACGAAGCCCCTCAGCACTTCTCGACATCCGCGTCCCCCGGCGTGTCGAGAAATTCGGAAACGAGGCGCATGGCGCAGAAGTCGCCGCACATGGAACAGGCGGCCGACCCGGATTGATGTTTCCGCCGGGTGGTTTCAAACTTGCGCGGATCGAGAGCCAGGGCTTGTTGGCCTTTCCAATCGAGCTTTTTCCGGGCCCGGGAGAGATTCAGGTCGCGTTCGCGGGCCCCGGGGAGTCCCTTGACGATATCGGCGGCGTGCCCGGCGATGCGGGAGGCGATCAAACCCTCCCGGACGTCGTCGATGGTCGGCAGTCCGAGGTGCTCGGCCGGGGTGACGTAACAGAGAAAATCCGCTCCGGCTGAGGCCGCGATCGCTCCGCCGATGGCTCCGACAATGTGGTCGTATCCCGCCCCGATGTCCGTCACGAGGGGTCCGAGGACGTAGAACGGCGCTCCGTGGCAGACGCTCTTCTGGAGCTGGACGTTCATCTCGACCTGGTCGAGCGGGACATGGCCCGGTCCCTCGACCATGACCTGGACGCCGCGCTCCTGGGCGCGCTTGACGAGCTCGCCCAGAGTCAGCAGTTCTTCGATTTGGGGGCGGTCGGTCGCGTCGATGATCGAGCCGGGCCGCAACCCATCGCCCAAGCTCAAGGTGAAATCATATGTCCGGGCCAGCTCGAGCAATCGGTCGAACTGTTCGAAAAGCGGATTTTCCTTGCCGTGGTGGAGGCTCCAGGCGAGATGAAAGGCGCCTCCTCGGGAGACGATGTCGGCCACCCGCCCCTGGGATTTCATCCGGTCGATCGCCCGGAGGGTCAGGCCGCAATGAACGGTCATAAAATCGACGCCTTCCCGGGCCTGGTCCTCGATTGAGGCAAACAAGTCGTCGGCTGTCATCTCGACCACGGACCCGCGCTTGCCGATGGCTTCGACGGCGGCCTGGTAGATCGGCACGGTCCCCAGCGGGATGGGGGCCCGGTCCAGGATCGACCGGCGGATCGCCCGGAGGTCGCCTCCGGTGCTCAGGTCCATGATCGTGTCGGCTTCGTATTCCAGGGAAACGTCGACCTTCTGAAACTCGCCCGGGAGGTCGATGCAATCCTTGGAGGTGCCGATGTTGACGTTGACCTTTGTCCGGAGGTTTTTTCCGACGGCCATGGGGCGGAGCCGCGGATGGAGGGGATTGGCCGGGACGACGGCCAGGCCTTGGGCTACCAAAGCCGAAAGCGCGGCGGGGGAGACGCCTTCCGCGCGCGCGGCCGATTCGAGGAGGGGCGTCAGGATGCCTTTTTTTGCGTATTCAAGCTGAGTCATGACTATTCCAAGCGACTTAGTTTACCTTCCAACCGAGGGAATTACAAGGAAAGCGGCGGGCCCGGGACTATTTTCCGGTCTGGAGAATGCTCCGCAATCGGGCTTTATCTTCGGGGAAGAGAGGCAGGGAATCGATCGCGTCCCCTTCGAACGAATTCCGGTATTCCGCCAGGAGCTTCCGCTGCTTCCGGGAATCGTCGCGGAGAGAGGCCGCGAGGAGCCGGAGGGCCCGGGCCTCGGCGATTTTGTTTTGGCTCAGGCCGGTGACATTAACGAGATCGAGAAATTTATCAAGATGGGCATCGGCTTCTTTATAGCTTTTTTCCTGGTAACAAATCCGTCCTAAAGACAAGTAGCCTTCGACTTCGGCCGGGTTCTCCCGGATCATGCTTTTCAGCGCGGTTTTGGCGGCCGCCGCGTTTCCGGCCCGAAGCTCGAGCTCAGCCAGCTCGGCATAGGCCGCGGCGTTCCTCGGGTCGAGGGCGAGGCCTTTTTTCAGCTCGACGATCCGGTCGGACGAAGCGGTCGCGGCCCCATCGGCCTCGGGTTTTGGGGCGGGTGCCGCGATGGTCGCCGGGGGCGCATCCGCCTGGCGCGCCGGCTGCGGGACCGGGGTCTCGGCCGTTTTGATCGCGGGGGGCGCCGGAGAAAGCTTCCATTTCTTTATCAAATTGACGAGGTCACTTGCGGCCCCGGCCTGGAGGCCCAGGGCTTCGTACCGGTCCGGGCCGCCGATCGCGCTCAACGCTTTTTCGATCGACTCCCGTCCGGCGTCCGGGTCGCCGGTTTTGACCAGGCTCAGGCCGAGGCAAGCTTGAGCCTTGGCCAGAAGCTGCCGGTCCGGATAGAGGCCGAAGACGGCGACTTTAAAGTCCTGCGACGCCTCGCGAAAATTCCCCGCAGCGTATGCATTTTCGCCGGATCTAAGAAGACGGAGGTAAAACGGCTCGATCTGTCCTGAGGTCTGGTCCTGGGGGGGGGGCCAGCTCGAGCTGGCGGCGGTCAGGCCGCCGGCCAGGATCAAGGCGGCGAAAACGCCTCCCCATTTTTTTCCGTTCGTATTCAGCCTTTCGATCATCTTGTCGATAAATATATCCCTTCGTCCCGGCCCTGTCAAAAACCGGGGGGGACGATGGGCGCGGGCCCCGCTCCTCTCCGGCGATGACCCGGATGAATCAAATATCACCCCCGTCCTCATCCGCCCCGGCGATTGTTCGCCTCCGTCGGCCCGGGCTATGATGGCCTCGAGCCGAACCCCGGCCTTTGTCTTTTCGCGGCCGGGGGAAAAGCGGACTTTCATTTGCGGTCCAGACGAGTTCCCGCGACCTGACGGCGGTAGCCTGCCTCAATCAGAAAAAGCATGAAAATCGATGGATCGATAGAAACGGGGACGAGCCCCGATCTCCGCTCCCGGAGGATTGTAAAAAATACTGGCCTCAATTTAATCGGTCTGGTTGTTCCTGCTTTAATTGGCTTGGTGACGGTCCCGGTTGTTATTTATTGGCTGGGAACGGACCGGTTTGGGCTTTTTTCGATCATCTTGACGGTGTTCGGATATTTTGCCTTGTTTGACTTGGGGCTCGGTAAAGCGGCCATCAAGTTCAGCGCGGATGCCTTGGGAAGGGACAAGACGGAGGAGTTGCCCCAGATCCTTTGGACGGCGGTAGGTATGCAAACGGTCTTCGGGCTTCTTGGTATGGCCTTCATGATCGCGGTGACTCCATTCCTAGTGGAAAAGATTCTCAAGATTGCCCCGGCCAACCTTGCCGAGGCGAAGGCCTCGCTCGTTTTGATGGCCTTGTCCCTGCCCTTTGCGATCGTCGCTCCATCGATCCGGGGCGTTCTCGAAGCCGGCCAGCGCTTCGATCTGGTCAACGCGATCAAGATCCCGACAAACGCGCTGATTTATGTTCTTCCCCTTATTGGGGCGCCCCTGGGAATGGGACTGCGAGGGATCGTCCTCCTCTTAACCGTTTCCCGCGTTGTGACGATGTTTATCTGGATCGGGCTTGCCGTTCGAGTTTATCCGATCCTGAGGAAACGGGAGTTTCTTCCGCGATCAAAACTCGGGGCGCTGTTCACTTTCGGCGGCTGGAACGCCATGTCGAGCCTGGTCTGGTTTTTCCTGGTGTCCGCCGACCGGTTTGTGATCAGCCGGCTGTGCGGGCTGACAGCCGTCGGATACTATGCGGCTCCGGCTGAAGCCACGAGCCGGATGAGCATGCTGCCCGGAAGCTTGGCCTTGACGCTTTTCCCCGCCTTCAGCGCCCTCGAGGGCGAGGGATCTGCCGAACGTTCAAAACGCTTGATGGTCCGCTCCATGAAATTCACGCTGATCTTCCTGGGGCCTTTGACTGCGGGTTTGATCGTCCTGGCCGGGTTCGTCCTCCGGATGTGGCTTGGGCCCGCATTCGCCGGGGAAAGCCGGTTCATTCTCCAGGTCCTGACTCTCGCCTTCCTGATCACGGCGCTGGCGTACGTTCCCTATAGCTATCTTCAAGGACTGGGAAGGGCCGATCTTCCGACGAAGTTTCAAATCATCGAATTGATCGTTTTCGTTCCGACTTTGTGGTTCAGCGTTAAACTTTTCGGTCCCAACGGGGCGGCCGTTGCTTGCACATTGCGCGTCCTTCTGGACCTCGGATTGCTCCTTGTCGCAACGGCTCGGGTCGGAGGGATTTGCGCCCGGATGTTTGCGGAAGCGGGAATTGTTCGGATCGGCGCGGCGCTCGTCCTCTACACCGGCGCCCTTATCGGCTCAAAAGCTCTTCCAGTCGTGCCGCTCTGGATCGCTGTCGCCTCGGTCATTTATCTTCTTTGGGCCTGGCGTTTTGCCATCACCGTGGAAGAACGCGCCGGATGGCTCGATATCGGCCGACGGATATTCAGGTTCAATAAAACCAGGGAGCCCGCCAACTGACGGCTGCCATCGGCCACACCTTAGGGCTCCATCAAGTATGCGGTCTCATCGAAAAACCGTCGGAAGACGAAAGAATATCAGAGAAAGAATCGACCGTTGATTCAGGGAGATGGAACAATGAATTCGGACAAAAAAAAACTGAAGGTTTTGGTTTCCGCCTTTGCTTGTTTTCCGCCCGTTCGTCCCGATGCCGATAAGGGAGAATCAGCGCTTGGAACGGGCGAATCCATTCTCGGTTGGAACCTTGTCCGGAAAATTGGCTGTTTCCATAACGTCTGGATTATCACCCAAGGTCGGTATCGAAAGGGCATTGAACAATTTCTCCAGGAACATCCGTCACCCCAACTCCACTTCAGCTACTTGAACATTCCTCTCGTTTGGAAGCCTTTCTGGAAGACCCCCTTCCTCCAGCATGTCTACTACTATTTCTGGCAGCGTTTGGCATATGGTCGGGCGCGAACGCTCCATCGTTTAATCGGATTCGACTTGGCTCACCATTTGACCTTTGCTAATGATTGGATGCCGAGCTTCATCGGAGGAAAGCTCCGGGTCCCGTTCATCTGGGGACCGATCGGCGGCGGACAGAAGTATCCGCCGCAGTTTCTCCGCGATTTCGGCTATTCGGCCCGCCTCAAAGAATTCGGACGAGTCGCCGCCCAATGGTGGGGGAGAACGGTTCTCCCGAGCCGGCGCCAGACGGCAAAACGCGCCCGTGCGATTCTGGTCT
>Ga0209287_10000435_pt1 | contig 25393 bp, 20 predicted proteins | sample PPLLak3cmMay2015_2_FD_187255 | JGI IMG/M metagenome (GOLD analysis project Ga0209287, IMG submission 187255) | Freshwater sediment microbial communities from Prairie Pothole Lake near Jamestown, North Dakota, USA - PPLs Lake P8 Core (1) Depth... | ecosystem: Environmental > Aquatic > Freshwater... | reverse complement strand
GAGCAAAGGTCAAAAACCTGATATCCACAGATTACGCAGATTACACAGAGCAAAGGTCAAAAACCTGATATCCACAGATTACGCAGATTACACAGAGCAAAGGTCAAAAACCTGATATCCACAGATTACGCAGATTACACAGAGCAAAGGTCAAAAACCTGATATCCACAGATTACGCAGATTACACAGAGCAAAGGTCAAAAACCTGATATCCACAGATTACGCAGATTACACAGAGCAAAGGTCAAAAACCTGATATCCACAGATTGCACAGATTACACAGAGCAAAGGTCAAAAACCTGATATCCACAGATTGCACAGATTACACAGATGTTAGAAAGGAATGAGGAAAGAGGAATACGAAAACGCAGGAAGAGGTGTAAAGTTAAAAACAAAGGGACCTGATTTTAAGCCGATATCCGGAAAGAAGTTTTATGATTAGCAGCGCGGGCTGCTTTTCTTGACAACTTGTCAAGAAAGAAGTACTATCTTTGAAAAAACTCAGGAGCAGGTATAATGCAGACTCTATCTATTGGAGAACTAAAATCCAGATTTTCCGAGGTCCTTGGGCGTTTAAGAGGGGGGCAGGAGATTTTAATCAGCTACGGCAAAAAAAAAGAAAAGGTAGCGGTTCTTGTTCCTTACAGCAGTTATAAGCGCAGATCAAAAAGAGAGCTTGGGTTGCTTAAGGAACGGGGTCGATGTGTAATTCATGAAGATTTTAAAATGACTGATGAAGAGATCATGAACTCATGAATTACCTGCTTGATACTCATACTTTTATATGGTCTCTTTTCGATCCGGAAAGGCTAAGTCCTTCGGTAAGAGATATCATTATTTCTCAAGAAAATGATATAAACATTAGTGTTGTCTCATTTTGGGAGATCTCATTAAAGTACGCGATTGGGAAACTTGATCTGTCCGGCATCATGCCCGATGAACTTCCTGAATTCGCCGAACAGATGGATATTAAAATCATCCCCATTAATTCCTCGGAAGCTGCAAGTTTTTATAAACTTCCCCGCCTGGAGCATAAGGATCCATTTGACAGGATGATCGTTTGGCAGGCTATACAAAGAAAAATAGTCCTGATCTCAAGGGATCATGATATAAATGAATACCGGAAGTTCGGGCTGAGGACTCTTTTCTAAAGAACAGGCAGATATTTCCACAGATTACGCAGATTACACAGAGCAAAAAAGCAATATTTTATATCCACAGATTACGCAGATTACGCAGGGTAACTTAAAATATAAATCCACAGATTACGCAGATTACACAGAGCAAAGGTCAAAAACTTAATATCCACAGATTACGCAGATTACACAGAGCAAAAAAGCAATATTTTATATCCACAGATTACGCAGATTACGCAGGGTAACTTAAAATATAAATCCACAGATTACGCAGATTACACAGAGCAAAAAAGCAATATTTTATATCCACAGATTACGCAGATTACGCAGGGTAACTTAAAATATAAATCCACAGATTACACAGATTACACAGAATAGAATAGGCATATATTTCCGCAGATTACGCAGAAAATAAATATTAATAATCATTATGTTAACCCCCTTTTAAATCGGAAATCTTTTTAAAAATCACAGGATAAGGTTATGGGAAAAAATAAAAAGCGGATATTTCTTTCTCCCCCTCACATGGGCGGCGAGGAGATGAAATTTATTCAGCAGGCATTCAAAAGTAATTACATTGCCCCGGTCGGCCCCATGGTGGATGCCTTTGAAAAGGAGTTTTCAGAGAAGGTGGGCATTCCCCATTGCCTGGCAGTGTCCAGCGGGACCGCGGCAATGCATCTTGCATTGCGGCATCTTGGAATAGGGCCCGGCGATGAGGTCTTTGCTTCAACCCTTACCTTTATAGCAAGCGTAAGCCCGGTTGTCTTTCAGGGGGCAGCCCCGGTCTTTATAGATTCAGACAGGGCAACATGGACCATGGACCCGGATCTGCTGGCTGCCGAACTTGAAAGATGTGCAAATCGTAAAAGATTGCCAAAGGCTGTCATTCCCACTGATATATATGGACAATGTGCCGATTATGGACGGATATTTAACATATGTGAAAGGTACCAGGTGCCGGTCATAGTTGACGCGGCTGAGGCCATGGGATCATATTTCCAGATGACTGAAGACAGAGGACAGAAATCAGAAATCAGAAGTCAGAAGTCAGAAGGTGAGAAGGTGAGAGGTGGAGAAGATAAGAAGTCAGAAGGCATCCGCCTCCGCTCAAGCTTCGGCGGACAGGGAGGACGGAAGGCATCCGCCTTCGCTCAAGCTTCGGCGGACAGGGAGGGCAGAGATGTCAGCGGTCACCTCACAACACACAAGTCACAACAGACAAATTTTCATCATGCCGGTTTCGGGGCAAAGGCGGCCGTGTATTCCTTCAACGGCAATAAGATCATAACAACTTCAGGCGGCGGGATGCTTGCCTCTGATGACAAGAGGCTTATCGATCATGCGAGGAAACTGTCCCAGCAGGCAAGGGAGAATTTCATCCACTATGAACATAAGGAGATCGGATACAACTACCGGATGAGCAATATTATTGCCGCAATCGGACTGGGCCAGCTAAAGGTCCTGGATGAGAGGGTCGAGAAAAAGCGCCGGATATATGATTATTATAAGCAGGCATTTGAAAAGGTCCAGGGTATTGAACTCATTCATGAGGCCCCTTTTATGAGCTCTAACAGGTGGCTTACCGTAATACTTGTAAATTCCGAGGAATTCGGCGCTGATCGTGAAGCTATCCTATTGGCCCTGGAAGGTGAGAATATAGAATCAAGGCCGATATGGAAACCGATGCATGTGCAACCGGTGTTCAATATTCCAGGGTCTAAGGCACAAGGTGTAAGGTATAAGGGAAAAGATAAAAATAGAGTGAAGGCCAGGACAGTGGGAGGCGAGGTGGCGGAAGATCTGTTCAGCAGGGGGCTCTGTCTGCCGTCCGGCACTGCAATGACCGAAGAGGATCTGGAAAGGATTGTAGATGTGGTCATGAACTGTTCCGGGGCAGGAACAGGTAATTCCAACGGGATCGCGTCCAAGTTTCGGGGAGTAACATAGGACAAGGGGAGAAGCGGAGAAGAGAAGAAGGTAAGAGGCTAAGAAGTTAAGAGGGTGAGAAGATGAGAGGATGAGAAATTGAGAAGAGAAGAGGAGATCAGAAGTTGAGAAGATAGGAAAGGGGAAAGAGAAATATCCACAGATTACGCAGATTACGCAGGGTAAAATATAATATAAATCCACAGATTACAAACAGTAAATAACTATCCACCGATTACGCAGATTACACAGAGCAAAGGCAAAAACTTAATATCCACCGATTACGCAGATTACACAGAGCAAAGGTAAAACTTAATATCCACAGATTACGCAGATTACACAGATTTTATGGGTTGGAATTATAACAAATAGGGATCTGGGATTCGGACTTTTTTGCTTTGATGAGTGAATAATAAGGTTTTATGTCATTACTGTCCAAAACAATTTTAAACCATTATATGAAGTCTTTAAGGAAAAAGATTAATATCTCGTCATGCCCGAAAAGCATGCCCCTGCGAAGGCAGGGGGCGGGCATCCAGTGGTTTTTTCTCAATTGCAAACTCTGGATTCCCGCTTTCGCGGGAATGACAGTTCCAGGTTCTCTATTCATATATATAGCGAATAGAGCATTTTTATTTGCTCTCATGAGCAATTGCATCATTGTTTTGGACAAGATTGGTTTTATGTATACAATAAAAAATCTGCGTAATCTGTGAATTAATGATGTTGTAATAACAATCTGCGTAATCTGCGTAATCTGTGGATAAAAATAGTTATTGCATAATTTGCAATATCAGTGCATATTATCTGCATGTGGATAGCAAGACACTCTGAAAAATTAATACAACGAATGGCAGCACAGTTTCCGGCTGTCCTGGTTACCGGTGCAAGGCAGGCAGGAAAAACATCCATCCTGCGTCACATGTATCCGGGCGCTTCATATCTGAGCCTTGATCTTCCGGCCAATGCTGAAGCTGCGCTTACAGCCCCGGCACAGCTTCTTGGCCAATATCCCGGCCAGGTTATCATCGATGAGATTCAGTATGCCCCTTCTTTATTGCGATATCTCAAACACAGTATAGACACAGCTCGTTCTCCCGGTAAGTATCTGTTGACCGGATCGCAGGTCTTTTCATTAATGCAGGGTGTCTCTGAGAGCCTTACCGGGAGATGTGGTGTTTTAAATCTGCACACACTGTCCTTTTCAGAGGCGCTTGAGTCCGATCCGGACATGGAAGACAGGTCCTATATCTTCCTTGGGGGATATCCTGAACTGCATGTAGGGGCTGAGGCGGAATTGTGGTTTCCATCCTATGTGGCAACATACCTGGAACGGGATGTGCGCAATATCCTGCGGGTAGTGGATCTGCAGGATTTTAACCGCTTCATTCGCGCATGCGCACTGAGGACGTCTCAGGTGCTCAACTATTCAGATCTGGCCAGGGATACAGGGATCGCTCCCAATACTGCGCGAAAATGGATGGGTCTTCTGCAAAGCTCAGCAATCGTCATCCTTATTGAGCCTTTCTTTGGCAACCGGACAAAGCGGTTGATTAAATCGCCCAAGCTGATTTTTATGGATACAGGTCTCGCAGCCTTCCTGGCAGGCTTCCGTTCCGAACAGGACCTATTTAACTCATCCCTTGCAGGGGCCTTTTGGGAATCCCATGTCTTTGGTCAGATAATAAGACATTCTGCATCTACCGGGGATCCCGAAACCATCTGCTACTGGCGCACCGCAGGCGGCCCTGAGGTGGATATGGTCATGGAGCGGGCCGGGGGAACGATCTTAGGCATTGAGTGCAAATACAAAGAGCATCCTGATATCTCTGATTCAGCCGGCCTGCGGGCTTTGGCCGAAGCAGAGAAGGGCCGCGTAAAAGATAGGTTTGTTTTGTGCCGCACGAAGGTTTCCTACAAACTTTCTGATGGGACATGGGCCATGAATCCATCGGAATTTATAAGAAATCTTTAACAGATAGGGACCAGAAGAAAGGAATGGGTTGAAGAATGATCCCGCCCAGTCAAACCAGAACCAGGAATTTATCAGAGAATAGACATCAATATCCACAGATTACGCAGATTACGCAGATAAAAAAGTAAAAACAAATATCCACTGATTACGCGGATTACACAGATAATAAAGTAAAAACAAATATCCACAGATTACACAGATTACACAGATTACGCAGATGAAGAATAGGCATGAAGCTGGAAAAGTGAAAAGAGAATAGTGGTAAGGGGTATATGAATTATAAAGGCGGCGGGATTAGAATCCCGGCCGCCTTTTTTGTCCTGCCGCAACAGGAAAATTCTCTCGACAAATATTGGATTAACAGGTAATATCCGACTGTTAATAATATTTGCAGCTTGCAGCCCCGTAAGTAATTTATATAGATATACATAAAAACATCAAAAGCAGCGATTTATAGAAAAACAATTTCAACACGTAAAATAAGGCTTTGATGGAATAACTGCCATTATCTCATCAGATCTCATAGTTAACAGATATCCATCCAAAAATAGGAGATTTACTGATGGAGCTTTCAGCGGTCAGCAATCAGCCAAGCCGCTTGCCGCTGTCACGGCCAGCTTGATCTTGGAGGAAACTTGAATGAAAATCCTGTAAAGAAGAACATTGACCATTCAACATCGAATGAGCTGCAGAGCAGCGACATATTAATAGCGCTATAGGCGCGATATATTCATAGCTCCAGAGGAGCGGCATGTTAAAAATTTACATCCTATATGCATTAACATTTTTTAAAATGCCGCTCCTCTGGAGCTAAAATTGAATCACATTTTTATACTATTAACATATCGCGCCTATGGCGCTATATTCCAGTAAAACAATTGAAGTTTCATAAGAGCAGTCAGCCAATGTATTGATTTTTGTAAGATTTTGCTAAAAGCTAAAAGCTAATTGCTGACAGCTTGAATCCGAAAATTCCTATTTTCGGATGAACATTAATAAATATTGAAAGATCTCGATAGTTGAAAATGCCCAAATTCCTTTATAAAAATTTTTATATCATCTTTTTTATTGATGCCATGCTGGTGGCATTTTCGTGGTATTTTGCCCATGCCCTCCGGTTTAATTTTTCCATGCCTGTTGAGACAGCCTATCTCCTGTGGCGCTTAATACCCCTGATCATAATAATAAAGCTTATATCATTTTACTTTTTTGACCTGTACCAGGGGATGTGGCGCTACACAAGCCTTTCGGACGTGACCGGCATATTCAAGGCATGCTGTGTGTCCAGTGTGGTCATGATATTGCTCTTCCTGCTTGTCAGGGGGATTTCCGGTTTTTCGCGCTCCATATTCATTATTGACTGGGGGCTGACATTTTTCCTGATTGCCGGAACAAGGATGCTGATACGGTTTTATTTCTGGCTCGGCGTCGGTGATGAACAGGCCAGTATCCAGGGCGGAGGGATTTTCAGGCCTCTGTTCAGGAATCATCGTGATGGAAAGAGGCTGTTGATAATAGGCGCAGGAGACTGCGGGGAAAAGATATGCAGGGAGATCCATGAAAATACTCGTCTTGTGTACAAAGTACTGGGCTTTCTTGATGATGACCCTTTGAAGCTGAACCGCAGGATACACGGCATTCCCGTCCTGGGCAGCACTGAAAACATCGAATATTTTGCAAAAGAACTGGCCGCCGAGGAGATCCTGATCGCCATGCCTTCGCTTACTTCAAAGGAGATGAAGGCCATGATAACGCGATGTGAAGGCATCGGAGTTCCCTTCAAGACGGTTCCGGGGATGGGGGAATTAATAAACGGAAAGGTCAGCATAAAGACCATCCGCGACGTGTCCTACAGGGACCTCCTGGGCAGAGAGCAGGTGAACCTGGATGAGGAGCAGATCGGAGCCTACATCAAAGGCAAAAGGGTTCTTGTGACCGGGGCCGGCGGGTCCATAGGTTCGGAGCTGTGCCGCCAGGTCTGCAGGTATATGCCTGAGTCAGTAGTTCTGTTTGAACGGGCGGAGAGCCCTCTGTACGAAATTGAGCTGGAGCTTAAGGAAAATTTCCAGTATATAAAGGTTCTCCCGAAGCTTTCAGACATCCTCGACCAGGTTAAGCTGGATAAGGTTTTTGAGCATACCCGTCCACATGTTGTTTTTCATGCGGCCGCGTATAAACATGTTCCCATGCTCGAACACAGTCCATGGGAGGCTATAAACAATAACGTGATCGGCACAAGAAATATCGCTGAGACCGCGATAAGGTTTAATGTCGACCGTTTTGTCCTTGTTTCAACCGATAAGGCGGTTCGTCCCACAAACGTAATGGGGGCGTCAAAGCGGCTGGCGGAGCTGCTGGTCCAGTCGCTTAACACATGCAGGGTCTCCGATACAAAGTTCATGATGGTGCGCTTCGGAAATGTGGTGGGGAGCGTTGGGAGTGTTGTCCCCCTGTTCAAGAAACAGATTGAAAAAGGCGGACCTGTCACAGTTACCCATCCGGAGATGACAAGATATTTTATGACCATCCCGGAGGCCTGCCAGCTTATTCTGCAGGCAGGGTCCATGGGCGCGGGCGGGGAGATATTCATCCTTGATATGGGTGTCCCCATAAAGATTGCGGACATGGCGGAGGATCTTATAAGGCTTTCAGGCTTCAAACCCCATGAGGATATACCTATAAATTTTATCGGGCTGAGGCCGGGGGAAAAACTGAATGAGGAGCTCATCACCGAAGGCGAGGGGATAGTAGAGACCTCACATAAAAAAATTATGGTGCTGAAGGGCCAGGTCTGCGATATAGGCATTTTGAACGGGAGCCTGGAAAGGCTGATGGAGCTGGTTGTCAGGCAGGACGGCGAAGGGATTAAAAGGGCTGTGAAAGAGATGCTGCCGGAATACAGCCCTGAAAACGGGAAAGGATTAACAGGCTAAAATATGAAAAAAGAGAAAATGACCCTGATCATAGGTTTGGTTATAGGCCTCGCGGCGGCATTTTTTTATTTTAATTTTTTTGCGTCCAGGTATGAGTTGAAGAAGGAGGGCCTATACGTTATAAAATTGGACAAATGGACAGGCCAGTCATGGAGCCTTGTGAACAACAGCTGGAAAACCATGTCTGTCATGGATGAGAACTGGGAAGATGTGGACAGGTCCCTCTCCGAGGCCCTGAAGATCCCCTTTGCGCAGGTGGATTCGGAATCCGCATTGAAAAAATTGAAGGAGAGCCACCCTAACCTGAAGGATATTCCCGATGAAGAACTCCTTGAACGGATAAAGCTGGTATACTCCAAGATGGTGATGGTGAATATGTATCTGGGCGACTTTCTCAAGATCAATGATGAGGCTTCGCAGGAGGGCGGTGAGACGGGGGAGTGAGGAGGGGAAGAGCAGAAGTTAAGAGGTTAAGAAGTTAAGAAGTTAAGAAGTTAAGAAGTTAAGAAGTTAAGAAGTTAAGAAGTTAAGAAGATGAGAAGATTAGAATTGATCAGATGCCAAAAGTTAACAAATAAGCGGGATCAAATTTGATCGAATCAATAGAAAGAAAGCATATAAAACATTTTAGAGAATTAGAAGTCTATAAACGCGCGTTTGATGCGGCAATGAGAATTTATCAGAAGACAAAAGATTTCCCATCTGATGAAAGATTCTCTCTTGTTGATCAAATTCGCAGGTCTTCACGTTCTGTTTGTTCAAGTCTTGCTGAAGCTTGGAGAAAAAGAAAATACTCAGCAGTTTTTAAAAATAAGATTACTGACTCAATGCAAGAGGCCTCTGAAACCCAGTGCTGGCTGGAATTTTCTCTAAAATGTAAGTACCTGGATGAATCCATTTTTAAAGAACTGGATTATGAATACGAAGAGATTATCTTGATGCTGAATTCGATGGAAAAAAATTCTGAAAAATTTTGTTTCTGACCTTAACCTCTAATCTTCTCAACCCCTAATCCTCTCAACCTCTCATCTTCTCAACCCCTAATCCTCTCAACCTCTAATCTTCTCAACCTCTCATCCTCTCAACCTCTAATCTTCTCAACTTCTCATCTTCTGCCTTGATGTTTCTGACCTTAACCTCTAATCTTCTCAACCCCTAATCCTCTCAACCTCTAATCTTCTCAACCCCTAATCCTCTCAACCTCTCATCTTCTGCCTTGATGTTTCTGACCTTAACCTCTAATCCTCTTAACTTCTCATCTTCTCAACTTCTCATCTTCTCAACTTCTCATCTTCTCAACTTCTCATCTTCTGCCTTGATGTTTCTGACCTTAACCTCTGATCCTCTTAACTTCTCATCTTCTCAACTTCTCATCTTCTGCCTTGATGTTTCTGACCTTATCCTCTAATCTTCTCAACTTCTCATCTTCTGCCTTGATGTTTCTGACCTTAACCTCTGATCCTCTTAACTTCTCATCTTCTGCTTTTTCATCGTGTCCGCAAGGGTTATAAACTCATCAATATCAAGCGTCTCGGCCCTTCTCACCGGGTCTATGCCGCATAGCGCCAGGGCCTCCCTGAGCTCATTGTTCCCCCATGAGGTCAGCGTCCCTCCCAGGGAATTAAGGATGGTCTTTCTCCTGTGGGAAAAGGCCCCCTTCACTACCGTGATGAACAATCCGTCATCCTCGGCCCTCCTTTCATGGATCCTTTCCAGATCTATCCTGACAACCATTGAACCCACCTTGGGCCTCGGGTAGAAGGCGTCACTTGATACATGGATCAGGGGCGATATCTCCGCGTTATAGCGCATAAGCACCGTGAGCGCCCCGTAGTCCTTTCCCCCCGGCGAGGCGAGCAGCCTTTCCGCAAACTCATACTGGAACATCAGAACGGCATTTCCGATAAGATGCCTGTATTTGAAGAGCCTGTCAATAAACGGCGAGGAGATATTGTAGGGGAGGTTGCCAATCGCGCGTATCCTGCATTCTGAGGGTGCCAGGATCTTTTCCAGATCCGCCTTGAGTATGTCGTCATTAACAAGCGTTACATTGTTTATGCCTTTCTGGAAAAGACTTTTATCGAGCGTCTCTGCCAGCCGTCCGTCCTTTTCAACCGCGGTGATGTGTCTGACGCGGCCTGCAAGGGGGATGGTCAGGGCGCCGAGGCCAGGGCCGATCTCAAGGACATCGTCGGATTCGAGAAAGCCGGACCTTTCTATCATCTCGCCGATAACCGAGCGGTCCCTTAAAAAATGCTGCCCCAGGCGTTTATTCGGCCTCAAGGTTTTCATGTCCTTATTTCTTTTTATTTCCGGCATCTTTTTTGATCCTTCTTTTAATGCGCCATTCCTTTATCAGGCTGAATGCCTTCCAAAAAACGAAATAGGCCGGGATTGAGGCGGCAATCCCCATAATTATCCCCCCGATAATAAAGGCGGCAATAATGATTCCGGAGGAGCTTATTAGCCTTGTTATGACCTCCAGGGCGCCTTCGCTGTCCATAACCGATCCCACAATAGACGAAAAGCCTTTGTTGTCTCCGGACAGCCCCAGGATAAAGGACCCTATCTTATAATTCATGAAGTAGAGTATATACCAGTTAAGGGGATTGCTTGCAAAGCACCCTATCACAGCAGTTATCTTGCTTGCCTTTAAAAACAGGGCAAGGGCCAGGGCAAGGGCTATATGAAAAGGAAGTATGGGGAGCATGGCGGAAAAGATGCCGATAGCCATGCCGAGGGCCAGTTCGTGCGGCTCTCCCTTCAGCCGTATCATTTTCAGGAGATAATATCTCGGGAATCTTGTATATTTCAAATCTTAAGCCTTTCAATTATGACAGCGTTTTTGCTGCTATTGGATTATTTAATGAAAAATCTATTTTCACCACGGAGACACAGAGAACACGGAGATATGTTTAATTTTTTCTCTATCGGGAGATGCCGATAGAGAAAAATAATCCCTGTATCTTGCGTAAGAGTCTATTGTAATTCTCTTGCGTTAAATTTCCAGCTTATGCACGATACCGATTTTCTCCTGCCAGAGGCAGGATGAGATCTTTTCATTTGTCCCGATTTTCTCGGGACAAATGAAAAAACTATTTTATTCTCTGTGCCCTCTGTGCCTCTGTGGTGAATTTAAAAGTTATATAAAAGGGGCATCTGGAGACAAGGATAAAAGTGGCGCGTGCAAGAAGGTTATTGCTTGTTTATCTCCTCGACAGGATACCTGGACCTTACGTCTTCAGCCTGTCCTGACAGCTCCCCCCTCATGATCCTGTGATACCCTGTCAGGGCAATCATGGCGCCGTTGTCAGTGCAGTAGGCGGGACGGGGGTAATAGAACTTTATGCCCGCGGCATCGGCCTCTTCGGAAAGCCTCTGCCTGAGAGCCCTGTTGCATGCGACGCCTCCGGCGACAACCATGGCGCCGACCCCTGCCTTTTCAACGGCCCTCATAATCTTTTTCGACAGGACATCAATCACCGCCTCCTGAAAGGATGCGGCGATATCCTCCTTTTTTATTTCAGACCTTAGCTTTTCGCCGGCCTGCCACCTTCCCACAAAAAGGGACACGGCCGTTTTGAGCCCGCTGAAGCTGAAATCCAGGGAGTCCGGGGATATCTGCGCCCTGGGAAAATCAATAGCGTCCTTTTTCCCTGACAGGGCCATGGCCTCAATAACGGCCCCTCCCGGGTAACCCAGGCCGAGGATCTTTGCGACCTTGTCAAAGGCCTCTCCAGCGGCATCATCCAGTGTCTGTCCCATCTGCGCGTATCTGCAGAGCCCCGTTACATGATACAGGCTGGTATGGCCCCCGGAGACAGTCAGGGCAACGAAGGGAAAATCAGGCGGGTTTTCCTCCAGCAGGACTGAAAGGATATGGCCCTCAAGGTGATTCACGGTCGCCAGGGGGATCTTCCTGACCATGGCAAGCCCTTTCCCGTAGTAAAGGCCGACGAGCAGCGAACCGATTAGCCCCGGCCCTATGGTCACAGCTATTCCATCCAGGTCATTCATGCCCATGCCGGCCTTTGCCAGCGCCTCATTAACAACGGGAGCGATATTTCTGATGTGCTCCCTGGATGCAAGCTCAGGAACAACTCCGCCGTAAGGGTGGTGCAGTTTGATCTGTGAATTGACTACGCTGGACAGTACATTGAGGCCGTCGGACACAATTGCCGCCGAGGTGTCGTCACATGAGGTGTCTATTCCCAATATATTCATTATGTCTTAAACCTGTTTACAAATCTTCTCCACATGCCGTCCTCAAGCACCTCCAGGAGAATAACCGTAATATTGTCTCCTCCTCCTCCATTATTGGCGGCATCAATGAGGCGCCCGACCTTTTCCTCCAGGCCGGCATCGGGGTCGCTTAAGATCAGCCGGACAGCCTCCTCTGACGTGAAATTGGTCAGGCCGTCGGAGCATAACATTATGATGTCTCCCGGTGACGGCTCTATTGAGGTGATGAAGGCATCAACCGTTTTATTCATGCCCAGCGCCCTCGTCAGCAGGTTTTTGATATAGGGGTTTGATGAGCTGTGGGAGTTCAAAAGGCCCAGGCTCCGCTGTTCGGCCTCTACAGAATGCTCCTCTGATATAATCTTCAGTGTCCCGTCAGCCGACAGATAGACGCGGCTGTCCCCGACGTTTGCGGACCATATGCGGTTTTTATCCAGGAGCAGGGCCGAAACCGTTGAGCCCATCCCCCTGTATTCAGACATTTTCTGCGCCTCGTGGATAATGATGTTGGCAAGCGAGATCGAGTTGATCAGGTGCTTTGCCGTATCAGGCACATCTTTGGTGACAGGCTCGACAAAGGATACAGGCTCATTCCTGTGGAGCTTCATCCAGTAGTCATTCATAGTGTCCACAACAATCCTGCTTGCGACCTCCCCGGCCTTATGCCCTCCCATGCCGTCGGCTATAAGATAAAGGCCGGCGTCAGGATTTATAAGGTAGCTGTCCTCATTAATCCTTCTTTTCAGTCCTATACTGGAATTTCCTGCCGCTCTTACTTTCATATAAACATGGGCCTGCATGTTAAAGGTTTTCCTGCCTGTGAACAGGGAGAAAGGGGTCCACTCTTCAGGTGCAAGAATAAAGGAGAAAGGTCAAAGGATAAAGGTTAAAGGATTTCTGCCCTCTCTTATGAAACTTCATTTGTTTTACCGTAACACAGCGCCATAGGCTCGATATATTAATAGCAGGTAAATTGCAATTTAATTTTAGCTCCGGAGGAGCGACATAATAAAAAGAATGCAAATCAGATATAATATTTAACATGCCGCTCCTCCGGAGCTAAAAAATCTATCACCTTCGAAAATCTATTAACATTTCGCTGCTCCGCAGCTGAAATACGATTGCAGTCTCACGCACGATTAAACTGGGCGCGACAGCGTCAAGCGGCAAAGCTGACCTCCGACCTCTGTCCTCTGTCCTAACCCGCCGTCTTCCTGTTCTGTATCTCGTCTATCTTTGCAATGACCATCTTGAGGTGTTCGGCCATCTGCCCCGCCTTCTGGTACCTCTTTTCCGGGTCCTTCTCAAGTGCCCTGTCGATAATCTTTTCCACCACCGGGGGCGTCTTCGGGTTTATTGTCCTTATGGACGGGTGTTTTTCCCTGGCCACCTGGTACATCAGTGATGTGATATCCTCTCCCTTAAAGGGCTTTTCACCGGAGAGCAGTTCAAAGAGCACCACACCGAGGGAAAAGATGTCCGACCGACCGTCAACCTTTTTGCCGGCCACCTGTTCAGGAGACATGTAGGAAGGGGTGCCCATGATCACGCCGGTCTTTGTCTTGGATGAGCCTGTTATCCTGGCAATGCCGAAGTCGGTGACCTTTACCTCCCGGGTTTCATCGAGCCTCATGATGTTGGCGGGCTTGATATCCCTGTGTACGATCCCCCTGTTGTGTGCATAATCAAGGGCGTCCGCCACCTGCGCCGTTATGGTCAGGGTTTCGCGGATCGTCAGGAGGTTGTCCTTTTTAGTGTGCCCCTCAAGGTCCTTTCCCTTTAGAAATTCCATGGCGATGTATGCAAGGTCATGCTCTTCACCTGCATCGTAGATGGTCACTATGTTGGGATGCGTGAGGAGGCCGGCGGACTCGGCCTCCCTGAAGAAGCGCTCCTTCATCTCTCCGAGCATCTCCTCGTCAAAGTCCGAAAGCCTGACGGTCTTTATGGCCACCGTCCTGTGGATCTTGGGGTCTTCCCCCTTGTAGACCACGCCCATGGCCCCGCGGCCCAGCTCATTCACAACCTCATACCTGCCCAGGGTGGGCTTGGTATCCATATCCATGATGGTGGCGCCTATGTCTCCCGGGTGCCCTCCGCCGCTTCCGCCGAAGATCATGGTGGCCTCGGCGCCCTTCAGCTTGGGTATCCTCTCATCAAGGTCCTTGAAGTTGCGTCCGTTTTCTATGATCAGCTTATAGGTTGAAAGGGCCTTTGAAAACTGCCTCTTTCGCTCAAAATCAAGACCGAGGTTATAGAGGAGGTCCTTGGCCCCCTCCTCATCAAGCGGCAGCTTGCGGAATTTTTCCAGGGCAAGGTCGAGCATCCCCTGCTGCTGAAAGGAGAGGCCCAGCATCTTGCTGGTCTCAACGGAATCAGCCTCGACCTTCTCTTTTGTCTTCTCGGTAATGAGAAAGCGTTTTGAGACTATGAGTATGTACCCCACAATAAGAAGCACAATCGGCGGCATTATTTTGACCCAGATGCTGCCGGAGAAAAAGAGAACGAGCCCGAAGATAAAGTATGCCAGAAAGATGCCCAGGGTCGTCAGGGCGCCGGCGCCTGCCTTCAGTCTCGGCAGCACAAAGGCAATGTACGCGCCGAAGATGAGCATGACGCAGAATTCCAGAAAGACAACCCATCCGGGGCGGGCCAGGAACTGCTGATTGAGGATGTCCGCCACGGAGTTTGCGACGAATTCGATTCCCGGGAGCCTTTCCGACACAGGGGTAACATAGAGGTTTGCGACTCCGGCCGCCGTGGGGCCTATTATTACGATCTTGTCCTTGAAGAGATCGGTCTGTATCTCGTTTTTAAATACCTTTGAAAAGGTGGTCTGATGAAATGCGATCGCCGGCCCTGCGTTCCAGCTTAAAAGGGTCCTCATCTGATAATCTATCACAGGAGCCCTGATGACGGATGACGGACTGACCCTGAAGTCGACGCCGCCCCCGCTCCCGAGGGTGGCGGACAGGTCCTCATCCTTGAGCCCCTGGTATGTCCTGACGATGGCAACGGGATAGGATGGGAAGTAGGTGTCCTTCAGATAGCCTACTACATGTATGTCCGACCTTATTGATCCGTCGCTGTCGGGGAAAAGATTGATGTGGCCTGTTGCCGCTGTGGCCTCGGCAAGGGACGGAAGCAGTGGATTGATCTTGTTGAACCAGACAAGGGACGACATGGCCAGGTCATCGTCAATGCCCTTTACCTGCTTGAATGCATGTCTTGAGACGAATTCAGGGGCCTCTTTGTCCGTGCCGCTGCTGGTTGTGTCAAAATACACGGGCAGCACCACATTGCCGGCGCTTTTCACGGCATTATAGAGCTTGGCGTCATTATCCAGGTCTGTCTCCTTCTCGGCCAGCTGCTGATAAAAGGAAAGCCCGGGACCCTCCTGGGCCAGGCCAAGGGAGTTGTAGGTCTCCTTCAGGGATTTGACCGCGTCCAGGCCGGTGCTTTCCTCGGGTTCGGAGAACAGGAAGTCCATGGCTATTACCCTGGCCCCGGCATGGGCAAGGTTGTCTATCCCCTTCGCAAGGATGTCCCTTGACCAGGGCCACCTGCCGAATTCGGCAAGGTCGTCCGTCGAGATGGTGACAAGCTCGATATCAGGGTTCACATCCGAGGTGGCAGCCAGCTTTGCCCTGAAATCAAAGGACTTCAATTCAATGCCGTCGAGTACTCCGAAGAAGGCAATAACAAGAAAAAAAAGCGTGACCGCGACTCCGATAATCCAATCAGGTATAGTCTTTTTTATTTTCATAATAGACCTTCTCTTTCAATAGAATTGAAAAACTCCGTTTAGAGAAAACAGGAAACAGAAGACAGAATGCGGATTTCCCTTATCCATTTTCCTTTAACCTTTTACCTTTATCCTTGCGTTAGAACCATCTGTCCCTGGCCCTCAGCCCTTATTCCCTGCGCCCTGTGCCGGCCTGCAGTTGCTCTATGGCAGTTGAACAGCACTAATCGTCAGACTATGCTGATTCAACTACAAGCTAACATATGCAATGATTTTTTTATACGTCTTGTCACCTATCCCCCGTACGGATTTCAAATCCTCCAGGGACCTGAACCCTCCTTGTTCATTTCTTGCCTTTACGATCGACTCCGCCAGCATAGGCCCGATTCCCGGGACGGCGGTCAGGCCCTCCTCGGATTCAATATTAACGGAGACCGGCATCCCCAGGGTGACCCTGTGGAATGAAGATATCTCCCCGTGAATAAATCCGCATGAGTAACTGTCCCTTTTAACCGTAACCCTTGACCCGGAACGGATTGAAATGTCCGCAAGGCCGGTATCCCCCCGGGCTGACGGCCTTATCCCGCCACACTGTTCTATCAGCCCGCTTATGCCGGCATGCCCCTTAAAGGAATAGACCCCGGGGTATTTCACATCCCCTTCAACCTGAACAAAGACATCACCGCCGGGACGGGCTGCAGCCCGGGCGTTATCAATGCCGGCTGTCCGGACAAGAAAAAGCCCCAGGACAACCGGTATCAATATCAAAAGACCCTTACGGATATCGTCACATCTCTTTTCCATTTTCCAGGCCGAAGGCCTCGTGGAGCACCCTGACCGCAAGCTCCGTGTATTTCTCCTCTATTACACAGGAGATCTTGATCTCTGAAGTGCTTATCATTACTATGTTGATATTTTCCTTTGCAAGCGTGGTAAACATCTTCTGTGCAACGCCTGCGTGGGTCCTCATGCCCACACCGATGATGGAGACCTTGGAGATATTCTCATCGCCCAGGACCTTTTCCGCCCCTATCTCCTTGGCTATATCGCTCAGAAGCTTCATGCTCTTGTAGAAGTCCGCTTTGGTGACGGTAAAGGTCAGATCGGTCAGCCCTTCTTCGCTTGTGTTCTGCACGATCATGTCAACGACAATGCCGGCCTTGACCAGAGGGTCAAAGATCCTGGCGGCAATTCCCGGTTTGTCGGGGACCTTTGTAATGGTTATCCTGGCTTCGTTCTTGTTAAAGGCGATCCCGGACACAGTTACCTTTTCCATATCTTTTGTTTCAGCTACTACCATAGTACCCCTCTCGTTTGAAAATGTTGATCTTACATGCACAGGCACGTTGAATTTTTTCGCGAATTCAACGGACCTGATCTCAAGGACCTTGGCGCCAAGGCTTGCCATCTCCAGCATCTCTTCATAGGAGATGTAGTCCATCTTCCTGGCCCTGGGGCATATGTTGGGATCGGTCGTAAAGACGCCGGTGACATCAGTGTAGATCTCGCACACATCGGCATTTATTGCCGCGGCGAGGGCCACGGCGGTGGTATCGGAGCCCCCGCGTCCGAGCGTTGTTATGTTTCCCTCTTCATCAAGGCCCTGAAAGCCGGCTACGCTTACAATCCTGTTGCTGTTCAGCTCCTTTAAGATGCGCTCCGTTTCTATGTCCTGTATCCTTGCCTTGCCGTAGATCTGATCCGTCCGGATGCCGACCTGAAATCCCAGAAGCGAACATGCGTCATACCCCATGGATTTAACTGCCATGCAGAAAAGGGCAACGCTTACCTGTTCGCCGGTTGCCATGAGGACATCCAGCTCCCTTGTGTCAGGGTCCACGGTCATCTGGTGGGCCAGCTCAATCAGCTTGTTGGTCTGGCCGGACATGGCGGAAAGGACTACCACCATCTGATTTCCCTTTTTAAATTCCTCAATAACCTTTTTAGCTACGTTCTGAATTTTTTCTATGCTTCCTACTGAAGTTCCACCGTATTTTTGTACTATTAGCGCCATAAATCATCCTTGAAAAATTTAGTTGTTTGATTGTGGATATATAAATGCCGTTTTATATGTTTAACAGCCTAACTCGGTCAAGCTTGAATCATATTTCCTCCCACTTTTAGGGGGAGGTTGGAGGGGGTCTTGAAAGAGCAATGAAGGAGCAAAAATCCTGAAGAGACCCCACCTTAATCCTCCCCTGAGAGGGGAGGGAAATTCGAGACCTCCCCTCAGAGGGAGGGGGAAGTCTGGAAATGATATTATATGGTTTATTAAAGGCAAATAAAACAGAGTGCATTTGGCCAACATCAACTATTATCAGCAATCCCCATTACTTTCAAGATGTTTAATTATCTCGAGAGTCCGCGGATGCCGGCCCCCTATAGTAATCTCCCTGTCCTGATCATCAAGGATACTGAAGCTCAGGGTTATGCTCCACTCCGGGAGTATTTCAGGCAGACGGTCGGCCCATTCAACGACGGCTACGCCGTCATTATAGAGGTACTCCTCAAGGCCCGTCGCAAGAATGTCCGAGATGCGTTCCAGCCTGTAAAGGTCCATATGATAAAGAGGGTATCCTGCATTGTATTCGTTTACCAGGGAAAAGGAAGGGCTTGTTATGACCATGGCCGGATCGACGCCAAGGCCGAGGGCAATGCCCTTCGTGAGCCAGGTCTTGCCGCTCCCCAGGGGGCCGGTCAGGGCTATAACATCCCCCGGATACAGGAGGGCTCCGATCCTCCTGCCCAGGTCAATGGTTTCCCTGTCGGAACGGGTATGGATTGTCAAATGTCTTGTTTCCATTGATCAATTACCGGGTTTCAATATTGTCCAAAACAATGATGCAATCGTTTATGAGAGCAAATAGAAATGCTCTGCCCGCAAAATATATAAACGGAAAGCCTGGAACTGTCATTCCCGCGAAGGCGGGAATCCAGTTTTTAAAATTGAGAAAGAAACACTGGATGCCCGCCCCCTGCCTTCGCAGGGGCATGCTTTTCGGGAATGACGAGATATCAATGTTTTTCCTTATAGACTTCAAATAATGGTTTAAAATTGTTTTGCAGAGTAATAACCGGGTTTATAAATTAGGGCCGGTGTCCTTTTAAGCGGCCATTCTCCTCTCTTAAGGGAATCCATAAGCCCCGGGATGACATCCAGAATATCCCCGGCCAGCACCCCGACCTCTCCCATTTTTTCAGCCAGCAGTTCGCCGGCCAGCCCATGGAGGTACACCCCTGCGATGGCTGCCCTGACAGCCGGCAGCCCCCTGGCCAGGAGGCCCGAGATCATGCCTGTCAGGACATCCCCTGATCCTCCGCTTGAGAGGGCGGGGCTTCCGGTCGGATTGACATAGGTCCGGTCCGCTGACCCGGCAATAAGAGTCCTTGCGCCCTTTAACACAAGGCAGCATTTATATCTTTCAGCGAATCTTGCGGCAGCGCCTGTGCGGTCGAGCTGTACATCGGGGCCCTTTGTCCCCGTGAGCCTGGCCATCTCGCCGGGATGCGGGGTCAGTATCTTTGTGCCGTCCAGTTTTTCAAGCAGGCCGGGCTCCTCCGCCAGGGCATTAAGGCCGTCTGCATCAATTACCATGGGCAGATCACACCCTGCCGCTATCTCTCTTACAAGGGCGGTCGTCTCCGGGTTTATTGAGAGCCCTGGGCCCATGGCAACGGCTGTCTTGCCCTTCATGAGGCGCAGTATCTCATCCTTTGCCCTTGCGGACAGGGTCCCTTCCGCCGTCTCAGGAAGGGGGGCGGTCATGGCCTCGGTAAGCTTGACCTCCATGATGCTGTTCAGGCCCGCGGGAATCCCGACCGTAACAAGCCCTGCCCCTGCCCTCAGTGCGCCCAGGGCGGTCATGGCAGCGGCCCCGGTCTTGCCTGTTGACCCGGCCAGGACCAGGAGGTGACCCCTGTCGCCCTTGTGACTGTCCTGTTTTGTCTCATTGAGAAGGAATCGAAAGTCATCAGGCTCGGTTGTAAAGTGTCTTGACTCCACCATGCCGGCCGCGGCATCGGGTATGCCGATGTCAACACAGACCAGGCGGCCGACCAGGCCTGCCCCGGGAAAGATCACCTGCCCCAGCTTGGGAAACCCGAAGGTGACGGTGAGATCAGCCCTGGCGGCTACGCCCATGATACGGCCGCTGTCGGAGTTGAGCCCCGAAGGGATGTCGACGGACATTACCTTTTTGCCCGAAGAATTAATCAGCTCAATCGCCTGGCGGCTGACGCCTTTCACATCGGAATTCAGGCCTGTGCCGAATATCGCGTCAATGATATAGCCGCATCCTTCAATATGATGACGGCAGCCGGCAAATTCAGGGTCTGCCGGGGCCTCTATAACATCAATGCCGCCCATTCGTTTGATAATTTCAAGATTGGCAAGGGCATCGCCCTTGATCTGTGCCGGCCGGGCCAGCAGGATTACGGAGACCTTTAATCCAGCCCGGCTCAGGCGCCGGGCAACTGCAAAGCCGTCTCCCCCGTTATTGCCCTTTCCGCAGATGATAACGACCCCGGACCCGGGGGCAGGATTGAAGTGCTCAAGAAACATCCCGGCTGCGCCTGCCGCGGCGTTCTCCATCAGGACGATCCCCGGGATCCCGATCGTTTCGATGGCCAGCCTGTCCATCTCCCTGATCTCAGAAGCTGTTACGATCCTCATCAGTTTTTCTCCAGTATTACCATGGCAACGCCGTATTCCCCGTCGTCGGACATGCTTACGTGAAAACCGTTTATCATTTCCCCTTCGCAGAGCTCCGCTGATCTTCCGTGAAGCCTCAGGCCCGGCCTTCCGCCGGGATGATGAAAGACCTCTATGTCCCTCCATCTGATGCCGTTCCTCATGCCGAGGCCGATGGCCTTGGAAAAGGCCTCCTTTGCGGCAAAGCGCATTGAAAAGGCTGACGGCGGATAGGCCCTGGAGGAGCATATCCTGATCTCCCCGGGCGTAAAGACACGATCAACAAACCTGTCTCCCCATCGCTGTATTACCCTGTCCATGCGTTTTACGTTTACAAGATCAATTCCTGTTCCGAAAATCATTATTAAAAACCCTTTATCAGCTCAATCATCTCCCTCACCGCCTGATGCAGGCCGACAAAAATGGCCCTGGCCATGATGCTGTGGCCGATGCTGTATTCCTCGATCTGGGGGAGAAACCTGAACCTCTTGATGTTGTAATAATTAAGGCCGTGTCCCGCGCTGATGCCCAGCTTCAGGTCAGCGGATGCCTCGACAGCGGCGGATATCCTTTTAATGCGCTCTTCAGCCTCATGTTCAGAAACGGCCTCGCTGTAGTGCCCCGTATGGATCTCAACGATGTCCGCGCCCACCCTGTGCGCCGCCTCTATCTGGGACGGCTCAGGATCAACAAAAAAGCTCACCATGATGCCCTTGTCGGCAAGCCTTTCGACAACCCCGGCATAGTAGTCAGGCTTTGCCTTCACATCAAGGCCGCCTTCGGTCGTCAATTCCTGCCTCCTCTCCGGGACCAGGGTGACCATGTCAGGCTTTAGATCCCTTGCTATCTCAACCATCTCACTGACAGCGGCCATCTCCATGTTGAGCCTGGTTTTTATCACCTGCCTTAAAAGTCTAAGGTCCCTGTCATTAATATGCCTTCTGTCTTCCCTGAGATGACATATTATGCATTCAGCCCCGGCCAGTTCGGCGATGCCCGCCGCCATGACAGGGTCGGGGACATTCGTCTTTCTGGCCTCTCTCAGTGTAGCCACGTGATCAATGTTTACAGCCAGTCGCGCCATCTGCTTCCTCCCTTAAAAGCATTCCGAGGCGTGCCTCCTCCCCGGACATTATCCTTTCATCTTTTTTCGATGTCTCATGGTCATAGCCCAGCAGGTGCAGCAGCCCATGAATGAGCAGGCGATAGATCGTCTCTACAGGCGCTTCGCCTGTCTCTGCCGATTCCCTCATGGCCGTATCCACGGATATCACTATATCTCCCAGCATCCCTGACACCATGTCGGATGCATCCCCGGCCATGGGAAAGGCCAGGACATTTGTGGGCCTGTCCTTGCCCCTGTATTCCCTGTTGAGTTCCGTTATGTGACCGTCATCAGTAAAAAGGATGCTCAGCTCCTTCGCGTCACATGCCAAGTCTTTTAAGACCCGGTTCATTACCCTCTTTATCATCCGGGTGTTTAGCCCCGGCATCTTCTTTCTGAATATTATCTGTATTTCCATTTTCCGGTTTTTTCCCGCTTTTCAGGACTGAGTCGGGGTATTCTACACGATCATGAAAAATCCCGCTCAGTGTAAGATAAAATGATTTTGCGATCTGATGAAGGTCCTTCAGCGTAATCTCGCAATCATCCAGCTGCCCGTCCGAGAAGACCTTGTTGATGATCCTCTGCACGGTGCCCTGGACCCTGGAAGGATTCGGATCAGGAAGGGCCCTTGTCGCCGCCTCAACCATATCGGCCAGCATGACAAGGCCTGCCTCCTTTGTCTGGGGTTTGGGACCCGGGTATCTGTAGTCCTCCTCCTTAAGTCCGGATGCAATTATACTTTTGCCTTCAGCCTGCCCCTTTGCCTTTTCATAAAAAAAGCTTATCAGCTTTGTGCCCTGATGCTGCTCTATGATATCGATTATCTCTCTGTTGAGCCTGTGCTCCCTGGCAAGCTCAACGCCGTCCCTGACATGGGCCTGGATTATAAGGGCGCTCATGGAGGGCGCAAGCTTGTCATGCCTGTTTTCTCCGCCCATCTGGTTTTCGATAAAGTACTGTGGCTTTTTCATCTTGCCGATATCGTGATAATAGGCCGCAACCTTTGCCAGGAGGGGATTCGCATTTATTGCCTTGGCTGAGGCCTCCGCCATGCTGGAGACGATGACGCTGTGATGATAGGTCCCGGGGGCCTGGACCATAAGCTCCCGGAGGAGGGGCTGGTCCAGGTTGGCCAGCTCAAGGAGCTTTATGTCCGTGGTAAAACCGAAGGACATCTCCACAAGGGGTATGATGCCTGTTGATATGACGCCGGCCAGTATGCCGCCGATGAATCCGGCGGCAACCGCAACAATAGTGTCGATTGAAACAAGGGTTCCGTAATTTATTTCCAGTGCGAGACACAGGAGGATGTTAACGAGCCCTAACTTTGCGCCGGTCCTTATCAATATGCCCCTTTGCCTGTAGCCCTTCACCCAGTAGGCGGCCAGAAGACTGCCGGTAAAGAAATATATGAAAAACTCCTCGCCTCCGCTCTGGATGATCAGCGAGGACAGAATGGATATGACCACGGAGAATATAAGTGCCATCCTCATGCCCTGGAATATGGCGATAAGCATGGACCCGCAAGCAACAGGCATAGCGAACAGCAGGGACCTGTAGGTAATAGAGCGGAAACCTCTTGCGAGCTCCTCCGCGAGGAAGTCATAGGCCCATGTAAGAAGGAATATGACCGTCAGTGTTATTACAAGGAAGAGCAGCTGCCCGGGCTCATTGACGCGGGATTTGAATTTCAATAGACCCGAGATGTAAATCGCGGCAAAGAATATTGCTATCAGCGCCGCCATCCCGGGCATGCGCCTCAGGGTGTCCTTTCCCTCAATGAGCCTGTTTTCAGCTGAGAGCTTTACAAGGTGCTCCGGTTCTATCCGTTCACCTTCCCGGATCAGCATCTCCCCTGTCTTGATCTGATAGAAAGAGGGTTTAACCGCCTGTCTTGCCAGTTCCTTTCTCACCAGGGTCTCCCGGCTGTTAGAGGTGACGTTGGTCCTGATAAGGGATATGGCCAGGTTGACGGAGATATTGGCATAGGCGGAGGAACGGGTTTTTTCCCTGATGTCCTCCTTCATGCTCCTGATATAATTCTTTGCACCTTCAATGCTGTAAAAGCGCGAAAGATCCGTCACCAGAGACTGGTCCCCGGTTTGAAGGTTTATGAGGGTTATCCCCTTCTGCTGCTGGTTCATCAGGACCATGGTGTTTCCCGCTACACCCTTAGCAAGCACCTGGGCCAGCAGATCAGAGGCATTCTCTTCTATCTCGGATGCAAATTTGGTTTTTACCAGGTCATTAAAGAGCTGCTGATCCGGGGAGATCTCCAGTGTCTGGAAGAACTGATACTGGGCTATGGCCCTCTGCTCTTCCCTCTCGACCTCCGGGGATTCCCTGTCCGCGGGAAGGGCGGTTGTTTTGTCTCCGGTTGAGGCAGGATAATATGACTCTCTTGCCTCACCCATGGCCTGCTTGAGCCTCAGGACCAGGTCCGAGGCGTCAGGATCAAAGTCATACACCGATGGAACCGCCTCGGCAGCCTCAGCCCTGTTTTTATCCGTCAGGACATCATTTTCGATAAGGAGGTCGCGTGTCGCCTTGATGTCCTCCAGGGAGACATCTCCCAGATTATAGGCCCTGGGCCTGTCCAGGATATCAGGGAAAAGAAGGACGCTGATGATAAAGCTCACAAGGATCAGGATCAGGAGCCTCAGCCCTTCAAGCCTGTCCGGCGCCTTTTTCAAGGAAGGTTCACTGGCCATTGCCCGCGCCTCCGTTGTCTGCCTTTTCATAGGCGTCGATAACTAACTGAACCAGCGGATGTCTTACCACGTCATCCCTTGTAAAAAAAACAAACTTGATCCCGCTGATGCCCGTCAGAAGTGACCTTGCCTGGATAAGGCCGGATGTCTTCCCCTGGGGGAGGTCGGTCTGCGTAACGTCTCCGGTAATTACCGCCTTTGAGCCGAAGCCGAGCCTGGTAAGAAACATCTTCATCTGCTCGGTGGTGGCGTTCTGTGCCTCATCAAGGATGACGAACGAATCGTTTAATGTCCGGCCCCTCATGAATGCCAGGGGCGCCACCTCGATGACGCCCTGCTGTATGAGACGCGAGGCGTCGGAAAAATCCATCATGTCATGGAGGGCGTCATAGAGCGGCCTCAAATAGGGGTTGACCTTTTCAGCGAGATCGCCGGGGAGGAAGCCCAGCTTTTCTCCCGCCTCAACGGCAGGCCTCGCCAGGACGACCCTGTTCACCTCTTTTTTAAGAAGGGAGGCCACTGCCATAGCCATAGCCAGGTATGTCTTGCCGGTCCCTGCGGGCCCTATTCCGAACACGATGTCAAAGTTCCTTATTCCGTCTATGTACTCCTTCTGTGTGATGCTTTTGGGCGATATGTTTTTTTTCTGCGATGATATAAAGACGCTGTCCATGAATATCTTTTTTATGTCCGCTGACTGATTGCCGCTCAGTATCCTGACGGCATACTCCACATCGTTTCCGTATATCGGGTAATTGCTTTTTATGAGATCGTACAACTGGCTGAGGGCCTTTTCAGCAAGTTCTATCTCCCAGTCTCCTCCCCTGAGCAGGACCTCGGTGCCCCTCGCGGTTGCCGAAACGCCGAGTCCGGCTTCAATGATCTTGAGATGAGAGCCCTGCTGACCGCACAGGAGCCTGAAGA
>Ga0209287_10000433_pt1 | contig 25507 bp, 36 predicted proteins | sample PPLLak3cmMay2015_2_FD_187255 | JGI IMG/M metagenome (GOLD analysis project Ga0209287, IMG submission 187255) | Freshwater sediment microbial communities from Prairie Pothole Lake near Jamestown, North Dakota, USA - PPLs Lake P8 Core (1) Depth... | ecosystem: Environmental > Aquatic > Freshwater... | reverse complement strand
GGAACATCCTTCTCGGGAACATCCTTCTCGGGAACATCCTTCTCGGGAACATCCTTCTCGGGAACATCCTTCTCGGGAACATCCTTCTCGGGAATATCCTTCTCGGGAACATCCTTCTCAGGAACATCCTTCTCAGGAACATTCTTCTTATGGTAACCACAGTAATGACCAAATTTGGCTTTGAATTCACACCTTTGACCATTCTTTTTCTGAGCACGACACAGAGTGTCCATCTTAATAGTGGTAGTAACTATGTGGCAAATGACGGGGTAAGTAGGGATGAATCAATTTTTGTAATGGGTCTTCAAAGGGTATACGTATCAATAAAATAAGTTATGCCATTTTCGCACTTGTATGATGAGAATTTGAAATTTAGAGAGCGTCCGGAAATTCAATAAATAAATTTATTTATTGAATTTCCGGACGCTCTCTAAACATGGGTCATTCAACTCAATATGTGCCAAAAGTATTAGACCTATTTTTCTCGGAGATACAAAATGTCGGATACCAAATGATTTCTCAAAAATTTTCCGAAATACCCCCTTACCATCTTCATCGAAATCGAATTCCATAGTAATATGGTGCCAAAATTTTTCAAATATTTCTCCTGTCATCTTACAACTATCCATCTGGGGATTGATACATAGGGTATCAAATATTTTCTTAATACTTTTCCGAAATACCTCCTTACCATCTTCATCGAAATCGAATTTCATAGTAATATGGTGCCAAAATTTTTCAAAATACTTGTTTGTCAAATACTCTTCCGTCATCTGACGCCAATCTTCAGAGGGATTGGTATATAGGAAACCAAATGTTGACTCAATACTTTTCCGACATATTTCCCTAGAAGAGTCTACTGAATTTGAATAGAAAGCGACATCCATAGTAATATGATGCCAAAATTTTTCAAAATACTCGTTTGTCAAATACCTTTCCCTCGGTAAGACCTCCACGACTCAATCGACACAGAGTATGTGGGGAGGAATGTAGAGATGTGTGCAGTGTAGATTTCATAAGGAAACTATACTTCGGGCGTGGATGTATTCCAAATATCCACTCGGTAAGACCTCCACGACTCAATCGACATAGAGTGTGTCGGAAGGAATATAGAGAGTGTAGAGATGTGTGTAGTGTAGATTTCATAAGGAATCTATACTTCGGGCGTGGATGTATTCCAAATATCCACTCGGTAAGACCTCCACGACTCAATCGACATAGAGTGTGTCGGAAGGAATATAGAGAGTGTAGAGATGTGTGCAGTGTAGATTTCATAAGGAAACTATACTTCGGGCGTGGATGTATTCCAAATATCCACTGTGTAAGACCTCCACGACTCAATCGACATAGAGTGTGTCGGAAGGAATGTAGAGAGTGTAGAGATGTGTGCAGTGTAGATTTCATAAGGAAACCACACTTCGGGCGCGGATGTATCCACGGAAAATTGAAACGCGGAATGCCTTCTAGTGGAGTACTCCTATACGTAATACGTGTAGAGTGCGTGGAGTATAGGGAGTGGAGTGCAGGGAGAGGAGAGGGAGTGGGAATCTTTGTAAATCCACACTTTGGGCGAGAATATATCCAAAGAAAATTGATTCTGGAAAGGACTTCAGATGGAACCCTATACTACTTAATAGGTGTGATACCTCACAGGGTACGGGAAGATACGTAGTGTGTATGGAAGTATACTTTGGGTGCGTAAAAGTACTTTAGGCGTCGATATATCTGAGAATAATCGATTCCGGAAAGTACTTAAAGGTGATAAGTATATACTCCATAATCACAAGCGAATAGATGGAGAATACTGATGACTATGTAGCGAAGGTGAGTGGACTGGCCACTACTCTTGACGTAACATATAACCGGCAGATACACGATGCATTCGTACGCGAGATGCAAGGTGCTTGTGACCGCATACACTTTACTTGCACCTTCTACCCTCTCTGTGAAGATGTCTTTATCAAAGAAATTGCTACTAATCCAGACGGGGGAGATTTCGGCATTTCACCCCTCTTGCCCCTATCCGAGAATGAAGGGACAAAGTACGTTTGGATAAGGAAGTATATGGCCAATTGGGTATATTATAGGTCTGAAAGGGTACTGTATATGTAAGGAGACAAAGGAGACAAAGGAGACAAAGGAGACAAAGGAGACAAAGGAGACAAAGGAGACAAAGGAGACAAAGGAGACAAAGGAGCAAAGGAGACAGGAGCAAAGGAGAAAAAGGAGAGACTTTGGGTACATAGTACCCAAAGTACTTTGTCCTGTATCCTTTGTCCTTTGTCCTGTGTACATAGTACATAGTACTATGTCCTGTATCCTTTGTCCTTTGTCCTGTGTACATAGTACATAGTACTATGTACTATGTACTATGTACTATGTACTGTGTACTATGTACTATGTACTATATACTGTGTACTGTGTCCTATGTACTATATACTGTGTACTATGTCCTATGTCCTATGTACTATGTACTGTGTACTGTGTACTGTGTACTGTGTACTGTGTCCTATGTCCTATGTCTTATGTACTATGTCCTATGTACTATGTACTGTGTACTATGTACTGTGTCCTATGTACTGTGTACTATGTACTATGTACTATGTACTGTGTACTATGTACTGTGTACTATGTACTGTGTTTTTCGTATCCCACGAAAAATTGAATCTGTGAGAATCCATATCTCTATGGAAGTTATATTACCACAGGAAATAATGGCAGATGATGAGTATATGGCGGAGATTGAGTATATGGCGGACAGCATTGGTTACCTTGGCGACCCTATCGATTTTTACCGAGAATTTTTGAATTCTTGGGGAGATGATAAGAGCGACTATGACACTATGGAGGCAGATCCTACAATAGATGTCTTCCAACCACAAGATGGTTATTTGTAAAAAGGTCAGTTTTCTAATAAGAAGAAAAAGAAGAAAAAGCAGAAAAAGCCCATATACACGGGCGTATAAGAGACTTTGTGTGCGAGGTATTTTAGTGTGTAACTACTTTGTATTGTGAACTGATCCTTAAGATCTTAAATTTGATTTCGGAAAAACGTACTTAATATGACAAAGTATTAAGTATTAAGTATCCACCAAATGGAGTATGCAATCATCGCTAAATTTGAATGCTATTATATACCGCATCTGGGTGCGGTGGAAGTACACGATACTTGTACATACACACTCGTGTCAGTCATGTTTACAAGCGAACTCTGGAATGCCATCCTGAATGTTAGGGGTAAAGTCGTGTCAGCACACGGAACAGAGATTCCCAAAATACTGGGATTGGTTCTATTTGACGCACTAAGTGAAAGTGAATTCGACGGGTACGAATCCACATCTGGGGCTGCCCCAGATGTGACTTTCGTTGTTGATTGGGGACATCAGGAAGATGTCCTATACCCTATGCGTCACCAGATGATAAACAAACTTAGAATATCCGTGGGGAAGGAACCCTATCATACATGGGATGTATAAATGTCCTGCACTTTATCTACACAAAAAGAGAAAAGGAGAAAAGGAGAAAAGGAGAAAAGGAGAAAAAAGAAAAAGAGGAAAATAAAAAGACTTTGGTCTTTGTATTTCCTTCATATCGCAGAATAGGTGGCGAACTTATGCTTATCTAAGCATGTACTTTGACTATGGATGAAAAATTGATATATGAAATTAAATTATATCTTACTCCATAAGTACCAAAGTCAAATATGACACAAATCGTGATTGATGAGACTGATGTGACTTTCACTCTTCAACTGGTGGAGGAGTCTCCAAGACAGTTGAGCATCAATGTGTTGGATAAGCGGTGTGGTAAACACAAATATGTTGGTTCAGTGTCAAGCACCGAATATGAGGGGATGAAAGTCATCTCTTCCCCAGAGATTCTGCTTCAAATGATCCAAGACGGATTGGCACACAAGGATGAACATATTACAATCAAACGTGGTGTGTACAATGACTCGTTCATGATTGTGGTTAAATATGAAGTACCACCATACCTTTCGGAGTTTTTCAACATTCTCTGTTCACCACAAGAGAAAACGCAGGATGAAGTAATTGCTGACGTGTATCGGGAACTTAATGAGTTGACTCAAAAAGAAAAGATGCACGCAATCTTGATTGAGGAACAGGCCTCCAAGATTGAGGAACAGGACTCCAAGATTGAGGAACAGGAAGAAAAAATCCAGTTCCTTTTGCGACTGACTTACGTAGAACTCAATAGTGCTCTTCTGAGGGAAGATTACGCAACTGTCGGGGAACTAATTGAGCATCACTGCCCCTACAACACTGAAACAATTATCCTTATGTTGGAACACGGTACGTATCAATTGTACAAACGTTTGAACATACCAAAAGTGGAAATGCGTATATTCAAATGGCAAAACATTGCCAGTGTACCTCGTTTTTCGGAAACAGCTAATTTTCTTGCCGATCCAATCTGGTTCAAGGAAATATTCCCATTTGATGTTCGCGACAATCAGTTGACCGAGACTGGCACAGAATTGAGTATAGAGATCCTATTTTTTGACGAATTGGTGAAGGGACATCATTTGGAGATAATGCGGGCAATACACACAAATTATGACAAGTATAAGTTCGATTACTGTACGGGGCATCATAGGCAGTATAGGTGTCATGATAAAGATGTCTTACAATTATTCCGTTCTATAAAATATCCTCATTATGCGCCGTATTATATTATTAAGGACTTATGTCAGGGCCTACCTACACTAGAAGGTGGCGGTGGACGCATTCTGTATGAGGGCGGAGAGTTTAATAATGTATGTGGCGGCGGTTGGTGTCATTGGGGTCCCATCTAAATTACAACCGTAAACAACGGCAATTATTGCCACATCACTTATATCTCTTAATGGTAGAAAAAGAAGAAAATAAAAAGACTTTGTATGCGTCATATTGGTCTGCTTAACCTTAGATGGGTAAGTGGATCTCTTAGTGACATATGTTTTATCCGAAACATCAATATCTCGTTACTTCTGATGATCTGTGGATTATCAAAAGTAACATACATTTTTGCCTTCTTTGAACTGGTGGTCTATCATAAAAAATTGATGGATCGAAATTCGGACGATGGTAGATGTAATTATATCATCATCATCATCATCCCTGATGGCAAAGCATCTCACTGGGTGGAATTTGTATATAGGTGAGCATATGAAGAAGACTGGGGATTTGGTGGACGTGGCAACTCTATGGAGGAATGCTTCTGAACAAGAGAAAAATGTGTGGAATGAGCAAGCAAAGATGCGTAATCTGGCGAAGGATGTGTCCACCCCTCCCTCCGTTTCTGATACGGATATAGAGAGGGAGCACTTGAGTGGTTTCCACTATTTCGTAAGGGAGCAGTCAACGTTCCAGAGGAAAAATCCACCACAAGAGAGGTTGCGAAATATCGCTCAGCAGTGGCGTGCCCTCTCCGAGGTGGAGCGGGAGAGTTGGAAGCAGTAATATACAAATTTAGCAATTTTTTATATTAAAACAAATAAAAAGAGAACATTTGGTCATAAAATGTTACTTTGTAGAGCGTTGAGAGACACAAAGTGTCCTCATCGTGTGATGATGAGAAAAATTGAATGTGTGATTATATTCTCAATATAAGACATAAATTACAATTCTAAATGGCAAGCAAATTGTCTATGGAGGGGAAGAATGTTGCGGAGGTTCGTAGGGGACAATGCGCGTGGCCCCAGTGTGTGAAGAAGACTGAATATAAGTATTGCGCTTCACACAACTGGTGGATTAAGTCGGAGGGCCTATGTTACAATTGTCTTCAGAAGAAGGAGGATTCCCTACACCGTCTGTGTTCGAAGTGTTGGTCAATCGAGAACGAGGAGAAGAAACGCTCCGCGATTGATTCTGGGAAATGTTCTAACTTCTGGAAGTGTGGCAATCCCTCAACAATTCGTGGCGGAATGTGTAGTGTCTGCTTCAAGGAATTCTGCTTGAAGCGTACAGCTGAACGCCAACTGAAGACTGACGCGGGAAAATGTACAAATTGGAAGTGTAACAACCCTTCATCCGTGCCCGGTGGTATGTGTGACTTCTGTTTTCGGGAGTATCGCCTACATCATCCAGTCAAGGATGTCACGCCCGAACCAGCACCCAAAAAGGCGGAGGTTGTTGCTCCTAAGGCGGGTAAGTCCAAGAAGGGCAGTAAGAAGAGTAATTTTCCCCCACTACCTTCTGGGAAGAAAAAATCTCAGCAAACGCTTCCACAGGTATGGGGAGCAGTAGTGAAGAAGTCCGTTAAATCGGAGATAAAAGTGCCTGTGGTCGCGCTAGTGGTCGTAACTGAACCAAAGATTGTTGACCCGTGCGAGACGGTACAATGCCTGTCATCTTGGGACGGGGTTCCAACCCTTGGGTCAGCAAAATGGGGTGATATTGACGCAGAGCCCTACCCCCTCGATGTCTCCCCAGCAGATGGAGAGACACCCATAGCAGAGGATGAGATACCTATTGAAGAGTCAGTTTCATATGAATCTCCTATTGAGGATGAATCTCCTATTGAGGACGAATCTCTGCCATATGAGGCAGGGGATGAGGACGAATACTCGGTGAGATTTCATCACTAATTAAAAAGGGAAAGACAACAGAAGGGAAAAAGAGAAAAAGAGAAAAAAGAAAAAAAGAGAAAAAGAGAAAAAAAAAAAACTTTGTATCGAGAGAAAAACTTTGAATAGTCCAGATAAAATTTGAATCTTCAAATCCCTTATTGATAATGACTGATAGATCATATTATCACAATTACTCAATAAGAGCAAAATGTCTATCAGGAGCAAGAAGTGCGTAAGTGATGAGCGTTTTGAGTCTTTCTGGGAACTACTGACGGATAAATTGGAGGAACTCACACCCGAGATCAAACCCATCATCAATACCTGTCTGACTGAAGTATATCCTGAACTGTGTGCCAAGGCATTGGTGATCAAATCTGGTGCGAAAAAACCTCCGAATTGCTACAATGTATACATGAAGGAAACAATGCCAATTGTGAAAGAGGATAAGAGTATTGAACCATGCAGACGTATGACAGTTATTGGTGAAATGTGGCAAGCTCTTGGGGATGAGGGAAAGGTGGATTGGTGTGTCGCACGGGGATTGACACCACCAAAGTCTAAGAGTAAGAAGTCATCCGATAAAGAAGATGGGCATTCTTCCCCAAAGATCAAGGGGGTAAAACTTCCTCGGGTCGCAAAATCATCGGATTCGGAGGATGGTCCCAAGGGAAAAACCCCAAAGAAACTTACAAAAGTGATTAAGAAATCCGCTAATACCCCCAAGGTACGGAAACCCCTGAAGAAGCTTCCCAAAGCAAATAAGGCGTCCGATTCAGATAAGGACAAGAAGCTGAATCCGACGTTGCCAATGGCTGCGAAGGCATCGGATTTCGCATCCGATGCTTCCGATGATGAAACTCAATCACCTCTTCAGAAGAGTCCAGATGGGGGTAAAAATACATCTGTACCACAATTGAGCGCAGTTTCGGCGTCAGATGAGGAAGACATTGTAGACCCCGTCTCAGAGGGAGAATTGGCAGATGATGAGTGAACACACAAACACACAAACACACAAACACACAAACACACAAACACACAAACATACAAACATACAAACATACAAACATAAAAACATAAACAAACACGCAAAATAAAATACATAAAAAATATAAAATAAAAAAAAAACTTTGTATTTCAATGTGGGTATATATCGTGTGCGTTGAAATAAATTTGATTCTCGTCTGATTCAAGAGAACATATTATATCATATCATCCTTCATATGAAGACTCAGTATAATACTGTGCGTGTTGACACACTTATCAATCTCTACCGTTTGATTGAAAATATTTCTATTTTTTGCGGAGGTGTGTCGTTTGGTGATTATTGGACTAAGTTGCTCAGTGGGAACAGTCCGCAAGTGTTGGACGTAAAAATGGACGCTGACCATTTCTCAAAGTATATGTTTTCTGAATTGCACCAAAATGGCATTGTTATACAGCAATTGTCTAACTCAACCTATGAGTTGTGGTTTAATCACTCCCCCACAATTAAAGCGACTCTGATAATTCACTCGGATTTTGTCGGACACGGAATCTGTTGTGATTGTTTTACAAATTATTTTGAATCTGTGAAGCCAGATTCTTTCGTATATGTCTGGACAGATCAATCGGAGAGTGAACCAACGATCCAGACACTATCCTATTTTTGAATTTTCCATACCTGAAAGTGAGGTTTTAGGAAAAAATACCCAATGTCAAGAAATAAAACATAAGAATATGTTATGATACCCATTCGTTATCACAATTAATGATCTATTAAAATCAAAAATACTTTGGTCACTTCCTTGTATCAATCTCTGTCTGAGTCTCTCTCAACATCGTTTCCGTTTATCTCAAACCACCTAATTTTTGGCACACTCAGATCAGTGAGAGTAGGGCAAAATTTTGCCCTATTACCTAATACTTGTGTCCAAGTAAGATAGGGATGGTTAATAATCCAAGAAAATTGATTTAAAGAAATACTTGTACGCTGAGATTGTATCAACAATGGCATCCACTTGGATTATGGATGAGCAAATGGTGTTAGCTTATCGTAAGATCAATCATGTTGCTCCTACTGAATCCATAATTTGGAATCAGGAGATACAGGAGAATTTCAGTGCCTCCCGACTCACTCTTCTACGGGAGAACTGGACACTCACGAGGAGACCAATTGTGGGAGAAGTTTTGGGAGAACAGACAGCCCAACTTTAAAAATGAATGAATTTCCCTCCTTATTAAATTTATAAAAAGTCCGTTATATCAAACACCCAATTGAACATATGATTCAATACAACTTTGCGACAGAAACTGGACAATCACTAAATGTTAACAATATGTATGACCCTAATGCTAATTACACTTAGTTGCTCCGCGTGTATTGATTTTTCACTGGATGCCATTACTATAATAATGATAAATCGTCCCACGTGAGTCTAGATTTATTACTACAAGGATGTGATCACGCAAGTGTTTGTCCTCCCGCAAGTGTATGGATACCCGTACACTTGCGTTTGTTCCAACAGTTATGAATAGGTCACTAATTTTGGAAACACTATATTGCGATCTCAAACATATTGAGACTGATGATGACTCAAATTTTACACGCGAAATCTGTATTTTGTGGGTAATTCATACATTCGACGCGATTCCCTTTCAATTTAAAATTGATTGATTAATTTGTTGCTCTTTATATTAAGTCAACAAACAGCCAATTATGGAGGTTATTTTTGTGCATATGTATGGTTTCCGGTTGGGGCAAACAGATCTGTATAATTTGTTTGAGGAGGAAGAACTTGTGGAACAAATTCTGTTCAGCAATAAGACCCCATTTTCTCTGACGGATGGAATTGTGATACATCACGTTGATTTTGAACACTCGTGTTTGAGAGACCATGTCGCTGGGGAGGAGAATGCTATTTTGATTGGTGTTGAAGTTGACAAGTGTGACCTGTTGTATTCAGGCGCGATGGAAGTCAATCATTCTCTTCCCCGTGAAGTGGTTCAACAAATCCAGCAATTTATCGATTCAAATGGTGAATTTGAAGCATATGAACCGAAACACTATGTTTATCTGGATTTGAATAAGTAATGAATCCGTCATAATTTTTCACAAAAATTCATCTCTAAATTGACCCAAATTATAACTCTCTATATATAAAACAAATACACTTTGTATCACATACGTTGAAATAAAATTTACTCTCATTTAAAACGCGAAATCCGTATAATGTGACTAATTCATACATTTGACACGATTCCCTTTCAATTGATTGATTGTTGTTTGTATTAAGTCAACATACAGCGAATCATGGAGGTTATTTTGCGCCATAGTATGCTTTGTTTAATCTGCCCTTGTTGTTGAAGCATGGTCAAAAAAATTGATTAAATTATATTATAAGGGTTATATATAATTATAACTAAATGCTTGCGGTAATCATTACTCTGACGTTAATCACAATAAGTCACTCAACTTGTATTGATTTGCCCACTGGATGTTTTTACGACAGTAATTATAAAATATGGCGTGTTAATTCTGATCTATTACAATCGGGGTGTGGTCACGCATGTGTTTGTTCCTCGGGGTACCCATCCATACAACGTGTAAAAATCGAACAATCTCTAAACCCGTTTTGGAAATACAATACCCAAACTATTGCGATCCATGGAGTCAGTTGATTTGTCCTTCCAAATCATTTGAAATATTTACATTATCTTCAGATGAGAAACAATTGCTTAATAAAATTGTCGATGAAATTGAGACTGATGATGAGTAAAATTTGAAATTAAAATGTGAAAATCACAAACACAGATATAACAAATATCATCATTCATATGAATCCCATACACCAATTGCCATTTTGGATCATTTGTGAAAATATTAATCCATATCTGGATTATGAATCCAGAATCAACTTGAATCGTATCCTATTACCTCATCAACGCTATGTGGATCATTTTCCGGATGACTATAGTGATATTTTTCGCTGTAGGTGTGTAACCAATTTGGTCAAGGCACAACTGAACCATTATGAGATGATTAAGTCACTTCTTGGATGGGTTGAACAAACAGAATATGTTCTACATATTATGAATAGTATTGCACACCCACTTAATATAGTAATATTAAAATACCATCCCATATTTTTTAAAACGTTGGTCACTAAATTAGCAGAATTTGCGAATAAAAAAAAACCAAATAATATATCTGATCAGACCTTTCAACAATTTATTGATAGGATTCATTTAGCACAGCAACAAATAGGAAATGTAACACATATGACACACAAATGTAACGGTTTTGATGCTAAAAAATATTATGCAACCAAATTGTCACCAATGACACAAAATTACCGCTGTGATGAAAATGATATAGGTTATTGGTATATCCGTTATCTATTTTCATAAGTATTTGTCAACTCAGTGTATATAAACAAATTCACTTTGTGTTTATAGACTAAGTGATGAAATTGAGTCGCAGGGTGAAGAGAGATGATTTGCTTAATAGAGGTCTCACCCAAGTTGAAAAAAAATTTGATCATCTCGGGCTAATTGTTAAGATGATTAGATTAACAATCATCAATCAAGATGGATAGTAAATTCATTAACATCAAAAGGTATCGTTATGCTACTTTTGGAGAAGCGGGATGGATTTTGCTGGCAGTTGAGTATGATAATCAAATTTATCGCGGAGTTGGCCCTTTTTACAATGCTCAACCTGAGGATCATATGACCAGTGAAAACGAAGATTGTTTGCGAATTAATAGAATAGTTCGTCAAACACTCAAAGAATGGGATGGTACTGCTTTTATTAAGGATGGTGTCATTACTGTCCCATTGTTTTACGATGTTCCCGGATATAACAAGAATTCGCAATATCATAGCAGTATTGGGTGTAGTTTTGGCACGATTGTCCATCTGCAACCCAAAGCCGCAATTCCCAAAAATGTTCCTTGGCAGAAGGGGAGTGAAATTTTCATCTCTTGAAATGAAAATTTGTGCTGTTATAATATAAACACCATGGACTCAACACAAAAACATCAATACAATCTTGTCAGAGATAAACCAGATTCAAGAGATGTGACAGTTTTTTTTTTAGAGACCCGAGCAATGGTAGAAAAAAATCGATCATATACACAATTACCATCTCCACAAAAATTGACTTACAAAACTCGTGGATATAGTCTTGGGGTAAACCTGAACATATTCAAAACGAAATAATTAACTCACACATATTATATAAATGAATAAACCAATTTATACTTTGGTCAGAGATATTCCAGATTCAAACGATACATGCATTACAATCAATCTCAAACTCGATGACACCGTGAATGACATTCGCTATATTGATTATCGGGACACATGTCCACCAGTATATAAACAACTTGGTCTGGGTAGTTGTACGGCAAATGCGTTGTCATGCATCTATTATCATAATATGATAACGTTTGGATATGCCGAAGTTTTCCAACCCTCACGGTTATTTTTATACTACAATACGCGATTGATCAAAAATACAGTTGAAGTTGATGATGGTGGTTCATTACGAGAAGCATTAAAAGCAATGAATGCATACGGTATGTGTCCCGAAGAATTATGGCCATATCAAACAACTGCATTTAAAAACAGACCCAATTATCATGCCTACAAATTTGGCAGAAAACATAAATCTATTTCATATTTTCGTATACCTCAAGTTTTACCACAATTACGTCAATGTTTAATTGATGGTTACTTATTTGCCTTTGGTATGTCGGTGTATAACAGATTTGAGACGGAAACAAGGGATAACGGAGGAATTGTCACCTTACCCCAAGAGAATGATATTTTAATGGGCGGACATGCCGTTTGTGCGGCTGGATTTGACGATGAAAAACAAGTTTTTATCGTCAGGAACAGTTGGGGCGACACATGGGGGGATAAAGGATACTTTTATTTGCCATATGCTTACACAACAAATGAAGATTTAGTTTATGATCTGTGGACCTTCCGAAATGGTCCCGAAAAAATCGATAATCTAATAGATCATTTACCTATCAGTAAACAAATGCATTGTAACATTATTTAGACGTTCAATACATTTAGAGAGCGTCCAACAATTGTTTGGAATGTTACATTTAAATTTTAATTTTCCTACAAAGTAATCTGACAGTAATCCATATTTCAAGACGCTCTCTTGAACAAGTCCACTAAGAGATGAGAGATTGCGAAGTCTTATCTCAGTTAAAAAAATCAACCCATTCATCTTCAACCGCTTTTTGAATCATTATGCGAGACATTTTTTCTTCTGCCAGTCTATCTTCCAATTCTTGTTCGTAAATCATTTCCGAAGTCCATCCCTCATATCTGTCTATCTCATCATTATTCTCTTCTTCTTTCAAACCCATCAGAGATGAAAATTCCTTGATGTAAATATTTTCATAATCAACGTCGAAATCAATACCGAAATAATCACACAATGTCTGAAAAGACACAAATTCTTGTGGTTGAATGAGTGTTTGATATGGACATGGTGAAAAACCAACAGTCATCATGGCGTTAGCAATGGATAGATCGTATGATGATACACCCGTTTTGATCATCTCTCCCTTCACAGCGTGATGAACCAACATTTCCAGAAAATTGGAAAAATGGATATATTTTTCACATATATTAACAATAATTCCCTCATTTGAGATAAATGATACATAATCCATTTGTAATATTGAGATAATATATCCATGACTACTTGGAGAATCAAATTTTAAAACTTTCTTAAAATAAGAGATGAGGTTCACAAATTGTACTGAGAATAACATAGGGCGAGAATATTACCGTTTGACCTGATGGTCGGAAAAAGGCCCTAATACCCTCGTGTGTGACCCATCTTCGCCCAATATCAACTAACAATCTTACTAATGGGCGAAGATGGGTCACATACGAGGGTATTAGGGCCTTTTTTCCGACCATCAGGTCAAAATATAGCGAATTCAGTGGAATCATTGATCTTGATATACTGTATCAAGTCAACCACTGTTATACAAGCGTATATATAGTTCAAATTTGAAACTGCATAGAAAATTGAAATTTATCTCATTATTTGATATTTCACATAATGAAATAATTATGGACTCATAAAATTAAAACTTACCAATGTAGTAATTGGATTATAAACTTTCTGAGTAAATGGTAATTGTATCAAAATGTAATCTTAGTGGAAATTATTTTTCACACAAAATATAAATTTTGGATTATTTGAAATTATTTTTCACATAAAATATAAATTTTGGGCTTGATGGAAATTATTTTTCACACAAAATATAAATTTTGTGATTGTTTGGAAATTTTGAGATTGATGATACACTGGATTGAAATGATGATGATGTGTCAATTGTATCAAAATGTAATCTTACTGGAAATTATTTTTCACACAAAATATAAATTTTGGATTAATGGAAATTATTTTTCACACAAAATATAAATTTTGGATTAATGGAAATTATTTTTCACACAAAATATAAATTTTGGATTAATGGAAATTATTTTTCACACAAAATATAAATTTTGGATTAATGGAAATTATTTTTCACACAAAATATAAATTTTGGATTAATGGAAATTATTTTTCACACAAAATATAAATTTTGGATTAATGGAAATTATTTTTCACACAAAATATAAATTTTGGATTAATGGAAATTATTTTTCACATAAAATATAAATTTTGGGATTGTTTGGAAATTTTGAGCTTGATGATACACTGGATTGAAATGATGATGATGTGTCAATTGTGGGGTAGCGACAATTGACACAGAGTATTGTCTGTATAAAGGAAAATTAAAAATTGAATATTATATTTTTTGATTAATATTGTGAAATAATACAGTAACTCATGTTTGTTAGGATCAATCGTGAATTGATAAATTTTGCCAAGGAACCATGCAGTGGTATCACCATTCAGCCAATTAAAAATGATATACGCTATTTACAGATAACTATTGTGGGACCAGAGGGAACGCCTTATCAAGATGGTGTTTTCGGTTTGGAAATGTTTCTTCCTGAGGGGTATCCATTAGAACCACCCTGTGTTAGATTCACAACTAAGATCTATCATCCCAATATCGATTTTATTGGGAGAATTTGTTTGGATATTCTCAAAAATTCTTGGTCACCTGCTCTACAAATTGTCAAAGTATTGCTATCCATCCAATCACTTTTGGCAGAACCAAATCTGGCGGACCCACTAAATAATACTGTTGCTAAACACTGGACAGATAATAAGGCATCAGCCATTGCCACTGCGAAACAATGGACAAAAACATATGCAAAGTAAATATTAACAGAAATTTATATGTCTTAGAAAAATATATCATACTTTGTTACAATCCATTGTTCACATTTGATGATGGAAAATGATATATTTGTGTCAGTTATTCACACAAATATATCATCTGCCCAATTGGATTGGTGTATTAATATTATAATATTAATATTATAATATTAATATTAATATACAATATAATTATTTTCAAAATTAAGGAAAATTATTTTCCTTAATTTTGAAAATAATTATATTGTATATCTCGGTATTGTGCCGGAGTAGTCAAACGGGCCAGTCTCAAGAGCTGGTGGCGAAAGCCTTCGCGTGTGCAAATCACGCCAATACCATTATCGTTGTAAAAATATGAGGATATTTAATTTCTTTGTGTTGATCAAACATTATTTTTCATTTTGATACACAATTTGGGTTTAATGGACTTTGTTACTTCTAATTCGGTTGACGTAGTTATTTTTGGCAATTTTGATCTTTGTATTGAATACAAGTGATTTAGAACTATTGTTGACACCCTTGTCTAATGGAGTCATCGAAAAATTGATTGTAATCAATTATAAATGGGATAAACATATTATCAATCAATCATGGAGACACATATAATTTGTGATGAGTGTGGGTGTTTTTCAACAAAAACAAATGTGTGGCCAGTTGCCAGTAAAGTTGTGTGCGCGTATTGTTTTATGTGGATGACACATGAATCACCATACGCATATTTGTCTCTTGGTGAACTTGAAGATGATGAGAATGAATTTGATCAAATCTTGAGAGAAATTGATTACATTCGTCAAGATGTATAATCAAATGATCATTCGCGAATTTTACAAGATTTATGTCATGAATTCCACCATACTATTAATGAAAAAAAAAATGATTTCTCAAAAATCATTGTTCAATAATCACCAATTACTATCATTCATTCATACATGACGCAAAGTATTGAATCAAACAAAATTGTGATCAATTTGACTGAAACAATGAATAGTTATACACACAATCGCAGTACATACGAAGAAGAGAATCTTTACAATGAGGTTTTCAAAGAAGAAAATATCAAATCTAAAAAACAATTCCCATTTGTCGTAACTGTCATGCCCATGACAATCGGATACGGAATTCATGCATACTTGTTTGATAATACAGAAAATATTGAGTTAATACTGGATTTTTCACAATATAGGGAATACAAAATAGAGAGAATCAAAATTTACTCAAAAAAACCTATAAAATCCCTATCTATTAGAAATGCTTCACTGTGTAAGACTGATGTATATAAATTAGCGAATGATAATATTCAAACTACATATGTGAATTGTTATTCGGAATAATCATATTTGGGCGTAATCGATCTGAGAAAAATTGAAAGGACTTCTGGGAGTCTATCTTCACTCATAGGGCGTCAAAGGATACTTTGGGCATAATCTAACCTTTGGGTATGTTTGAAAAATTGAATTCGTGGTGACACCTGAATTCGGAAAGAAATAAGAATATGACGTCATATATCTCTTTCCTTTCGAGGGAGGGTATAATTGTCAATTTTCCGCATAAATTGCTACGATATACTGATTTCTTAGAGATGCTACATAGAAGATGCTCCGAACATCCTATTAAGACCAAAATTGCGGAATTGGATCTACATTTGACAGTAGCAATTTGTACTCTGGGATTCTTTCCGAGTCCGCAAAACATTCTCCATCCACAGGATTTTCCTTCATTCAGGGAACTTGTGGATTATATGGGTATTACTCATCTGATCACAGAGGATCACACCAATGACCATATCAACCATTTTTTACACCATATGGGATTATCGGAATTCCAAGTCGTTAGTAAAAGAAGGAAGAAGAAGAAGTTCCACACAGTGAGACAATATTCATCATCCGATGACGATTACTACTAAGTAGATGTGTAAAAATAGATTATAATATCTCTGACATATATACAACAATTAACTATAAAAATGAATTCAATTCACGAACTTTACGACATTTGCCGAGCATACATTTTTGGCGTGAGTGAATACGCAATTCACCATCAAGCGGATACGTTTGATATTCTATTCCCAAATGGAACATAAGAACTTCTTATTTACTTGGATAACGGTACAGAAGAATTGGATTTTGACTTGTTTTCTGAGTTGGTAACCAATAATGGAGTAAATTTTTCTATTTACGGAACTCGTGCAGGTCAAGGTCACACTCTAACATCCAAACTTGTCTCTGAACAGATGGAAACTGGGGAGTGTCTCGTGACTCAATTTGACCTTACTACGACTCACACAAACACATATTCAATACACGTTCCAAACACGCATCCATAATTGACTCTATCGCAAGTTCATTCAAAGAAAAAGAAAAAGAAAAATATATCTTTGGTTAATCTTCAGAAATTTGAATCTTCCATAAAATTTTATGGAAGATTAAAGTAAAATGACTCAACATATCATGGGTTGGAACTTGTTTAGGCGTGAGCATTTGGAGACCATAGGTAACATTAGAGTAATTACTCACCTGTGGAGGGAAACATCGGATGAGGAAAAAAGGGTGTGGTGTGAGGAGGCAAGGATGCTTGACATCTTCGGTTTACTTTCGGATGAATTGCGAACACCTTACCCAGATTTCTTCAAGAGAATAGACATGACAACATCCATCCCTATTTAGAGATAAATGATTATATTTATCAACAAAATATGTATCAGGTGTAGTTAAACATTTGCTATACAGAGTATGAGACGAGAGTTATATTAAGAGACTGTTTGATTGAGATCCAAAGTTACAGAAAGATGTTAAAAATTGATCTATGTCCAGAATCATATTAATAATATAAAATTATATAAGAGATGCCCATCTCCACTATGACACTCGGTGAGCGGCTGTATTCTAAGTTGATGTATACTCTCTTGGATGTGGGAGAAACTGAAAGTCATACCCTGTGGCTCTCCCTACCAATCCAAGGGAAGGAAATATGGGAAGGTGTGAGTTCTTCATATATGGAAATTGTTGGGTCTTATAATTGTAAATTGAGTCTACCAAAGAATCCCCTTCATTTGGCACAGGGTAAAGAGTTTGCGAAATCAATCTTCCATAATCAGATGAAGACACTTTTTCACTGCAATGATGCTCAAATAGCAGAGATATGGAATAACATATCAGCAATGGACAAAAAATTGATGCTATTGATGACATGTGGAATTGATGAGTCAATTGATGAGTCAATTGCTTCCGTGGCATAAAAACTTCCTTAAAATTTATACAATATAGTAATATTACCATTTCCGTCAGAAAAATATGTATTCTTTTAACTTTGGATCGGGGCATTAATCCAAAAATTAAAACCGTACTTAGTAACGCATGACACAAATCTATTATGTTCACTGAATGTCAATCAATATATCACAGATGTTGTCGCACCTGTGTGTCTCATCTCTTAGTACAAATTTTTGGATTTATGGACACAAACTCAAGTAAACTCTTTGCGTATTAGACAAATTGTCTCGCGTTTGCCCAATTCGGACTCATCTCTTATATTGTTAAAATGTATGTTCTGTTCAAAAATTGATTCAATCTCTGAGGATAATATTAATATTTATCACATTATAATAAGATGCCAGTTAAAAAGACGTCCGTTGGAGCATCAACTAACCGTACAACTGACTTGAAAATGCCATCTCGCAGTGATGGCAATCGTGATCAAAGATACAAGTATCCACAATTTACCAATAGTGATGGTAAGCGTGATATGCGAACCACTCTTACATCAAAGAAGAAATGAACTTCATTGCGATATGTGACATAATTTGGGATTACCCAACAAACTAACTGAGAGATGAGGTCAAATCAGAGATATTCATAAACGTGTTTCTCAAATTTTTATATCTACACCCTTTTTACACAATAACAAATTTGTTATTGTGTGAGAATGGTGTATTCTTTTTTACTTTGGATAAAATAATTGATCCACAAATCAAATAATTATGGACTCATCTCTAAGTATTTAGATAACAAATGGCACACACCATTATTGATACGGGTGACATAACTTTCGTTCTTCAAGTAGTACAAGACTCGTCAACACAATTGAAGATCAATATAGTGGATAATCGGTGTGCTGGACAAAAACAAAAATATGTTGGTTCAGTACCGAGTACTGAATATGATGGGAAAAAAGTTATCTCTTCTCCTGAGATTCTCCTTCAAATGATTCAAGATGGATTGGCGCACAAAGACGGACCAATTACTGTCAAACATGGTGTTTACAATGATATGTTCATGATTGTAATCAGATACGAAGCACCATACCTCTCCGAATTTTTAACTATTACATGTTCACCACAGGAGAACTCATCGGTTGAAGTCATCGCTGACTTGTACCAAAAAATTAATGACTTGACTCAAAAAGAACAGAGACAAGCGACCAAGATTGAGGAACAGGATGCACTGATCCATTTTCTCCTGCAACTGAATTATGTTGAACTCAATAGTGCTCTACAGAGGAAGAATTATACCCACGTCGAAAAACTAATTAAACATCATTGCCCTTACAATATGGAATCAATTATCCTAATGTTGGAACACGGTACATATCAATTGTACAAACTCTTGAATATCCCATCCATGGAAATTTATGCGTTTAGAACCCTTCTACATAATATCAATCCTTTTTCAAAAACAGCTTGTTTTCTTGCTGATCCAATCTGGTTTACAGAAATATATTCACAATACTGCGGATATGACCGAATATACCAACAATTGATTGATGGACATCATATGGAGACAATCCGTGCCGTCTGTGCACAAATGGATGAACCCAAACAATTTCCAGTGGTAATTACAGATACTGACATCATGAATCTACTGTGTTCACTACATATCACTCAATATGTATCCCCAGATGTTGTCGCGTCTGTGTGTCTAATTGACATTAGTACCAAGAATTGGATTTACTCATATAAGGGAGGCGTTTTTACACGTAGTTCAAGTCAGATTAGTGGATACAAACCAGTGGGGTTATGGACACCCAAGTAAATAAAAATGTAAGAGACATTACCATAAGTATTTTACCAAAAATAATATTGGATATGATCACAAAATTTTAAATTTATGGAAATAATTTCACAAAAATATTTTTGGACGGTTCATGTGAGATAATATGACACATTTAGCGACGACTGTTTTTGATTAATCGGAACAGGGTCAAGAGATGCTACAAAACATCGCGTTTCGAGAAAATTTGAATGAAAATAATAATATAATGGAGTGATTGTCTTATGACATGGAAGTCATTGTATCCATCACGATCATCATATTATCTTGGGTCTATGTGATAGTGAATCACAACGCTCGCATATTTGAATACATTCCCCATCTGCGACGAGAGATGATATATCTCGTAATAATTATTATGTGTATCGTATGTTCCGCATATTTACCAACACTAACGAAAATAGTGGAAGCATTGGCACACATCGTCGCAAATCATCCAAATGTAACAATGTCACAATACACTGCAATGAGATATGGTAGTATCTATCCAATCCATGTAATACATGATCGCCATTTTTTTTAATTTTGATTAGTTAAACCCATTTTTACAGTCAAAAATTACTTTGTATAAAATTCCGTGGAATATATTAGTTTCTGGACTCATCTCCTCACATATGCGATTCGTTCTACCCTCAAATAATTGATTCTTCCCTATTTACACTTACAAATACCCGTGATTTTACACGGAAAGATGGCAACATCAGAAGTTTTATGTCACGCATATACAAAGAAGGGGAAAAGTGTAACAATAAAGCACGATTTGGTCATTATTGTGGTATACATAAATTGCAACAACTAATTCTTGAAAAAGAACAACCAATTCCTGAACGGGATCAATCAACCACAATCAAAAAACTAATAGAATCAATTAGAGATGGGTCCATAATTATTTTATGTTATCACAATATAAAATAATTATGGATTTTAAAACATTATTCAAAAATTTCAAGTGTGATACATCGGATAAAATGCTTCATATTTACCAATTATTAAAACCATTATTAATTGATAAAATGGTTGACTTCTTATTACTCAATCGTAATAGTCCTGCTGGGAGACCTATTAAAATAGATTTTAATAGGTTATTTGATGCCATTTAGAGAGCGTCCAGAAATTCAATAAATAAATTTATTTATTGAATTTCTGGACGCTCTCTTATTGAGAATCAAAATTTTATTCAAAACAACAACAAAGTGTATTGAATCCCTAAACCCTCCCACTGATACGTATTGGAAATTATATTAAATTTTTTTTTTCTTCATCATCTATACACATCTCATTCATACATCATCCTCATCCTCGCAGGCATCTTCATCTTCATCTTCATCTTCATCTTCATCTTCATCCTCATCTTCATCTTCATCCTCATCTTCATCATCGCCGTCAACTGTAAGTGCTTTCCCAATCCATTCGGAATCACTGTAAACACCAAGAAAACACGGATTTTGTGCGGGTTTACCCTTACTCTCACACTTACATCTATCCAATTTCTCTTGTACTTTGGGCAAGGTAATAGATGATACTCTTCTTTTTATGATGTTCTTAAAGTATGTGCAATCGTCACCTCTTTCGGCAAGAGTGACGTTCAATTTGCTGATATGTTTAATCACCCAATTTGAGACAAATTCAGTCTGTCCATTCTTTTTTTCGATCATTGCGGAAATTTGTTTACATTCCGCCAACATTTGGCGAACATGATCCACATTCATGTATGGCATTTGTGGGTTCTCACTTGGCTTAAAAATTCTTGGATATGTTTGCTTTAACCAATCCACCACTCGATCAGTCACCTCCCTAATGGTCACTTGTAGAAAATATTTGTTCACAGCTACATAATTATCATTAATGACTCTGAAATCTTCCGCCATTGCTTCATCTGACTCATACTTGGTAATTTTTATCAATGTTTCCTGAGCGACTGCAAGAAATTCTCTGTTTGTATTCTGGATCTCCTCCCAAGTAGCTCTCCTGTGTTGTCCGTCAATAATCCTAAGTCCATATGGATTGAATTTGGGATCCGATAGTAACTTACATTGACCAATACTGATAATTGTAGTAGCAATTCCGAAACGATTAAATTTTCGATACTCTTCCAATTGTATTGAAGTCATCTTCTCCACTCGATTTTGATCGATTGGCCTATTGACATTGCGCATTAGAAAATGAGGCAATGGTGACGTCATCCTAATCAAGTTTGTGACAGAAACTTTGATGACAATTTCGTTACCATTACTACACACAAATGTTCCACCGAACGCTTCTACCAATGTCTTTGCTTTTTTGGGAATTAGTATATCAAATGGATCATTTGCGGCTGGTGCACACGATTGTGACATCTCGTCAGTGATAGATTTGCTATTCATTATCTGAATGATATATTTTATGAATTCAAAGATAAAAATTCGAACAATCATTTTTTTAAAGGGCATCCAGAAATTTATTTATTCAGATTTTTATGCCTAAATAATTTCTGGGAAAAAAATGCTCGAAAATACACCATGTATCAAAAATATTTATAATTTTAGAGACAAGTTAATAATTTGGTCACGTAGATACCTATCAAGTGTTTGATTGGTATCCAATGCTCCTAATTTTAATTTTCTAATGAATCGGAGAGTATGAATCTGCTTGATTCTATGAGACCATATTTGCTTGAAATTGTGGTGTTGTCCCTGACTTGGGAAAGGTAATTTGTAGCGAATTGATAATGACTTGGAATAATATAAGTTTGGATTCTCAGTACAATACAATTGTTGACATTGTGGTAAGTTTGGCAAATAGGTCACAGTTGAAAGGTGATTATTATAACAAGACAAATTTAGACATTGTGATAATTCTGGCAAATGGGTTACAGTTGAAAGGTGATTATTATGACAACTCAAATATTGACATTGTGGTAAGTCTGGCAAATGGGTTAATGGATTATTACGACACTGTAAATCTTGACATTGTTGGTAAGTCTGGTAAATGGGTTACAGTTGAAAGGAGATTATTATAACACTCTAAATGTTGATATTGTGGTAATTCTGGCAAATGGGTTACAGTTGAAAGGTGATTATGATGACACCAAAGTATTGTAACTCATTTCCGAGTTAAATACTTTGTATCAAATATATAGACACAAAGATTAAAAAAATATAAATTTTTATGTTATGATATAATTTTTACAGTTTCTTGACATCAGTAACGGATACATCCGCCTTATTCGTACCATTTGGGATTGGTGCAGGATCAATCTTTTCCCCACCATCAGGTTTTGGTGCAGCCGATTCCACAACTATCGCATCAGATTTAGTAGTTTTTTGAGGAACATTGCCCTTCTTCCTCTGCGGTGGTTGTTTTTTGGTAGCAGGAGACTTCTTCTGTACTGGGACACTCTGCTCATCGGATGACTGAGACTTCTTTTTATCCTCTACCATCTGTGCGGGTGCACTCTCCTCATCGGATGAATGAGACTTCTTTTTATCCTCTACCGTCTGTGCGGGTGCACTCTCCTCATCGGATGACTGAGACTTCTTTTTATCCTCTACCGTCTGTGCAGGTGCACTCTCCACATCAGACTCCGTTGTAGCATCTTCCTCATCTGAGGATCGTGACTTCTTGATTGTTGACTTCTTATTGTGTGATTTGGGTCTCTGGTAACCATGTTGATCACACCATTCATTTTGTCCATCATTGCCAAGAGCATGCCATCTGTCCGCAATGACTCTTAAACGCCGATTGGGGGGAATACTTTTATCTTCTTTGACATTTGCCATTTCAAATGCCATAAAATGATTCCAACTAGAAATATTTTTCTTCGGCGACTTTTGGGGTGTTACCATTTGACTATAAACCTGTCGGAAACAGGTCCAGAAAATCTTCCTCATTGAAGGTTGAAATCCGTCCACCTGCTTATTAAGCAACTCCCAAAACTCTCCAAAACGTTCATCGGGATTAACACTGTCCATTTGAATGTCTGATTATTGAGACTTATACTACTCATTTATATCATAAACTCTAATAAGTTGATTAAATATTCAATTTTTAAATGTCCCATCATTAATTAAAAATTTGACATGTACTGTAACCATCGTTAATGGTCAACGTATGTTATTTTCAAACCAACAAAGTATGTTTATTTTGTATTTTTATGATGACAAGTTTGATGACAAGTTTGATGACAAGTTTGATGACAAGTTTGATGACAAGTTTGATGACAAGTTTGATGACAAGTTTGATGACTAAACAAATATGATTAAGGATAAGCGGAATATATATATGGTAGACACCCATGGGCAAAAGTAAAAGTATTTTCGCATCTGGTAACCATATCATCAACACCCATAAGAATTAGATCATAGCCCGGAAAAACTTTGGCCAAATATTGACCTATGGGTATGGGTTGACCCATACTGTTCACATTTCTTCTGTGTTCTATTGTTCCAGTCCGTATATTGAGCGACGTAAATGCCAATAATTCTGGCTTTCTGCGACTAAACCTCATTAGAACAGTATTCCTATGAAGTTGTGGACACAATTGAGTCAATAACTCTTCTGCCTTAATCATATTAATCAAACCAAGAAATCCGGGACAGAGTACGTATTTGTTAAAATTTTCGGCCACCATTGGAAATGGTCCAAACAGTGTGACCAGCACATTAAATCTGTAAATACTGAAAAAATTATCTCGTGGAAAATTGAAAAAATGCGCCAAATGAGCCTCAAAACGTTCAGTCACTATACCTTTGTCCCACAATGGTCTCACAATCTGTGTGATGAATGTACCGTAATCCACAACACGCAAATGATTGCCAAAATGCGACAACCAACATTCCCGAGCATCCCTGTCACGAATAATGGTCTCCGGACCCACACTATTGACAGATTTACAAATAAGTGGAAATAGTGCTATTACTTCTTCGTAATATTTGCGTAGTGACAGTTCAAATATATCAAAATTGACAGTGATTGTAAACCTTCCAGCAAGTAAATCATCAATCATGCGAGAGATTTCATCTATTTGGGTGGTTATGTTTCTAATTAGAAGCATATAACACCAAATATCAGGCATGACGATCCAATTTTCACCAACAAGTTGTTCTGTCACATACTCTTGTAATAGATTCATTGTACTTTTCATAAACTCTAATCTTTCGTAGGAATTACTTTCGGAAAAATGCTTTAAAACCACCAGATCCACCTGACTGCGAACCGTTTGGAGGTTGTGCGACAACACTCCTAATGCATTTTTACATGCATCCACATCCATCTGTGCCTGAGATTTAACCTCCTCAGATTCAACGCGTTGTCTAATCATCAATTCCTCATGCATATCAGAGTATTCCATTTTCTCACAAATTTGTATGTGTATATTTATTTGCGTACATATTTAAAAATAATATATTCAATTTTTTTAGACACTGACTGTTTGTATTCATTCAAACAGTCAGTGAATTCATTCTTTGAATTCCTGAAAGAATGAATTCAAAGAATGAATTCCTGAAAGAATGAATTCAAAGAATGAATTCCTGAAAGAATGAATTCAAAGAATGAATTCCTGAAAGAATGAATTCAAAGAATGAATTCCTGAAAGAATGAATTCAAAGAATGAATTCCTGA
>Ga0209287_10000432_pt1 | contig 25516 bp, 17 predicted proteins | sample PPLLak3cmMay2015_2_FD_187255 | JGI IMG/M metagenome (GOLD analysis project Ga0209287, IMG submission 187255) | Freshwater sediment microbial communities from Prairie Pothole Lake near Jamestown, North Dakota, USA - PPLs Lake P8 Core (1) Depth... | ecosystem: Environmental > Aquatic > Freshwater... | reverse complement strand
TCTGTCAACTCTCAGAAAACAAAACCTTGATATCATGGAATATCTTGGAAAATGTTTCAACCCTTACAGTGGTTTTGTAAACTTACTACCTGAATAGTTACTTTATATGTATATTTATATCTGTAACACTAAAGAACAGAAAAATATCATCCTTTAAGGACAAATACGTTGTCTTACACAAAAAAACAATTATAATGAAAAACAAACCATACTCATTCTATCTCCTCCTGGTTTCTTGCATTTTGTTGGTAGTGCTGACTGCATGCAACAATAATAATCTTGAACCTGCGGAGTACCCGGTTTTTGTAGTAACCGCAGGCGGCCTGGACAGCACCGATGGCATTACCCGATACTCCTATGATGGTATCACCTGGCTCGATAGTGACATGACCAGAATCAGTCAAAACTACTATTTAAATGGATTGGTATTTGGCGAAGGCCATTTTATCGGTGTTGGAACAGGGGTTTACACCTTTCAATCTACCGATGGCATTGCATGGAACATATCACAATTAGACAGCAATAAAACTTTATATGATATTGCACTGGGAGAATATGAAGGTCAATCTCCCTGGGCTCCTTATTATGTAGCTGTCGGCCAATCCGGGAGGGTTATCTATTCCTCTGATTATGGTGCAACCTGGACAAAAGGTGTTAGTGGTATAAGCCAGACTCTTCTAGGTGTTGCTTTTGGCAATACTATGGATGGTCTGTCTATGTTTGTTGCTGTAGGCGTAAAACCATTAATAATAACCGGCGGCAGTGGTATAACAATTATCTATTCTATAACTGCTGGTCAGTCCTGGATTAAATATAGTATTAATGCATTAAATCGTGACCTGTTTTGTGTTGCATTCGGAAACGGCAGGTTCATTGCTGCTGGAGACGAAGGCTCAATTACGTATTCAACAAATGGCGCGGCGTGGTCACTAGCAACATCCAACACATCAAGGGATATCTATGGAATTGCATACGGCATTGCAAACAACTCGCCGATCTGGGTTGCCGTGGGCCAGGAAGGAAGAATCCTCTATTCTCAAAATAACGGTCAAACCTGGACAGAACAAATTGTTGATGTAGATAAGAACTGGGAAAGCGTGGTATGCGGCAACAACATGTTTGTAGCTGTCGGCTATGGCAGAGATGGCGGTTTTATCGGTGGTTTTGAAGGCAAAATTATCTATAGCCTTGATGGCATTACCTGGAATACAGCTAACACCTTTGCTGGAAAAGAAAATTATTTTACTGATATTGCATATCGATATTAACCATATACTCTTTTTAAGCTGTCTTTTTAAAATACAAAAGTAAACGTGTCTATAATCTTCTGATAGCAAATTTGATTTTTCACACCGCTCAAACGGCATATATCCGGAAATTTTAACAACAAACAATAAAAAAGCAAGTGCAGAGCCCGTGCGAAAGCGCATCATCAGTGATCACCAAAACAGGGGACAATAATGCCCACACTTTGTTACTTTTGATCCTGCTGTTAACCAGGAGTTTTTATATATTATAAACAGACAGAGCGCTTTGTAAAAAACATAATCCGGAATGAGGCATTTTTCCATGCACCAAACCATATACAGAAATACCCTGTTCATCTGCATCTGCCTGTTCTTCGCCCTTCACGCAGAAAACCTGCCGCTGGGCACGGTAAGCGTCAACGGCGCAAGCCCCACGACAATTCCCGTAACCAACATGCCCTTTACCCAGGCCATAAAGATTGTCGTACCCCAGGCCACGCCCGATATATGGGACATTCAGGCTTCGTATCCTGTTGCAACCACGCTTACTAAAGGCGACGTGGTGCTTTTAACGTTTTACTTCCGTTCGTTTACCGCCACCCGCGCAAAAGCAGTATTCCGTTTCGAGAAATTCAGCGAACCGTGGACCGGCTCAGTTGACTGGGGTGTAAGCGCGGACACAACCTGGCGCAAGGTCTCTTTGCCGTTCACCATAATCACGCCGGACAACCTTACGCAGTATGCCGCCAACGGCGCAGGCCTGCGTTTCCGGTTGGGGGTGCAGACACAGACAATCGGGCTGGGCGGGGTAAAGCTGGAGCGGTTTCCGGCAAGCGCGTTGGACTCTTTGCAGATGGTTGCTGCGCAGGCCAGAGACACAACCTGGCGTGCTGCCGCCCGGCAGCGAATCGAACAGCATCGCAAAGGCGACTTTGTCATTAAAATCGTCGATCAGAACAACAAAGCGTTCGCCGGAGCCACAATTACCGCAACCATGAAGCGTCATGCCTGCGACTTTGCAACCATGCTGGATGACAATGCCATAGGCACAAGCCCGGACGATGCACACTATCGTGCAAAGGTTCTGGAACTCTTCACTGCGGTCACCCAGCGTGTATACTGGGCATGGAACTGGAACAATCAGACCAGCATAAATAAAGTGTTCAAATGCATCGAATTCGCCGAAGCAAACAACCTCTCCTCCCGCGGCCATACGGTCGTGTATCCGACGTGGCAGTACAGCCCCGCCTGGCTTGAATCCCTTAAAAACAATCCGCAGAAGCTTTGCGACACCATCGAAGCCCACATTATCGACTGCGCAAAGCAGCTCAACGGCAGGCTTGTGGACTGGGATGTGGTCAACGAGATGCTCCTGTGGGACGAGGTCGTCACTGCCGCAGGCGGAAAAGAGAACTACGCGGTCTGGTACAAGCTGGCAAAACAGCACGCCCCGTCAATCAAGGCTTTTGTCAATGAAACCCAGAATATCGAAAGCGGCGGCATGTATCTCTCCATAATAAACCGGTACAAAGAACTCATAACCTTTCTGCGCCAGCAGGCAGCTCCGGTCGACGGCATAGGATTCCAGGGACACTTTGACTCCTATACCGACCCCCAGGTCATATACGACATCCTCGAAGAGTTCACCCAGTTCAACGCGCCAATGCGCATCACCGAGCTTGATGTGAATATTTCCAACGAGCAGGTCCAGGCAATGGACTATGCCGACTATCTGCTCGTGCTCTTCAGCCATCCCGGTATCATCGGCATTACGGTCTGGGGATTCTGGGAAGGCAATATGTGGAACGACCGCAAAGGCCTGGTTCGTAAGGACTGGACGCTTAAGCCAAGCGCCAACACCTGGAAGAATATGATCTATTCCCAGTGGTGGACGCCCCAGCAAAACAGCGTCAGCGCAGGAAACGGACAATCCTTTTTCCGGGGGTATAAAGGCGCATACACGGTTCGGGTGAAATCGGGGAGTGTCGATACATCAATCGCCGCTCAACTGACCCGCATTCATGACACCTGCATTGTCAAACTGCCGCTTGTCAGCGATATTCTGCCATTTTCCGGAGAAAAAGCAGGCAACTCATTTGTTCAAGTGCATACTGCTTATGGGAAAGTATATCTGCTGGCTGTGCCGGGAAATACCAGAAGCGTCGAGGTTTTTACGATTACGGGAAGAAGAGTTGCTGTTAAAACGGGGGCTGCATTGCAGGTTTTTCTTCCAAAGGTAAAAGGGGTCTACGTGTTGACGGGTAAGGATAGGGACGGCAGGAATTGTTGGCGAACGAGGGTTTTGTTTTAGTGTCTGTAGCTGAATCTGGTAGGAAACTTCTTTTTCAACCGGTCTAAAACTCCGCAACCCCGAATTTTTTAACAATCGGTTAAAGGTTACACATATATTTACCGCCGGGGTGAGTAGTCTTTGATTTTAATCTCCACACTGCCTCCGGCATCAACAACATCCTGCGCTTTATAATAGTAGTCTTTATCTGTTTCCGGCAGGTTTTGAGTTATTTCTATTTCGAATGCTGATTCGTGGGTGTTATCTCCTATTTGGCCGCCGTACGGTGTTTTTCCGTTTTCATAGCTCAGGTCATTGACTATCCTGAAGTAGGTGCAATATGATTCCAGTGTGACTTCTGCACACCGTAACATGAGAAATCTTTTTATCCGGGATTCCGGGGTGAAAGCAAGCACCGAAAAAGTGATGATGAGGTTACCGTTTTCCGATTTGGATTGACCATAACCACTGGAACCGGTTGATTTCATTTCGTGGTAACCGGTGCAGAAGAATAGTAATGAGGCGATGAAAAGAGCGAGGTGGCATTTCATAAACTATCCTTTTGTTTAATTCTTTTTTTGAGAACCGTGTGATCCATATTTTATTCTACAATGTCTGATAGAAATTTCTTTTATAACCGGTCCAAAACTTCGCAAACGCGAAATTCTTAACAATCGGTTTAAAGTTACACATTTTTTACGCCGGCGCTGGTTTCCGCAGACCGGTTCTCTATTCCCTGCAAAGCCTGAATAATAGAATTTTTATTGTACGGCTTTTCAGGATAAGACACTGGATGGGTCATAGTGCCAACAGTGTCTAATAAATATCATTCATAGGAGGCAAAAATGCAAGTTCAGGTAAATACAATTGTGTCATTTCTGATAATACCAGAAATTAGTTTTTGAAGACTGAACCTGCCCGATATTTAATAAAACTACTGAATACATAAGTATATTGCGAGAGCCTCAATTACAGCAGGTAGACTACTTCCCAAAATTAAACTGGTTAAATCCACTCTTAAACCATCAGTTAATATTTTTCATATTAAAATTACAGCTTTCCCCCGTTTCAATGGTTAATCTGCAAACAATAACCCCGCTTTTTGCAAAGAATAACAAGTTGTTATGGGATAGATTAAAGGTGTACAGCTGTCTGTTATTATGGGATGCTACACATTTATTAAGAGAGGAAACGAATGGGCAGAAAGGTCATATTTTCCGCATCTTCACGGTTTATCAAGGCCTTATTGATCTGTTTATATGGCGCTTATATGGTTTCTGCCGGTGCGGTTATCCCTCCCAACTGGGGCGACATCAGGATCGGGCTGGTGAATGACAACAATGCAAAGATCAATGTACGCATGAAACAGGCAGGAAATAGGGGACGGAGGCTAAATATATATTTAAAACACGATTTTTTGTCCCCGGATAAGTATATCGCTACAATACAAAACGCCGGCACAGCTTGTTGTAGTACACCTTGGCCTGAGCCCAGCGGCATGTGTGCAATGATTAATATGAGAAGGAAAATTGTGACAGAAAGGCATATCGTTATTTAGATATTTCGCCACCGTCCCGAAACCGTGCAGGGATTATTCACCAAAAAAAAACCTCTTTGGATGCCAGAGAGAAGGAGATCGTTTAAACATCGGTGCAACACTATAAGAAAAAAGAGAAGGAAGAGGATTTGCGGGTGAGTTTGTTTGATTAAGATGTACCTTTTCTAATTACACACAGGCAGTATTTGCATTATTTGTACCGGCTTGAAAAACACAATTCCTACTACAGTCGTTTACGAAGAAAGGCAGAGCACCGTCCGGATCATCCGCTGCCTGCCGTGGCAGTCCGTAAGTATTAATACAACTAAGTACGTACCGTTGGCAGGTGTATTACCCTGCATAGTCTTTAATTGCCATTGTACTGATTTAGCGTTACCAGTCAACACAGAACTTCGGTAAATTTCCACACCGCGCACATCGACTATCCTTAACCTGCCCCTTACACCATGCGGAATATCAAAAAAGAATGTAACATATTCCCTGTCCTTGATGACGGGGTTCGGCAGTGCGCGAAGCTTTTCCGCTTCTAATGTCCCGTTTACCGTATAGCTGACGGCGGTGCTTGAATCAACATGAATTCCACCCAAGTAGGGCATCCGGTTATATTTAATACCCGTAACAAAGATAGAGTCTGTTTTCGTAACATTTACCGTAAAAACCGCAGAGCTGTTGATTATCAGCTTTACTTCATGAATCCCCTGCCCTTTGCCGTATAAACAGACGCTCGTGCTCTCCTCGCCCGAAACCGATATTGTCTGGGTTCCAAGGCCGATTCGATGGGGATGCGCTACGTGCAACATGGCCGGAGTGTTAGTATATATCATAAGCGAGGGGTCGCCGAACAGGTTCCAAATTTTAAATGCGTCTGCCCATTCCGGATACTTTTCCAGCGCCCTTATTTGTCCATTATTTATAATGCCGCCAATGGAAAAATAGCTCTGGTGAATCAGGCATGATATCATGGCAGGTATGGAGTGAGAGCAAAAGAGATACGCAGGCCATGAATGGGCACCGAATCCTAAAAACGCAATTGCTCCTTTGGCACTGTCGGGAGAACCGAGCCGAGTCCATGTTTCGGCAAAGCATTCTGCGGATACTTCGATATCGCCATTATATGCGCCTGATGAAATAACCACCGGAAGTTTATCATAATTGTTCAGAAGCCGTACATCGGCATTGTAAAAAAGCGGGCTTCCCCAACATGACGCACTACCGTGTCCGATATACATGATCCAGCTCCGACCGCTGTTTACCGCCCCGGCAATTTTCATGGTTGTGTTTTCATGCCCTTGATAAATCTTATCCACATGGTCATAGGTGCCGGACAATAATGAATCGCGGAAAATATTCATGTACGTCGAGTCCGCAGGGCTGCCCTCAACGCTTGCAAGGCCGGCTGCCTTATTATACCACTCTCCCTGCGGATCAGGGTATTTCTCATACCGGATAACCTTGTTGACCATGGTCGCAACCTGCTGAACGCTTTCAACGGAAAACCTGCCAATAAAAGCGTCGGGGTAGATATCATCGCCTTTCAGCAACGTATAGCTCGGATCAGACATGCCTCCTGCAAACAGAAACACCGGCACATCGTTTTCATTGCCGACGATCAGGATGTAGCTGAAAGCATCGCCGGCATACGTAGTCTGGATGAAATTTTTTAATACCGTGTGGCCGGTTCCACCTGTTTGATCCGGGTATACATAGAGCGTTGTTTTTATCCCTTTTCTGTTTTTCCATTCCACAAGAGGAGCCACAGCATCCTTGTAGGCAGCAGTTGTGATCACTATCATTTTATTGCCTTCCGGCACTTCATGACCATGCGCACCAGAGACATGCAAAGAAACGCTGACACAGAGAAGCAGCGCCCATCTGAAACAAGCAGCCGTTTTGCTCATACTGTATGACAGGAATTTTTCTGATAGATATTTTGATTTTTCAATCATTCAAAACATCGCACCTTCTGATTTGTTAACAAACAGTAAAAAAACATCCTGAAATTTCAGCAGGCGCAAGGTTATGACGATCGGGATTAATATTAAATATCATTTATTGGAGGCAAAAAAGCAAGTTTTGGCAATACCATCAGAGTGGCCGTATTTACAGGCGGGATGTTCGGATACACTTCCTGACGAAGAACTCATAGTCCGGCACTGGTTCTGATAACGCGGTGACAGCAAAAGAATCGGGTGGAGTCGGTGGCGCATCTTGGGACGAATTAATATATTTAGCCACCGGCACTTAATATGCATCCTAAATGATAGTTGCTTTTCATAACATTTATTTTTCATCATATTCTATAATTCCTCAGCTTTCCTGACAACTCAATCCTGATTACGCACTCAATGCATCAGTTTTCCCCAAAAATGCTGCTATATTGTTCAACAAAGTATGCATAGCATAAAGAGGAGCCGACAACAACGTTCCATCAAAAGATTGGTTGTTTTGTGAAACCCTGAGTCCCAGTTTGCATTTATATTCACTGATAAAGAGATGCAAGCTCCTTAATGTGCCACTCATTCCGGCCTTGACTTCAAGTGGCAACACTTTTGAACCGGAGATAAAGAGATAATCAACCTCAGCATTACTTGTACGTGCTTCGCGCGCCCAATAATAAAGCCCTTGACGTACAAACGGGTCTGCTGATGCAATGAGTTCCTGCCCGACAAACTGCTCAGCTACAGCTCCGGAATAAACTGCCAGCATGTCAGATGCAGAAAGTAATTCACCGGATAATCCACACATATTCTGCATCAGACCGACATCAAGAAATACTATCTTAAAATTCCGTTCACTTGCACCGGCTTCGAGCGGTAGGCCAGAACCGGATGTCTGTTTGACACGATAGAGAATCCCGGCTTTTTCCAGAAGTTCAAGCGCAGCTTTCAGCTCTCGAGAATGAACGCTATCGTCAACAGTAGAATACTTGAATTTACGACCTATCATTTTGGGTGCTGCTGCAAATAAATTCTGGACATGAGGGAGCCGTGTTTTTGAAGCATATTTTCCGAAGTCGTCTCTATAGGTCTGGACAATGGCAGCCTGCAAACGGCTGCATTTTTGAAGATCCCCGGAGTTGATATATTCCTGTATGACGCCGGGCATTCCTCCTGTAATCATATATATATGGAGCTGTTTGATCAGGTGATTGTGAATTGCTTCAGGATAGGGACACCCTGGTTGTTGCTCATTGATCATTTTTAGCGCCTGCTCCTGGCCGGTTGCATTGCAGAATTCGCTAAAAGTAAGTGGATACAGAAATGCATATTGAATTCGGCCAACAGGCATTCTGAAATCTTCAGCGGAAAGTGCAAATTCTAAAAGAGATCCAGCTCCAATCACATGTAATGAGGACAGCTTTTCATAAAAATACCGTAACGCCATAATGGCACGTGGGCACTGTTGGATTTCATCTAAAAATAAAAGAGTCTTTCCTGGAACGATTTCCTGACCTGTAATAATCGAAAGCGAAGATATTATCTCTTTTGGCTCTAACGATCCTGCAAAGCAGTTTGCTAATTGCGGATCAAGATCAAAATTTATTGTTACACTCTTTTCAAAATGTTCTTTTCCCAGTTTTTCAATAATGTATGACTTACCTACCTGCCTGGCGCCTCGAAGAAGAAGCGGTAATCGGTTCGGATCGTTTTTCCAAGAAAGAAGATATTGGTTAATTGTTCGGTTCATATAATACCTGGCCTATCGCTAACGTCTAAAATACTATGTTATTATAGACAAAAAATGTCTTTTTTACTATAATATAATATTCAAATGAGTGGATGGCAACAGTTTTTTTAGGATTATGTAAATCTGATAGTAATTTTCTTTTTCAACCCGCCCAGAACCTCTCAACCCATAGTTTCTTAACATGCAGTAGATATTCAGCCTGATTTCTGAAAGTGCCGGATAAGGTTTGCGCTGACCGGTTCCATAATCCAGCTGAGCTGGATAAGAAACTCTATATCTGAATTAAATACGCAAAACACGTATTTTATTCAGAGAGAGTTTCTAAGAAATATCATTCATTTGCAGGCAAAAAAGCAAGTGCAGGCAACACCATCAGCGTGGCCGTATTTACAGGCGGGATGTTCAGATGCAGTTCTGGACTAAGAACGTATAGTCCGGCACAGGTTCTGATAACGCGGGGACAGCAAAAGAATCGGGTGGAGTCGGTGGTGCATCTTGGAACGAATTAAATAGATATATAGCCAACGGCACTTAATACAAGCTGGTGTTAGTGTAGCTTGATTATTAGGAATTAAGACCAAACAATACAATCTTATGCCTCATTTGCAAACATTTTTAATTATATCATGCCAATCATCATAAATTACACCCGTTCGCAGATCTGTACATTCCCATATCCTATCAGCACGAAATGTTCGATGGTCTTTCCTTAAATGACAGTAACACGAAAGGTAATAATGGTTATTAAGTTCGTAGAGATCCTTTAGATTTACCCTTCTGGCGGTTGATTTTTCACCATTAAAATCCAAATAGCTTATTTCAAGCGGTATATCCCCCTTATAATGAGTGTTTCTCAATACTTTTTCATGTTTAAAGTCATCTAAACGGTTATCATCAATGTCATTATTCAAATCATTATCATCATCAGATATAGATTCATATTTTGCAGAACTATGATTAGAAGGAATTGGAGTTCCATCCAAAAGCCTTACAGTAGATTTTGATTTTATAATTTTAGCAATTATTACAAGGACTATTATGAAAAAAATTAATACAAGTATTGCCATTTTTAATAATACCTATTCTTTAGAATGTTGATGTGTTGACAAAATGCTTTTCGAATGCCAACGTGGCGCTAATCTGCTGGCAACTGTTAAACGATTAGAGTTGATGCCATTTCTTTAATTTGTTTTCTATAAACAGAATTAAAACAACAGTTGGCAGTCAACATTGAGCACGTTGTTATACATTTCTTTGCCTAGCTTCATAAGACAGATGTAATAAGTCATTATTACTTGATTCAATTTTATTAAATAGTAATTCAAAATCTGATAGTTTTAGTTCGCAATAGATTGGTAAGATATACAGTTTACCATCTTTAATTTCAATGTGTTTTAAAAATTTTATAATCCGTAATAATTTTGAATTTTCTTTACTGATATTGCCATTATCATGAACAACGCAGTTGCGTATTTTTGTAAATATTGATATTGCAGAATAATCATTTTCAGAGATCCCATTAAGTTTTGAAGCTGCGGTATAAAAACGGAGTTGGTTAGATAAACTTCCATTAAAATCGGTAATAATAAATGGGAGTTTGATACCTTTGCTTATTTCCATTGTTAACATTTTAAAACAATTTTCTACAACAGAATACAAAGAAATAATGGATGAATAAACGAATATACCTTCTACGTCAATTAAATAACTTGCGTAGTTAAAGCGATCTTGGAAGAAATCTGTTGATAATTTTTCCTTTACTTTCCTTAATTTTGGTCGATTTTCTTTAATAATTTTATCAAGCGTATTAAAATAGTTTCGATATGATAAAAACGCATCTTGGATTTGAGCAAATGGAGGATAGTGTGGACGCATAAATTATCCTTAAATTATTCCTTTATAACAAAAAACAATATACGTAGTTGTGGGATTTCAAGGCACTTACGTTTTAAGTTTGCACAAATGTTTCTTTCTTGCACAATGTCTCATTTACCACAAATGCCCGCAATTATCGCATATTGTATGTTATGTGCTTATATTATTGTTCATTCGAATTTTATCAACCATTTCATTAATCCTTTCAGGCAAATTTCCCTCAAAATATTCAATTATTAATGGATTACCTGACAAAAAATGACTTGTTAATTCAACCCAATCATTTACATTTACTTGGCCATTGATTTTAAATAATTTTTGTGATTGGCTTTTTAACATTAAATCATTTTTATTGTTATAATTAAAATCACTTTCTCGTCTTGTATAATACTCTTCTTCTGTATAAAAGTGTATTGAGCCGTCAAAATGTCTAAAATTGTTTTTTTTAGTATCATATTCAGAATGCACATATTTCGCAGGAAAGTAATATTTTCCAGTTTTTTCAATTTTGCATTCTTCGGTTTTAAATTCCTCTGCTTGAAATATTCTAATATGTTCTTTTGTTGTCCATTTTATATCCAGTGAATACGAACTATTAAAAATAGAATTTATATGAAATGGTTCAAGGTCTAATGGTGGTCTCAATTTAACAATACCGTCCTCAATTTCAGAGATATTGTAATTAAATTTTGCACCATACCAAGTATCAAGTTCCATATACATAGAGTTATCAACATTAATTCTAACTCTATCAAAATCAATTGCAATATAATTATCGTTTTCTAATTTATCATAATTCCAAAAAATGTCAATAAATCTTGGTGAAAAATTATTATTTTTTGAGTGCCCTCTTCTGAAATATGGATGGGCCATAACCATATATTTATCAGCATATAAAAAACCAGAAATATGTCTTCTTTTTTCAAGTTCGTTATTTAAAGTTTTAAATGATACTAACCCTTCTTTGTCTTTTAAAATCTTATTATTCAATAGTTTTACTATATCGGGATAAGTTGCTATAATTCCAATTGTTTGAATGTATTGAAAATTGTCAATTGTGAGTAAAATATTTTTTGATTTACAAAATTTAATGAAATCATTAATTAAAGTAGAATTTCTTTCAAGTTTTTCTTTTTGTTCTTCAATCAATTGTTTTTTATAATTTTCTAATATTTCTTTTTTAATCATATGATTTTATCTTCTATATAATTTTAGCACATTTATTTTTAACCATATTCGATATAACATCTGAAATATAATACCCCACACCCCCATTATCAATAATATTATTCCAAAAAACTATTTTTCAGTCAATAATCATAGAAGATTTATATTTTTATCCATTTCAAGTCCTATTATATAGATTACTTTTAATAAAGCCCGGTTTAATTTTATTATCGGTCGAAACCAAACTATCAAATTTTCCCTCCGCTTATCACTTTATTACCCTTGGTTTTCACGTATATTACTTCTTCCTAAAAAATCCCTCTTTCCCCCCTTTTCCCCAATTCCCTCATCAAATCTGCAAACAATAACCCCGCTTTATGCAAAGAATCAAAGTCAGAAATGTACTACATTAGAGTATAGAGTTATTATTAAACAACTTAATAACGGTCATCGCAATGATTTTTCGGGTTGATAGATATCTGTGGGAAAAGAGACACTTGATTAAAAAGTTCATTTCATTCTTCGCGTCCAGTATTAGTATAACTTATTGTAAAACAAATAATTAGAAAGGTTTAAAATTATGAGGCTGATTCGTTTTATAAGAATAAGCTGTGTTGTTCTGGCTTTAGTTGGTGTATGTTTTTCTCAAAATATGCCGTATCCTCAATCAAAAAAGATCAATAATGGGACAGGTATAAAGCCGACCTGTATATCCCAGGCTGAGATGAATAGAAAAATCAAGGAGTTGTATGCGGGATGGAAGTTAAACTGGGTGCGGAAATCGACTAGTGCAGGCCAGTTTTATCTCTATTCGACGGGTACGGGAGGTACGGCGAACCAGATTACTATCTCGGAGGCGCATGGTTTTGGCATGATTATTTTTGCGCTTATGGCAGGTGCGGATGATTCGGCTAAAATTTACTTTGATGGGATGTACAATTTCTATAAACGGTTCGAACTGTCGAATCATCTGATGAACTGGGCAATAGAGGCAGGGGAAAAGGTTTCTGCTGAAAGTAAGGGCTCTGCAACAGATGGTGATATAGATATTGCGTATGCTCTGCTGCTTGCCGACAAGCAGTGGGGAGGGAGTTATAAAGCGGATGGCGTTGATATGATCAACGGCATCATGGCGAACGAAGTGACTACAAGCCTTAATACGACAACGCTGGGATATTGGCCGTCGGGTGCTCCGAATCCGACGGATTCACGTCCATCTGACTGGATGCCTGCTGAATTTAGGTCGTTTGCTGCAGCGGGCGGAAGTGCCTCCTGGAATACCATGGCTGATCAGGCAGGCACGTTTTTTAAAATGTTCCAGAACAACAATGCTTCAACAACAGGTTTGATTTCGGATTTTGTTATCAATCTTACCTCCTCTTCAATCACTGCTTGTGGAGCTAATTTTCTTGGAGAGTATACCTATACCAATAAATACTTTTACAACGCGTGCCGCGTTCCCATGCGGTTTGCTCTTGACTATGCCCATTTCGGCACAGCAGCGGCAAAAGAGGCTCTGTCCAAGACGCTGACCTGGCTTGATGCGACAAAAACCAGGAATAATCCGAACCTGATCGTGAACGGATATGATTTCGGTACCGGCGGCGCGCTGCCCAATTTGACGGCGGAAGGGTATGAATCCGGCGAATCGATCGGTTTTACCGGGCCGTTCATGGCTGCATGCATTGTTGATCCCAAGTTTCAGAAATTTCTTGACAAGGGTTATTACTGCCTGACCAGAGCTGAAATGTGGGCGCCCTCCGTGAGCCAGGAGTATGAACAGTCCATTGCGCTCTTAAGCATGCTTACCCTTTCCGGAAACTGGTGGAAGCCCGGTGATGCAAATACAAAATATCCCGATCCTGTGGTGAATACCGTGAATACCGCAGCTTTTGACGGGTTCGGCAACGGTTTTGGCGGTTCGATTGTTCAGAACGATCTGAGCGCCAAAGTCGCAATTGATAAGGGCAAGCCTGCAAACGCCTATGCTGCTGTGTGGATGTCGGATTGGGCAGGCGCCGGAGGTGTGTATAACCAAAAAGGCGGCACCCTGCTTGCGAATAAAAAAGATATTTCTCCGCTTATAAGCAACGGAGAAATGCACGCCTATTTCCTGGTAAAAGGAAAGACCTCAACCGACGAGGATATCTACGCGCAGGTGAACTGTCCGCTGATCGGCGATTCCAGGGTTTTCAATACGCTTGACAGCTTAAACGGCATCACGTTGCGTATAAAAGGCACGGGCACCCTGCGTATCGAGTTTTTTACCAAAGACATCATGGACCTGCCGGTGGCCCTGCGATGGGGATTCTACGGCTATGATCTGAAACTTTCACCCACGTATACTGATGTGCAGATTCCTGTTGCCTACTTCACTCCTTCAGTCTATTCACCTCCAGAGGACAGCGGGTGGGGATATCCCAATATGAAGGGCGGAAAACGAATCATGCAACTGAATCTGGCGGGGCCGTACCCGACCAATATCACCCAGGGAGCGGAATGCGAGTTCTGGCTTGATACTATGTATTTGAATGGTGTAAAGTATAGCGATATTACCAATGTCGGTACAACGGACATTACCGGGAAGAACGCTGTCCGAAATCAGTGCTTTCTGAAATGCAAAGCATTTTCGGGTACAGTGTCCGTGTCGTACCTGTTGGAAAATGCAACTTCGGTGTCGATAAAGATCTGCACTATGCAGGGAAGAGAGGTTGCTTCTTTTCGTTCAGATATGCAGCAGCAGGGAAAACATACCCTTGATCTTGCTACCCGGCGGCCCTTGGCAAAGGGTGTTTATATGATACGATTTGCTGCTGGAAAGCGTATTGTTTTCTCGACATTTGAGTATATACGATAATTTTTTTTAAACCGTTTTAAACAAGTATGAGGAGTTATATGAGACGAGCCTTATATAAAACCGTGATTCTGTTGACCGCGATTGGTATCGCTCTACCGATGTATGCACAAACGCCTAAAAAACCATTCCCGCAAGCGGTGAATTTTACCGGTTGCATTAAACCGAACGCAGGCCAGGATGCTATGAATACGGCCATTAAATCGCTGTATGATAATTACAAAGCATCCTATCTTAAAACATCCCCCAACGGCTATTATGTAGAATCAAAAGGCGTTGGGCCCAACGGCGGCACTGCAATCACGGTTTCCGAACAGCACGGGTATGGCATGTTGATTTTTGCACTCATGGCTGGCTATGATTCGAATGCCAAAACCTGTTATGACGGCATGTTTAAATTTTACAAAACCCACTTCAGTCACGATAACACAAACTGCATGTCATGGTGTGTGCAACCGGGTGAGGATATCAAAAAGGATTCCGCATCCGCAACGGATGGCGATTTTGATATCGCATATTCACTGCTGCTTGCCCATGAACAGTGGGGATCGGATGGTGCGATTAATTATTTAAGGGAAGCCGGAAAAATGATCCTCAATGGCATACGCGAGACAAATATTCACTGGGGCACTAATATAATTGGTCTTGGCGACTGGGACGAATCACGCGACAGCTCCAGAACATCGGACTGGATGGCCGGGCATCTGCGACTTTTTGCCGGCGTTACCGGGATAACCGGATTTACCGAGGTGGCGGATAATATTTATAATTTATACACGCTGTTCTCCAATGCCTTTTCTCCGTCAACCGGGCTTGTATCTGATTTTACCGATTCCGTTATACCAAAACCTTTGCAATATAAAGGGGAAGCGAACAGTATTTACTACAATTTCAATGCGTGCAGAGTGCCGTGGCGTTTTGCGGTCGACTATGCGCACTATCAGACGACAGGCGCAAAAACAGCCTGCACTAAAATGATAACCTGGCTTAAAGGCGCAACCAGTAACAACCCGTCAAATATTGCCGAAGGGTACAAACTGGACGGTACTGCCCTGGCCGGCGGCCCAAATGCCTGTTTTGTGGGACCGTTCGGCGCAGCCTGTATCGTTGACGCTGCGCATCAGAGTTACCTGAATGCGACATGGAACGTCATGACAACAACGCTCGGTGCCGATGTGTATCAGAAATCCATAAACCTTTTAAGCATGCTCCTCATTTCCGGCAACTGGTGGAAGCCTAACGGCGAACCCATGCCTGCACCTGATACAACGGGCGCTATTATTGACAACTTCAACAACGAGTACGGCGATACCCCCCGCATGAACCGTTGCGGCGCTGCATACGGCAAGGCGAAGTTCAATGATGTGACAAAAGGCGGCGGGCTCTGGTTTATTTATGGCGACGGCTATGGAACCGGCGGCGGGAAAAGTAAGATTTTAAAGGACTCCGGCGGCGTTGCTGTTGACACTTCACAATCTGGGGATTTAATCAGCGGAGGGATATTAAAAGCGTTTCTTAATACGGCATACACCGGTTTGCCCGTTGCCGATGAACGGTATGCGGGTATAGGGTGTTTGTTTATGGGTTCTGACAGCAGCGTATACTGGGATTTAAGCAAGATGACCGGACTTTCTATCCGTTTGAGGGGAAAAACCTCGACATTAGTCCCTGCCGACCCCGGTTCCGGCCGGATCCGGGTTATGCTTTTGACCGAAGACGTGGTAAAATGTTATCCGAAACCTGAAGATGCGTATGGCTTTTTCGGTTTCAATATTATGTTGAAGGGAAAAGATCAGTGGCAATGGATAACCATAGACACGGCATTTCTCAAAACAGTTGACAACACCATTGCAGGATGGGGAGAGGCCGGTGAAGGCAAGCTGTTGAAATGGGCGGCTACCGGAAATAAAAAGGTAAATGGCATTGTTTTTGAAGTGCTTAAAGGCGGAGAGAATGCGCATCTTGAAGTGGACAAGATTGTTATTAACGGTGGAACCTATAAAACATTTTTCAATTTTGACGAACCGGTAGCAGGAATCGCCCTGCAATCTCAATCGCTTCAAAACAAGAGCCTGCGCATCACGCAGAATATGAACGGCAGATCAGTGACCATCCAGTATAAACCGGCGCTAACGAATGCAAATAACATCAGTGTTTTCAATGTAAAAGGCAGGCGGATTGCCGCCATTGCAAATCAAAATTCGTTAACGGTCGACGGTTTAAGCAGCGGCGTCTATTTTGTTCATCTGTTTGCCGGCGACAGGGTTGCTAAAACAAAATTTACGGTTACACAATAAAGATCGGTTTTACTGATATCATCAGGGGGACGTGGTGATGAAAATGCCGGGCTTATCGACAGAAGTGCTTTCCATTACACTGCTCGCGATGGTTATCTGCGCTGGACAGACCGCTTTTGCCGGCCCGCCGATCCCTGCCAACTGGGGCGATATAAGGATTGGCCTTGTGAATGACAACAACGCGAAGATCAACGCGCGTATGAAGCAGGCGGTAAAGGAGGGTGTACAGCTTACGTACCGGTACCGGTATGTTAACGGGGGGTTTGACTCGACGTCCAATTCCATGTCGTGGATGTTTACTCAATATACGGATTATGTCAAACAGAGCGATTCGCTGGCAGGTGTGCAGGCCTCGTTCGTGATTTACATGCTTCAGGAGGAGGGCGGGAGCGCGGTTACCATTGCGAATGTTAAAAACCGGGAGAATATGCGCAAGTATTTTGCCAATATCAGAAGCGTGGCAACCCGGTGCAAAGGCCGGCAGAGTGTTTTTATCATTGAGCCGGACACCTGGGGTTATCTGATGCAGAACGGATATATGGATCCGGCGGCAATCACCGCAACGATTACCGACCTGGGTTCTGAATTCGACTATCTGCAGGGGCTGCCCAACAACCTGTGCGGCATTGCGCAGGGCGTTATACGAACGATTCACCGGTTTGCGCCCGATGCGTATGCAGGAGTGCTTGCCTCACACTGGTCGGTCATTGGAACCGGGTGGAATGTCAACGGGCTGGCCTGGTCATCAGACGCGATGATAAACGAGTCCATAGCAAAGAACGCGGCATGGTTCAATACGCTGCTGGGAAGCGGGCCTGACCGGGGCGATTTTATCGGGATTGAAAAGAACGGGTGGAGCGCAGGCAGGTGGAAAAAATTTGACGGCAGGACGAGCTGGTACTGGGGAGACGACCAGAATAAGAATTATCTCCGTTGGTGTAAGGGGGTTGTGGACGGGCTTAATCTGCCTGCGGTAGGCTGGCAGATATCCATCGGACATATGGGGCTTCCCAATGTCACGGTTGAGACATACACGGATAACGCGTATGAAGATACTTATTTCCCCTACTTTTTTACACATGTCAAGGATTTTGTCGATGCCGGGTTCATCGGATTTCTGGTGGGAAAGGGTATTGCGGACGATACGGATTTTTCCAATGAGACCGAAGGTGCCGTAGGTGACCGGGGATGGTTCTTCAGCAACCTGAAGGCGTTTGACAAAGGAAGACCCTATTTGCCGTCTATGCCGGTAAAACAGGGAAAAACCGCCCATTATAAGGATAAGCATTGCATAAAGATACAGAATGGAGGCATCCATCTGTACGGCAGCTTTGCACATAAAAACAGGCTCGGTGTTGATCTGTTTTCCATTAACGGGAAAAGGGTCGCCTGTTTATACGACGATTTCTTTGACGGCAACTCGATGGTTATCCCGATACACAACAAGCTTATCAGTCCGGGCCGTTATGTCATCCGGATGGATTATTGCGGGATTAACGAGAGCGCCGGACTCTTTATCGGGAGATAGCGCAGTAGTAATAGTTCGTTCTCGTTCTCGAAAAGAAGGAGAATTGAGGACAACGGATGAGGACGAATTAACAGCCGAAATAAAGTCCAAAAAATATTGAATATACCGGCCTTTCCGGCTACAATAATAGGAGTGGGGATAATTTAGTATGACAAGAGTACTTACCGGCATTATTCTGATTATTGCCTGTGTATTCGGTGACAACCACCCCTATTCGCAGCTGCCTCCCGGCAATCTTAAATATGCCGAATGCCCCCTGTTTGTCTGTTTCGGGTTTGACGATAACGGGTATGTTGACGGAATTCAATGGTTTGCGGATCTGGTTAGAACAAGTAAAAATCCCGCAGGTACAAACAATTCCGCTACGTTTGACGGCAGCCCTGTACGCGCCACCTTTTTCATAACCGCGGGTTACGGACACGACGACTATTTCATCGACGCTGGCGGCCAGACCAAAGAGCAGGTGATTGCTGCATGGAAAGGGTTGTACACCGACGGGCATGAGATTGCCGACCACTCCTGGAACCACCCGCACGGCGCTTCCCTCTCTCTTGACGCATGGAAGAAGCAGATGGCGGACGCGAGCAGTTTCCTTGTTACCAATACCGGCGTGCCATCAGCAAATATCAAGGGTTTCCGCACGCCCTACCTTGAATACAGCGTCAGCACCATGGATGCGGTGAAAGCCCAGGGCCTGCTCTTTGATTGCAGCATTGAATTCGGGTACAACGGCTGGGTGCCGGTTGCGCCGGATTCCGGGTATTGGAACAGCATGACCGATCCGAAAACGCACATGAAGCTCTTCTGGCCCTATACGCTGGATAACGGCTCTCCTCCCGGCCACTCTGCTTTGGGAAATCCCAAAATAGCAGGCCTGTGGGAGGTGCCGGTGTATACCTATCTGAAACATGATAACAGCGGTGTGGTTACGGGATTCGATTTCAATCTGTGGAAGGTGATGGATAAGACCGCGTTTGTGTCGACCCTGAAGCACAATTTCGACCTGCGTCGCCAGGGCAACCGTAATCCGTTGACCATAAACGCACATACTGACTATTATACGCAGTATAATGCCTCGGCTAACACGGAATTTACCAAGGCTACCTGGACCCAGCGCCGCGAGGCTGTCAAGGAGTTCATCGACTATGCGCTCCAATTCCCGGAAACGCGTATCGTCAGCTACTCGGATATGCTTAAATGGATGAAAAATCCTGTTGCTCTGGGGCCTTCTGAAATATCTTTCCACAAAGCAGATATTGCTCGGATGAACAGTAATATCCGGCTCTGTTCAGGAACATCTGTTATCTTTTCACCTGCAGTAAAAGGGGTTTATACGTTTACTCTTATCAACCTTCAGGGGCGTACGATGTGTGAGGTTACAAAATGGTGTAATACAGAAACAAACCGGATCTTTTTAGGAAACACATATCCTGCCGGTACCTGTTTTGTCAGGATACGGAATGGGAAGCAGATAATTTCAAACAGAGCTGTCATTGTAAGATAAACGTATGCGTTCACGCCCCCTAAATCCCCCGAAGGGGGACTTGTAAAGTGTTGATTTTATTATAAATTCCTGTTTAATATAAGTCCCCATATCTTCGGGGGATTTAGGGGGCGTAAGGTTACTAAACAGTCAATTTTAAACAGATACTATTTAATATCAGGTGATTAGTATATATGAAGCGAAGTATATGGTATATAATATTTTTAACGGCTTTAATTTCAATGAGTTGTATTATAAAAAGCCTTGATGGCGACATTGTGTATACAGCAGTAAAAGCTCAGCAGAAAGAACCAGAAAAAGGAAATGCGATGCGCAAGCTGAAGAAACAGACGAAGATACCTGCTGGTATCAAACCGTCATATTATGTCGGATTGAGACGGAGCTCCTATGGTTTGAGTAAAAGAAACAGTGCGGACGAGTGGTGGGTTATCAGGGCGCAGGAGTTTGCCGGCATGATTGCAGGGAGTGTTGATTCAGGATATGTACAACCCCTGATTGTGCACATTGTTTCCGGATACTCAGGCGACGGCGGGAGTGTGTTTGAGTTTGCAAAGCCGAAGGGGTATACCGGCTCTACCAGAGGCATGGTTTTTTCCGTTGACCGGGGCATTGACCACGAAAAGGCCCTTGCCGCGTATGACGAAAACGGCGTACAAGCGATCATCCAGTTTGAGCCGGGCAACTCCGACATGCTTGCTAATATCGAGATCGCGCACCAGGCATTCGGCCATCATTCGTGCATTATCGGCTACGGCGTTGACGCGGAGTGGTACTTTACAAAAGAGTCAAAGGACGAAACCGGCCTGCCGGTCAAAGACGAGGATGCAAAAAAATGGATGGAAAGCATACTCTCGCATAATCCGGAGTACACCCTTTTTATAAAGCACTGGAACCCCTCCCGCATGCCGCGCACGTACCGTCATCCCAATCTCTGGTATCTCAGCGACAGCCAGATATTCCCCGATCTCGACTCGCTCATGGACGATTTTTCGTACTGGTCGAACTGTATGAAAGAACAGGTGGTGGGCTATCAGTTCGGGTATCCCAACGACAAAAAATGGTGGAGCGCCATGCACAACCCGCCCCTCGCAATCAGCAAAAGAATCCTTGCGGATATCCCCAGGGCAAAATTTCTGTTTTGGGTTGATTTTACTGCGGATGAGGTGGATTTCCGGTAACAGACCGTTATCAAATATGTTCCCTCCCAGCTGCTGTCGGAATTATTTTCTTTAGAAGCATAGGTTATAAATCGTCTTATAATAGAAGACAGTCTGCTTTCAGCCCCTTCCCCCGTAATCGGGGGAAGGATGGGATGGGGGGCATGAAAACAACATTGAGACAGTTACTATATCATTGGAAAAGATCATGCCATACAAAGCCATAATCTTCGACCTCGACGGCACGCTCCTCGATACAATAGAAGACCTTGCCCGCAGCTTTAACACAGTTGTCCAATCCCGCGGCTTCCCGACATTTAGTGTTGCGGATTACAAACTGTTTGTAGGCAAAGGCGCAGAGAATGTCATCCGCAATATCATTCCCGAAGATTCCTTAACCGAAAACCTGGTCAAAGTGTGCCTCGCTGAATTCCGGGTCACCTACAGTCTCGGATTTCAAATCAATACAAAACCATATCCGCACATTCCGGAGCTTCTCCAGATTTTAACAGAGAAGCGAATCGCCTTTGCAGTGCTTTCAAACAAGCCCCATGAAGATACTGTTGAGTGTGTACGCCATTTTTTCCCTTATATATCGTTTAAAACGGTCCTGGGTCAAAAAACAGGCACTCCCCTGAAACCTGACCCGCAATCGACACTGCACATGCTGCGCAATATGCAGGTCACACCGCCGGCATCTCTGTTTCTGGGGGACTCTGGTGTTGATATGCAGACGGCGGTTAATGCGGGGGTTTTTCCGGTCGGTGCACTCTGGGGATTCAGGTCAGAACAGGAGTTGATTCAATATGGAGCAAAAAAACTGATATCGGATCCACTGGAATTAGCGGACTTGTTTATTTAATCCTATATTCCGCAGTTGGAGTCGTGCTCGTAATCGACAACAACGGCAATAAAAGCCTTTCACCAGAAGGGTGCTTAATCTGTAAAGCCATTAATTTATTAAACTACTTTTCAAATCAATCGATTACGATTACGAGCACGAGCACGACTTTACTGCTGATTTTAGGTTAATAGAAAAAGCACATCCGATACACCTGGCCGCATATCAATCTCTTATCGCTATGCAAACCATTGTATCCTCGCAAATATCGAAAAATTACCCTGTAATTAATATTCATTGCAAAATCACCGTCCTGTCTGTATAATTTGATAAGTAATTTTTTATATATATACATTGATAATGCTTTTCTGATATAGTTAAAACCATATATTTTGCTTTGTATTCGGAGATTATCAGAATATGTATATACGATGCTGGGGATCGCGCGGATCTATTCCTGTAAGCGGGAAAGAGTATCTCAAATACGGCGGTGATACCACCTGTATGGAGATACGTTCCAAAAAGGGCGACGTTATTATCGTCGACGCAGGAACGGGCATCAGATCGCTGGGCAACAAACTGATCAGCGAAAATATCGATACTTTTCATATACTGTTTACTCACGCGCACTGGGACCACCTCATGGGGTTTCCCTTTTTTAAGCCCATCTTTATGCGGGGAACCACCATGTACATCCGCAGCAGCTCGTTTAATAAAAAATCGATCAGGGATGTTTTTGAGGGACTGATGGAAAGGCCCTATTTCCCGGTGCAGCTTGCAGACAAGGACATCAGGTCGCGGATCTCCTTCAGAAAAATTCCGAACAGTTCGTTTAAAATAGGCTCCATAACGATACGACCGGTTCCTTTAAGCCATCCCAAGGACGGCGGGTTCGGATTCCGGTTCGAAGAGGATGGAAAATCATTCGTATTTCTTACCGATAATGAGCTTGGCCATGTGCACAAAGGGGGATTGGGATTTGGCGGGTATCTTCAATTCTGCCGGGGCGCGGACCTGTTGATTCACGATGCGGAGTATGAAGACCGGGAGTATCAGAAAATCCTGAAAACCTCCGAAGAGCCGTGGGGACACTCGGTTGTTTCCGATGTTATCGAGCTGGGCCTGGGCGCCGGGGTTAAAAAGCTGGGACTGTTTCACATCAACGCCATGCGCACGGATACGCGCATGGATGAAATGGTTGTGAGGGCGCGGAAAATAATCGCTCAAAAAGGATCGGCCATGCAGTGCTTCGGGGTCGGCTCGTCGTTCAGCTTTACGTTGTAGAGGATTCAGGGGGCGTTCCTCAGGTTGCGTCAATGCAGACCGGACTCACGCCGGTATTTTATTTTCAGTCTCTCCTTCATATATTCAATAAACTCTTTTTCCAGCCTGTTAAACACCCGTTCATATTTTTTAAACAGCGCAACCTGTTCCGGTGAATGATTGGTAAAAGAGGGGTTTTTTACCACTTTTACAATAGCCCTTATTTCCGGCTCCGAAAAGTAATACATGATGGCGTTAATCCGCGTCTCTTTGTATTCCGGTGAATTAAGATAGGTCTGAATAAGTGTGTAAATGTCGAGTTCGTGTTTTTTAAGCGCAGAATCGCTACGGGTTATTGTATGAACGACCGTGTCGATAAAGAGGGTTCCGCTTTTTTGCTGCAGCAGGCGCATCAGTTCGTGTGCCGCATTGTGGTGCGACTGGTCCACGGCAAGGGAACAAGCGGAGAAGAATAAAAGAAGGCAGAGAAGTTTTGTTACAAGGTTCATGGCTATTGCAGGTATTGTTTGTTGTTGGCGCAAATCAGCAAGCGATTCACACGAGCGTTCACCCGTAAAAAATACATGTATGGCGCATGGCATAAAAAATTATATTGCTTTTTATTCATTCCATAATGAAACTAAATTATCTGAATTTTCATGTTACCCTTGTATTCATTTACAGGTATGAAATAATTTATTTAAATACGTTGGGAAAAAAAGGTGTGGCCTTAATTATAAGCAGACTTTTCTTGATGAACTCAAGGTTTTTTCGTGCTCGTGCTCGTAATCGTACTCGTAATCGATATTTTTTTAACTGTTGTGTAAAAAATAACGATTCCGATTACTATGGAGTATAATCCCGCGTTTGACGCGGGAATGAGCAGCACGAAGGAAATTATTGCCTAAAATTAAGGTTGCACCCAAAAAATTAAATTATCAATTAACACTCAAAAACCGGAGGTTATTTCATGGCGGTTAAAAAAGATCATCAGGAGCAGGAGACGGCTGGCGTTCTGTATTCCATAAGTCCCGATTATAAGAAATTTGCATTACCCCAAAAGCAGGATTATGCGGCTGAATTCAAGAACATAGAAAAAAAGGTTCAGCAGGCGAGGAAAGAGGGGAAGGAGATCGTCGTTGTCATGGGTGTGGGATTTGTAGGCGCGGTGATGGCCGCCATTGTTGCTGATACGAAGGATACAAAAGGCCGGTACAGCAAGTTCGTTATCGGGTGTCAGAGACCGAGTCCGCGCAGTTATTGGAAGATACCGCTGCTCAACAGCGGATGTTCGCCGGTGAAAGCGGAGGACCCGGAGGTGGACGAGCTTATCAACCGGTGTGTTCTGCAGGAGAAGACGCTTATTGCCACGTATAACGATGATTGCCTCACGCTTGCCGATTGTGTTGTGGTCGATGTCCAGTGCGATTATAAAAAGAACGACCTCGGCAATATGAAGAGCGGCGAGGTAGATATGGCTGCGCTGGAAGCGACCATGCGTACTATCGGTAGAAAGATTCCGGCCAAATGCCTTACGATTATTGAAACGACCGTGGCGCCGGGTACCACGGAATTTGTTGCGCTGCCGATTTTACAGAAAGCGTTCGAAGCGCGCGGCATACAATCAACGCCCCTTCTTGCGCACAGTTTTGAGCGGGTGATGCCGGGCAAAGAGTATGTTGCAAGCATCCGCGATTTCTGGCGCGTGTGTTCAGGGTGTAACAAAGAGGCGAGAAGGCGCGTTGAAAAGTTCCTGCGCGAAGTGCTTAACACCAAAGATTTCCCGCTGACCGTTATGGACAGGCCCATAGAGTCGGAAACGACGAAAATTGTCGAAAACTCCTACCGCGCGACAATACTTGCCTTTTTGAACGAGTGGAGCATTTTTGCCGAACGCAACGGCGTCGACCTTATCAAGGTTATCAACGCGATAAAGATGCGGCCGACGCACAGCAATATGATATTCCCCGGACCCGGCATCGGCGGGTATTGCCTTCCCAAGGACGGCGGTCTGGGTTACTGGGCATACCGGCATATTCTCGGGTTTGAGGACGGCGACTCTGTTTTTAAAATTACGCCCACCGCGATAGATATCAATGACACCAGAGCGCTGCATGTTGCTGAACTTGCCCGCGATGCACTGCGGAACATAGGGCGGTATATTGCCGGAGCGGATATTCTTCTGTGCGGCGCAAGCTACCGCCAGGATGTGGGCGACACGCGCTACAGCGGCAGTGAAATGGTGGTG
>Ga0209287_10000430_pt1 | contig 25585 bp, 24 predicted proteins | sample PPLLak3cmMay2015_2_FD_187255 | JGI IMG/M metagenome (GOLD analysis project Ga0209287, IMG submission 187255) | Freshwater sediment microbial communities from Prairie Pothole Lake near Jamestown, North Dakota, USA - PPLs Lake P8 Core (1) Depth... | ecosystem: Environmental > Aquatic > Freshwater... | reverse complement strand
TCCTCGTTTGCGGCGATCTGAACCTAGAGAAATTCAAAGGATACTGGATGATTGATTGTGCAGCAGCAACCCAGAACATCCTGCTTGCGGCTCATAGTCTGGGGCTTGGCGCCTGTTGGCTTGGCTTGTACCCGCGTGACGGCAGGATGGCGGGTATGCGAAAACTTTTACAGCTCCAGTCAAACATTATCCCATTTGCAGTAGTTGCACTTGGGTACCCTGCTGAGTTTAAGACAAGAGAGGATCGCTATAACCCGTCACGTATTCATCATAACAAATGGTGAGAAAAAAACCTTAAAACAGGATTTTTCTTCCCGCTGCATCTCTACGGTAGATTCCGAAATCATCAATTTTTTTTAGACTCTGACCATCAAAGATAGGTCCGTCCACACAGACACGAAGCCCGGACCCTATACAGCATTGACCGCAGATGCCGATTGCGCATTTCATGTACCGCTCCAGCGATGCTTGAAAAGGGATGGTTGAACAAAATGATAGTAGTGTGCTCATCATCTGCTCTGGTCCACAGGTGTAGACCGCATCAATGCTTTCTTTTTTTATGATATCTTTTGCCAGCTCAGAGGCAAAACCCTTGTATCCCTTTGACCCATCATCGGTGGAGACAAGGACGCTTGCCCCGGTCTGCTGGAAGCGATCCTGGAAGAACAACTGGTCTTTTGTCTTCACACCAAGGATGACTGTTGCAGAAAGATTGTTCTTTCGTGCTTGTTCAACAAGAGGCGCGAGCATCCCTATGCCGGTGCCACCACCAACGAAGAGTAAATGTTTTCCCGTCAATGTAAATCCATTCCCATACGGTCCTCTTATTCCGATCTGGTCTCCTTTTTTGATTTGATACAAGGCATGTGTCGCGTCTCCGATGTCACGGAAAGTGATTCCTATCACGTTGTTTGTGATCTGGGAGACGCTCATGGGGATCTCATCAACACCAGGGATCCAGACCATGAAAAACTGACCGGGTTTTACTTCCCCCGGTGACTGGAATGTGAGTGTTTTAATGTCGGTTGCTTCAACCGTGCTTGAGAGAACAGTGGTGATGGTTGGACGGTTCATCGTAACGCCGCTCCTATCAGCTCTGGAATTGTGGTATACTCATGGTTCTTCATCCAGGTTTTGATTTCCTCACAGATTGATGTGAACACATCAGGACCTCGGTAATAGACTGCTGATCCGATTTGGACCGCAGAAGCACCAGCCATGAAATATTCGACGGCGTCCTCACCGGTGGTGATCCCTCCGACTCCGATGATCGGGATGTCGACTGCTTGTGCGATGTCAAAGACGCAGCGAACCCCGATTGGTTTGATCGCCTTGCCTGAGTATCCACCGGTCTTGTTTGCCAACAGCGGACGTGCTGTTTCAAGATCAATGGTCATTGCTTTGACCGTGTTTATCGCGACAATCGCATCAGCACCAGCGTTCTCAATACTCTGTACGATTTCGACGAGATTCATGATGTTTGGTGAGACCTTGACAAAGACTGGAAAGGTAACATGGTTTTTTACTGAAGAAACAATGTCATGTAATAAGACAGGGTCGCAGCCGACTTCCAGGCCATAGTGTTGTGCATGCGGGCAGCTGACATTCAGCTCAACAGCGTTCGCACCAAACCGCTGCATTTTTAGTGCAAGGCTTGCGAACTCGTCTGCATCCGCAGCATAGATGCTGCCAATGATCGGCACCTTGTTTGTTCGTAGTTTTTTTATTTCTTCACCGTACAGGTCGATCCCAGGATTTGGTAAGCCCATTGCGTTGAGGATGCCATGGTCCAACTCTATGACGGTCGGGTTCGCGTATCCCTCCCGTGGTTGTGTCCCGATGGATTTTGTGACGATAGCGCCCGCTCCGCAATCAATCATCCGTTGCATGCCTCCCGCGTCCTCATCCATGATTCCTGAGGCTAGCATGGTTGGGTTTTGTAATCGAAGCGGACCGATTGTTGTGCTGATGTCTACCACAAGACCACCACATCGTGAAATGTCTGCGTGTATAAAGTCATTTTCACATGAATTGCATCGTTGGTGATGAAAAACGACAGATGTTAACAATCGTTAATTATATAAACTGACAAGATATATCTTATACGCATGCAACGCACACCATGCGAATACATGATATGGAACGGTATTCCTGCGATCAGAAAAGAACTAGCAGAAGCACTCATCAAAGAGTTTGGACTCAGCCAGCGAGAAGCAGCAGAAAAACTCGGACTGACCCCTGCAGCCATCTGCCAGTACATCTCAAAAAAAAGAGCAAAAACAGATGTCTTTGATGAGACAATCATCCAGGAAATCAGCGTTTCTGCACAGCGCATCATGAAAAACGATGGTACTGATGTAATCATTGAAACCTGTCGTATCTGTCGACTTGTACAAAAAAAACAGACGCTCCCTATCAATCTTCGGTAATGCTTTTTATGGATACAGACTGCTTCGTTGTCTGAACGCATCATCTTCAATCGATATCATCGGTGGTATGAATCAGGATGTGGCTTTTATGATTTTTTTGCACATGCTCAAAGACCAATGTCAATGTTCCACCCGTGTGTAGGACCAGGCTGTGTCCATTCCCATTTATGGTCCAATGATCATCGATGAAGGCTCCTTCTCGAAATGTATACGACTCCTTCGCCAGCCAGATGACATGGGTACTGCCCCCTTGTACCTTGTAAAAAATCGCTGCCCCGTCTTCAATCAACTCTGAGGAAAACACCCCAGTATTTGTAGGATCGGGATCGCCACCGAAGGAAAGATACACCAGCGATTCAGGCAAGCTAAACGTCTGGACTCGTTTGCCGCCCTCAGCAGCATGCAGATCGTCGACGTCACGAACCGCGCCGCTTGCCACCATCGTCGAAAGAGACGCCTCTAACAACCGAATTTGTGTTTCGATCTGCTGCTCCGCAAGAAACGTACGCAAGACGCCAGAAGCTCCAGCGAGAAGGACAACGATAGCTGCGATGATGGCAAGGCTCATCATCAGCCGGATAGGAAGCTGATCTACCGCATCATCATCGTTCTTGACCATAGGAACATTCACCTACCGATTCGAACATGAATAGTCTTCTTTGATAACCGGCTCTGCACCCCCATGCCAGCTGACGCGTGGACGCAGCTGCACGATATGAACAGACTCTGAGGTATCATCAACCAGCAACGCGACTCCTTTCTCAGAGCCGATCTTCTTAATGGATTCCTGGATGTCCCCATGCATATAGACCGGTCGAATCCGGCTCAACGCATCAATGTCCTCCTGCGCAGTCAACCGATGACACAGGAAAAGATCACAATGGGACAGCACCTCTGGCTCAATAGCGCTGGGCCGTTGTGTCGCCAGCAGAAGCGACAGACCGGGTTGCCGCCCCTGCCGCATCCATTCCTCGATCAGCACCGCCTTACTCAACGTCTTTTTATCGCAGGGGAGAAACACCTGGGCTTCGTCCACCGCAAGCCAAACAAGCGGGATACCTTCCTCATCGACCCGGAAACCCATTTTTTTCTGTTCAAATATCTTTCGAGATTTGACACGTTCCTCAAAAATTTTTTCACTCAACACCGCAACGACAACATCCTTGAGCAGCAAGCTTGGCAGAACACTAAGATCAAGAACCGTCACGACCCCAGGTCGGACGATCTCAGCGATCGACAGACCATCTGTATCAAATATACCCCATGAGTCCGCCATGAGAAAAAAATTCTGCACCGCGGTTTTCACAACACCCCCCGTCCGATCATTCTGCTGGATACAAGACACGATCTCCTGCAATGAAAAATGATTCTTTGATGATTGTAACGCAAGGATCGCCTGGGTCAGCACCACGCCGACTGGGTCTGTGAGCTTCACATCGAACAGCTGACACCAATGTAGTGGTGAAAGCTCAGCGATACAAAGAGAAAATGGTTCAACAGGGATATCTTTTTTCGAATAATTCCCTGTCGCATGCGCAGGGACCAAGAGACGAATCGGAAAACCAGTAGGTTTTCGACCCCATCGTGCAATCCGCTCGGCATCATCCTTGCTGGGAAACTGCGTGGACCAAAAAATCCCTAAGGTATCAAGAACAACGACCGCAAGATGCTGTTTTATCGCATCATCAAGGGCTGCGATCTCCTCCAGAAACACCCCAATCGAATAGGATTTCCCATACCCGCGTTTCCCACAAATGAACACCATATGAGGCCGCGTCACATCCAGAAACACCGGTGCCCCCAGAGACCCATCAAGGGCGTAGTACCGACCAATGGTAAGAACCCCGCCCCCTGTTTTTTCCTTTCGTCCGAGCACATACTGTTTTTCAGAAAGCGTAACCGACCTCCCAGTATGAGATCCTTTCATCATATACCTCCCCGACTTCCTATTTTTGTAAAACAGAAAATATATATCCATCTAAATATTATATACTTTTTGCCAGAGGCTGTATTTTCAAAACAAAACCTCTGTGCGATCTCACACAAAAACAATCAATATTAAAAAAAAGTCTGGGGGAAAATCTAATGGACGATACGACATGTCCGTACGAAATTAAAAGAAAAACGGAAAGTAAGACTCTCATTATAAACTGCCGAGGCTGCACCAATAGCAACTCAACGTTTTCGGATAAACAGTGTCGATCTGGCATCATTGACATTCTGCAAAAGGAACACGGGGTTGACCGGCTCATCCTGAACCATGCCATCGTCAAGGTCTACACTGGTGAAGAAATACAATTCATTAAGGATATCACCAGGTTCGTTGACCATGCACAGTCCTATAGTCATCTTCGCTTGACGCAGAAAGACCTCCCCGACTGTCCCACCTGCACTGAACGAAGACAGCAGGAGTTATCCGCCTGTCTTGCAAACATCCAACGCGATCCGATCGACGCTTTTCTCCAAATCAAAGAAGTTCTTAAGAAAAAACAAAACAAGGATGCATCCTGTGAGGACTGTGAAGAAAAATACAGAAAAATCCTTTCCGAACTCAGCAAAAACGAAGGATTGTCACGCGGTGTAAACGGAAAAAAATACACCAGCGAAACATTCTACACAACACACCTACGACCCTACGTACGCCCCGGGTTCATCGACTCTTACATCCACCTCGAGCCCCCCGCTGATGCTGTGTTCCTAGAATCTTACGATGTACCCCGAAAAGCAGGACACCCGTTGCAGGTCTCCTTGTACATGCTACGCTCACGACCTGAGAAACTCTACTTTGTCGTCCCACCAGAGTACGAGCTGCCCCGTGAAGAACTCTACATCCTTGAGGATGTCCGACAGCATCTCTCCAAACATCGACCTAAGGATGTCTCATTCATGGACACAGAGACAGCAGAGGATTATTTCCTACGTCTTGGAGCCCAGGTCATCGCATCCTATAACGAGAAAAGACATCTTGATCTAGATGCAGGCAGAATCGAATACCTCGCTGACCTCTTCGCACGATACAGCGCGGGATTCGGCATCCTTGAAGACCTGTTATACGACCCGCACATCCAGGATATTTACGTCAACGCGCCTGTGACAAACAACCCGTTGCATCTGGTTCTCGACGGTGAGGAATACACATCTAACATGTATTTTTCCGACAGCGATATCGATGCACTCGCATCACGGTTCCGCACCTTGAGCGGACGAGCCTTTTCTGAGGCATCACCCGTCCTTGACATGGACCTGGAAAAATACCGTACGAGGGTCACTGCCATATCCAATCCCTTGACGCCCCGGGGGATCGCATTCGCGTTACGCAGGCATCGGTCAAAACCCTGGACATTGGCTCATTTCGTGGCAAATAACATGATCTCTGCCGCTGCCGCAGGATTCCTCAGCTTCCTCATCGACGGACAAGCATCCCTGTTGATCGCCGGGAGCCGCGGCTCAGGGAAAACATCGCTCCTAGGTGCATGCGTCTTTGAAATACCACAACGGTTCCGCCTTCTCAGCATCGAAGACACCCCAGAAATCCCCATCGACGATTTCCAACGATTGGGATACAAGATGCAGTCACTGATCACAAAATCGATCACAACAAGTTCCCTGTCGACAGAGGTGGACCCGACCGATGCGTTACGCACCGCACTTCGACTTGGTGAGTCAGTTTTAATACTCGGAGAGGTCCGCGGCGTCGAAGCAAAAGTCCTTTTTGAAGCAATGCGTGTAGGAGCAGCAGGAAACCTGATCATGGGAACAATCCATGGGTCGACAACCAGAGACGTGTACGAACGGGTCGTCTATGACATCGGAGTACCAGCCACCTCATTTAAAGCAGTCGATGCCGTCATCATCGCCGCACCCATCAGATGCGAAGGCGGCATTGAGCGGAAACGAAGAGTCGTACAAATATCAGAAATCACAAAAATAGGCTGGAGCACCAACCCGGACCCTGAAAAAATCTTCCAGGACGTCATGTTGTATAACACCAGCAAAGACGAACTCTGCACCACCGATCTCCTGGACATGGGTCAATCCCAGGTGATTCAGTCCATTGCAAAAAAATGGGGGATCACCGTAGAAAAAGCACTGGAAAACATCCAGCTACGTACAGACATGAAAAAAACAATTGTCGAACAGGGGAAAAACCATAAACAACTGCTTGAAGCTGAGACGATCAGAGACGCCAACAACATGTTCTGGATGTGCCTGGAGGAAAGCAAGCTGCGTCAGGGGACTGTGGACTATGACGAAGTACGGATACGATGGATGAAATGGTTCACCGATTACCTGAGGTGTCTGACATGAGACCAGAACCCAACTGGTTTATCCATGGAACATGCTTTGCAAAAAAATATTTTTTTTGGCTTCTGAAGGATAATACAAAAACAAAACAAAAACTGCAACGATACTTTCCATCTGATTACGAGGATCTGCTTCTGTTCTCAGAATTGGAGGTGGAACGATACGATATTTTGTTATTTGCCTATACAAGTGCGTTTCTGAGCTTTCTAGGTTTTTTTGTTATTGCTTTACTCCTTCTCTGCATCGATATTTTTTTTCTCAGACAGATGGAAGCAATGACAATGATTTTATTGATCAGCATATCGATTATTGTTCCTTTCGTTGTGATGAACCTCATTGCGCATTACCCAAAAACCTATGCCAGGTACATCCAGATACATTCCCTGGGCGACATCCCTGAGATACTCAGTTATCTCGTGATGTACCTGAAGCTTGTCCCAAATCTTGAAAATAGCGTGAAATTCGCAGCAGCGGAATCCTCCACAGCCCTTGCCTCCGATCTCCGGAAGCTTGTCTGGGACATGGAGATACGGCTGTACCATGGGGTCAATGATGCGATCATTCATTTTGCTTTACGCTGGGGACGATGGAGTGATTATTTCAAGCGATCCTTGCATCTTATCCGCAGTTCGATACAAGAACGAGATGAGGCGTCCCGGATCATCACCTTAGATCGCGCCTTGGATGTCTCCTTAGAGGGTACAAAAGAAACGATGAACCAGTTCGCCAATCGTCTCCATCAACCCACCATTATTCTGTACTCGATAGGGATCATGATGCCATTGTCCCTTGTCGCGATGCTACCGGCAGCAGGCTTGGTGGGGATGAAAATCACTCTTGTGCAGGTATTTCTCGTCTACGATCTCATCCTTCCCTTGTTCGTGTATCTCTACACACGCAAGATCCTTCTATCTCGTCCCGCTGCCTTTCATCCCTCGAACATTCCATCGAACCATCCGGAGCTTCATCAGATCAATAAACGTAAAGGATTTTTTGTATGTATCATCTGTGGCTTTGTTTGTGCTACACCAGGGATTATTTTTCTTTTTATTCCCTTTGTTGCTCCATCGGATGTCTCAAATGATTTGATACAATTTATCAGAAGCAGTAAGGGATTGAACTCGTTTTTCCCGGTTACGTTATTTTTCATCTGGGGCGCTGCGATTGCTGTGTCTCTGTACTGCCTGAGCGTCTACCGCCCGTATAAAAAAGTACGTGATGAAATCAAACAGATGGAAAAAGAATTCAGTGATGCGTTATACATCCTTGGAAAACGCATCTCTGAGGAGAAATCCCCTGAAGAAAGTTTTGCGTATGCTGCACAGACCCTGCAGGGGACCAAGATTGCGGAGGTGTTCTCTCAGACGAGTTATAATCTTACTGCCCTGCATACGAGTTTCTATGATGCTCTCTACAGCAATGAATACGGATCGTTACAACATGTGTACTCAGATCGTATCAAAGCGATTTTGCGGTTGTTTGTCGAAGGAACAAAAAAAAGTCAACGAGCGGTGAGTGCATCATTGATTCGTATCGCGGATCATCTCAAACAACTCCAAGAGGTAGAAAAAAAAATAACAGACATGCTCTATGAGCTGACCTCTACATTACGTTCAACGGTGTCTGTGTTTGCCCCATTGATCGCAGGGGTTACTCTTTCGATTACCACGTTGATCTCAACAATCCTTCAATCAATACAGGCGAAACAATCACCCGAGACCTTCATAGGGATGCCTTCAACGTTGTCTTCTGCAGCAGGCTCTTTGATGACGGAAAATATCAGACCAGAATATTTCGTATTGGTCATCGGAGTCTATCTTATTGAACTAGTGATCCTTCTCACACGTTTCACCAATGGTCTGAATGAAGGCGATGATACCGCTACGTTCATGTATAGTCTTGGAAAAACCATGCCCGTGTCCATTGCTGTTTTTTCAATAACAGTAATACTAGGTCAATTCTTCTTTTCACAAATCATCCCCTCGGTGTAACACCCATGATATCATCACTGAAGAACGAGTTTTTTATTTTCTTTTTTCACAGCTTGTTCTTTTTTTGTTAGGAAGTGATAGGGATATGTACATGAATAGGTAGATGAAGATATACCAGGTGCATTACATACGAAAACTATTTATTAATAGAACCCTCGATGGGTTTTATGAAGGTGGATTGGGATGCAGGATGAGGAATCGATAGCCTCAACGCTTGAGTTTAAACGCCCAATAGCGGTTCGAGCCTTGAGAAGAAGTAACGTACGGAAGAAAATAGCGGAGTATCTTTTTGAAATCAGTCCAAATTATAGTTATACTGCTGAGATAGCGTACCATGTGCGGACAACTCCTTCAAATGTGATTGGGGCGATCAGGGGCATGGAAGAACGATACAAGGAGGATGAATCGCTGCTGAACCTTGATATCGTTCAAGAAAAAAGCTGCGGGAATAATGTGCGTTTATACGGGATTACGGATTTTGGCAAGGAAATGATCAAATCTGTGAAGGAAAAAGAGTAGGTGAAAAAAAAATGTCCATGGCATCATACCTCTCATCGTTCCATAATGATGAGTATTATTTAATGGATGAGGACTTTTTTACCCCGCTACAAAAAAAAGAGAACGAATAAGGGTTTAAGGGATCGTCTCAGAAGAACCAGAGGCTGCGAGAAGTTCTTGTAACAGTGCACTGTACTTATCTGGTTCGACGTTGAGGAGTTTTTTCGTATACTGCTGTAAGAATTCACCGTAGTCAATTTCATCTTTGGTATACTTCCATTTTTCTTCAGTACCTTTTCCAAGAGCAAGTAAAAAAGCATACGCAATTGACTTTGCTTTTGAGGCATCAGGATGATTCTTTATCTCTGCAAGAGCCTTTTTTTCACCAAACGTCATATACGTTCGTGCGACGGCATCAGCAAACGTCGCAAGCGGCGGGAGGCTCTTATAGACAGGGAGCCGGGATAATATCACCTGTCGTTGTTGATACTCAAAGGCAAGAAGGATGATATTAGAGGGTGTATCATCCAGCTGACACAACGAAGCAGCGTTCTTTTTATCATCCAAGATTGATTCAAGGAATTCCCTGCCGTATTGATCCCAGTAACGTTCCAAGACTTTACTCGGAGTAGTCTTTGAGATAATTAAAGGCTCCTGGGTTTTCGAAAGGAAGAACTCCAGGGCTGTTTTTTCGTAGGATGTTGGTTGGAGCGCTTCGACAAAACGAGGGACATCGGTTCCGTAGGAGACGCCGTCTAACACCAGGATTTTTTCTTCTGCCGTTTTGACAGAATCTTCTTGGCTTTTTGAGATTTTTTTAATAAAATCAGCATCGGTCAATCTCCCAGAGAGATATTCTTGCTGTGAAGCGGTCTTCTGCGAATCGGACAGATCCTGATGTCTTCCGACCTGTGTGATAACCTCGATAGCAAAATCATCTGAGAGATTTCGTTGCACCATGTATTTTGAAATGGTAAACATGGTGTTTTTCGTCGTCTTTGCACAGTTTTCGCAAAGAGCAATGGTGATCTGTGCCGATTTCCATTCAATTCTCAGATAATTCAAGGGGAGATATTCTTTCTTACGTGCGATATCAGCAGGGATATGCGGGCAGCTGATGACATCTTTTTTAGAAATAAAACCGATTTTATTCCGAATAAAATCAACGAATTCCACAGGAGGATGCGCCTCTTGTCCGGTGCAGACATATCCGGCATCCCAGGAGTACACATGGAGTTTTTTCTTAAAGACGATATCAGCGATGCCGCGAAGGCGAAACACAGGGTCATCGAAATGTTGGACCGCGATGAGTTTTTCGCGGTTTGCTTTTCCGCGTTGTGCATAGGTGATATCACCGGTGGGAAACGTCAGTGCTGCTAGGTAGGGTGCTTTTTCTGAGATGGCGAGAAGATAGGTTCCTGCCAACGCGCCATCTAATCCTTTTTTATTTGCGAGTTTCTCAAGTTTTTTTTCATCAGCGCTAAAGTGATGGATTTTTGTGATTTTTTTTCGGAGTTTCTGAAAGTATTTTGCGCTTTCGTCTGAGCAGGTGGGGAGGATTAAAAACGGGTTTTCTTGTAGTTTTTTTGCGTTTTCAATAAGGTAATTCTCTTGTGATTTTGGCGCGGTACGTGCAAAGCTTCTTCTCATTTTACTTTTCTTTGCCATGTGGTGAAACCATAAAAGTGAGGTATTAAAGTATATTGTGGTAGAAATTCATAAATTTCTTCATGAAAGCTAGGAGAAAGTGGTGTCGTATAGAAAATATTCGAAAGAAACGGTTTTCAATTTTTTTATACATTTTTTCTGCTGGGTTATCCAAAAATTTATATGAAACATCATCTATAAACATAAGAATGGGGATAGTTATGAAGAACAATAAGAACATGCTTTTTAATTTATTATTTCTGAGATATACCAGGATGATTTCTCTTTGTATTGTTCTGGGTTTTATTGTACTTCCGGTTCCATTCTCTGTCGCAACTACACAAGAAGCTGAGACCGTTTCTTTTACCCCTCAAGAACTTCTATCAGAGAAAGCCGGGTGGGAGCAGATAGACAGTGGAGTCACCCAAGACCTCAACAGTGTTTTTTTCATCTGCTTGAATCGTGGGACTATCGTCGGAGATGGAGGACTCATCCTTCGCACCGGTGATGAGGGTGACAATTGGACAGTACAAGACTCCGGCGTAATAGATAACCTTCATGCGGTTGCCTACTACGGATATAGTATCACCTTGGCTGTTGGTACAAGTGGAACAATCCTATATACGACTAACACGGGGCAGAACTGGACAGTCCTGCAGAACGGGATGATGGGGACGTATTACAGCTGCCAGATGATCAATGACACGATTGGTGTAGCGGTTGGTGTGAATGCAATCTTCCAACCCTTCTTCACACGGACTAACGATGGGTGGAACACATGGGATTCATCGAGTTTTTATATCGAACATGAAAGTGTGTTTTATGAAGGACGATTGAGTGATGTTTGTTTCCTAAATGCTTCAGTTGGGTTCGCGACGGCAATTGTTGATATACCGGCAGGTGGCGCGATTCTCCGAACCACGAATGGAGGTAGTACCTGGGACACGGTGTTTTTCTATGATGAAGCACTCCTCAGTATTGATTTTACCTATGACGGCGTAGGTTACGCAGTCGGAGACCATGGGGCCATCGTTCGATCACTTGATGATGGTGGAACCTGGCAGGAGTTAGAAAGCGGAGTCAACAACATGTTACATGCAGTTGATTTCTCCTCAGAAAACAGAGGAACCATAGTCGGAGACAATGGAATCATCCTGCGAACCGAAAATGCAGGACTGAGCTGGACCCCGCAAACAAGTGGGACGACTGTTGATCTCCTCGCAGTATACTGCGTCACCGACATGTTTGCAATCGTTACGGGGGAACAGGGAGTTATCCTTCGTACAAACACTGGGGGGTACCCAGACGATATCACACCACCTCAGACGACATGTACATTAGAAGGTACTCTGGACGGAAATGTCTACATCAGTGATGTGTTTGTTTCATTGAATGCAACCGATGATATCTCAGGTGTTACAACAACGATGTACAAACTCGACGAAGCCATCTGGGATATCTATGTCGGACCATTTACCGTGACCGGAGACGGTACTCATCTGCTTCTGTTTTACTCCGTTGACAACGCAGGAAACAGTGAAGAGGAACAAACCTGCGAGTTCATCATACAACACCGACCAACCCTGCAGATCACAATCACAGGAGGATTCGGAATAAAAATCCATATAAAAAATCTTGGGTCAACCAATGTGGCTCAGGAACCCTGGACGCTCTCCCTAGACGGGGGACTCATTCTTTTTGGAAAACAAAAAACAGGAGAAATAGACATCAACGCGGGAGACGAAATCACTCTGAACACATGGGTATTTGGATTTGGCACACCCACGATTACTTTTTCCATTGCCTCTTTTCAAAAAATCGAACAAAGCAAGGTCTTTTTGTTCCTCGTACGCATCTAACCATGCATCATATAAGAGATATACCTGAGTATTTTTACTTTCCGTAACCTTAAAGGACACAGAGAGCGTTTCAGATTTTGTGATACCATGAATGCGTATGACACAATCATCTCCCGAAGGAGTATTCGTCGGTTTCACCAAAGACCAGTTAAACTTGAGATTTTAAAAAAATGTGCGAACGCTGGAAGGCTTGCACCCTCTGCTGCAAATCTTCAACCAATTGAGTACTGCATTGTCAACGATAAAACGCTCTGTACCCACCTGTTTGAGGCGCTCCACTGGGCGGCCTATATCCAACCAAAGTGGACTCCAAAAGAAACGGAACGACCCACCGCGTATATCGTCGTACTAATCAAAGACACCCAGAACCCCTACTATGAAAGAGATGTTGGTCTTGCAACAGAAAATATTGTGTTGACTGCAGAAGGCGAAGGTCTTGGAAGCTGTATTTTATGCAATATCGAACGGGTGAAGATTCAGGAATTATGTAACATACCGTTAACCCTTGCGGTCGACTCAGTCATCGCACTGGGATACAAAGCAGAGACATCTGTTGTTGAAGATCTGAAAGACTCAGTGAAATACTGGCGCGATGAAAAGGATATCCTGCATGTTCCCAAAAGAAAATTAGAAGACATCATCCACATCAACAAGTTTCAATAAAATGGTTTTACAAGACAAAACGTTAAAATCGCTCTTATTCTATACCGTTCTTTATGAGAGAATACAAAATTAAAAAAGGCCACAACCCAGATCTTGATACACTTATCACCCAGTATTTTGGGACAAAAGGTGACATTGTGAAAGGCATGCAGTTCACAGTGGAGGGAATCGGCGCAATAACGATAAAGCAGGAAAAAAGCTCCCTGTTTATTGATATCGTCCCCCCAAAAACAGTCTGTGGTGATTATTCCATTATTAAGAAATGGAACGAGTTTCTCTTTGACGCAACAGGCAAAGATACAAAAGAACGGAAAAAGGAATTTGGAAAAATTTAGAATCAAAAATCTATTTATTTTCTTTACATATTTTTAAAAAAAATATTTCTTTCATTCTTGAGTAAGAAAGTATTATTTTTAGAAGTAAAATAGGAAATTTCTAATATTGGACAAATGCTCTATAATAAATCAGTTCATTATCGTTTTGTACAATATAAACAAAAGAAGTCTTTTGTAGTGTTTTTTCGTATTAGATATTGAGGTAATGCTATGGGAAAAAAGGTAGTTGGCATTTTAGTAATCGGGCTGGTGATCGCATTAGTTATCCCAATAGAAAGCTCGTATTCAACGAACATTTCAACGGAAAAATCCTTGAACCATAAAACAGAATCGGCTATGGTTTTTTTTTCACCGCAACCAACCTTATCTGAAAAAGATGGTTTTGTTGAAATCCAGGTCGATGGTGCAACAACTCAATTGTTAGAACCTAATAAACCGGTGTTACCTATTTATGTAAAAACGTATCAGATACCCTTTGGCTCAACCGATATTCAGGTGACTTGTGCTGCGGAGGATATAGGCGTAGAGTATCTGACGCAAGAGATAATTCCTGCGAGGATCGCCCTCTCATCACAAGCAAATATGCAGACTGCGTACGACAAGGATCCTACGGTATATGGGAGTTCTGAGTTCTATCCAGATTCCTGGTGCAGATATGATCTTGGTGCTGGACGCAATGAAAATGACCAGCAGGTGACCTTTGTCAAGGTGATCTGTTATCCTGTTCGATATTCACCAATGAACAACCAGATTTCATTGGCAGGTCGCCTCGAAATCATAGTTTCTTATAACGAACCGCAGATGCCTCTGCAGTCTTCGGCCGAGGAGTATGATATGGTCATCATCGGTCCTGAGAAATTCAGCTCAAGCCTGCAAACATTTATTGATTTTAAGAACAGCAAAGGCGTCATGACCAGGTTCAAATCCGTTGAGACTATCCTAAATGAGTACGATGGGTACGATGCTCCTGAGCAGATAAAAAATTTCATTAAAAACGAGTATGATACTTTCAATATCACCTATGTTTTACTATTAGGTGGTCTGAAATCACATATTTTTGCAAACGATAAAGATACGACATCTGCTGGTTGGACTGGCTGGTGGGTCCCAGTCCGTTATGTAAACTTGCCACATGAGGATGATGAGGGATGCTTGTCTGATTTGTATTATGGTTGTTTGTATAATGGAACCGGCGGTTTTGACACCTGGGATTCAAACGGTGATGGTGTGTATGCTGCCTGGAATAAACCTGGTGCTTTGAAAGACACCTTCGATCTCTACCCCGAAGTCTATGTTTCACGAATCCCTGCAGTGTCAGTGCGTGAAGTCAAAGGAGTCGTAAAAAAGATCATGACCTATGAAAGCACGGGACCCGATGAGAAACCCTGGTACACGAACTTTGTTGGCGTTGCCGGCAAAACAGGGGAGTATTACCAAGGGAAACCTGATGGGGAGTACCTCTGCGACCTTGCATATAATTATACAAAGCTCGCTATCCCTGAGTTACAACTCACGACGTGTTATACCACAAATCGTGATACCAATGGACGAACACCAATAGCTAAAGATATCCTGAAATCCATGAATGAGGGAGCAGGGTTTGTTGATTTTGAAGGCCACGGGAACCCCTATTCATGGAATACGATATGGCACGATGGGGAATACCCTGAGGATTGGACAGGGGGTTTCAACATCTTTGCCTATCCCTTCCTCATCAATGGCAATAAATTACCTGTTGTTATTGTCGGAGGTTGCCATAATGCGATGTACAATGTATCGATGATCCCTGCGATGCTTGACAGGAACCATTCCAAGACAAGGTATTTCTGCTATGGTGTACCGGTCCCTGTGTGTTATTGCGCTGGTCTTGTCTTGAAAAACCGTGGTGGCGCGATTGCTTCAGCAGGTAGCACTGGGTATGGGATAGGATACGTCGGGTATGCCGTCAGCCTCAGTGGGGAGCTTGAGTCGAACTTCTTTTATGAAATTGGTCATGGTTCGACCCATGTTGCACAGGCTCACAGTCATGCGATTCAGAAATTCCTTGCCGAAGAAGAAATTCAACAAACAGAAGCATTCGTCATAACTAACTGGGCACTCCTCGGTGACCCAAGTTTACTGTTTGGCGGATATTCCAAATAAGAGAAGGAATATCCTTTCTTCTTCCTTTTTTTATTTAACAAAAAACCTCGTTCATAACTCTCCGTATAATATCAAATAATAAACTCAAAAAATGATGATATTATCATCATAGAAAGTTATTTTAACCTGCAATAGTTCTATAACCTATATGAAGGGGAGACGAAATTCTATCATAAATATGTATCATTGTAAGAATTGTGACATCAACTTCCTGGTGCCACTCAGAATGCCAAAACGACATGACCGTTTCGAGTTTGTCTGCCCAGAATGCAAGAGTAATGACTGGGGGCACATTTGGTAAAACAAAAAGACAACAGTTTATAAACAATGAACCAATTCTGCATAATTAGAATCTATGTCGAAAACAAAAAACTCCCGTCTTACCAAACAGGTTTTCGATGCACTTTTCACGGTTATCGGACGACGAACTCTCGATAGTTTTGCGGTTCAGATCCTGAAAAAAACCCTTGAGAAATTGGAAACAAAATATGATTTTCTTAACCTTGTCACGATTCATGAGGATTTATTTTCAGAGGATGGGATTCAGACTACCTTTGATCAAACCTTCGATGCCATCGACCCTTCGCATCTCGGCGAAGCAATGGATGCGCTCTTACGTGTCATCTACCTGGAATTAACAGAGACTATTGGAAGCGATGTCGGTTTATATTTTATCACCGAGCTAAAACAGCATCTTGGGGACATTACTGTCGATGAATTAAGAGAGAACGGAGTCCAATTTGAGCGTATTGAATCAGAACAGCATTCGAGGTATCAGATCAAAGGACCGCGCCCGTCACCACCAATGCATCCGAAAGAAAAACAGGAAGAACAACCCTATACCTGGGAGTCAGTGTCGACATGGAAATATGACAATAATGTGTGCCTCTTGTATGATGATCAAGGCAGGTTATTGGATACATTGCAGCTTGATCTAATCATCGAAGAATATGTCGAGAGGGTGACCGAATCCCAGAAACAACAAGAGATGTCATCGCCCAGGACGATGATGAAATTGACAGATAAAGACCATGAGTTACTGGAGATGATGCGTCGACGGGATATCGATGTTCAAACAGCAGTGACCCTTCTTCATATCTCTCAACAGAAGTTTGACACCATAGTCCAAAAACTTCTTCAGCTAGAGATGCTGCAATATCAATCTGAGAACGAAGTAAAACTGACAGAGAAAGGACTTCAATATTTATCGGATCTTCGTAAGAGATAAAACATTACTTTTTTACTTTCTCCCAGTCTCGGAGGAAACTTTTAATGCCTGCGTCAGTCAACGGGTGTTTGATCATCTTTCTGAGGACATCAGGTGGGACGGTTGCGATATCCGCACCGAGTCGTGCTGACTCAATGACATGGATGGGGTGTCGGACGCTTGCGACGATCACTTCAGTCTGGATGTCATAATTACAGAAGATTTCCATGATCTCCTCGATGACCCGCATGCCCTCCTGCCCGTTATCATCGAGCCGTCCAATGAACGGGCTGACAAAGGTCGCACCTGCCTTTGCGGCTACAAGAGCCTGGTTTGCTGAAAAAATTAATGTGACATTGGTTTTAATCCCTTCCTTACACAACGCCTTTACCGCTTTGAGACCTTCCGAGGTCATCGGTATTTTTATGGCGACATTCTTCCGATATTTTTGCGGTATTTTGGAGAGGATCTGCTTTGCCTCGATGACCATATCTTCTGCTTTTTCACTCAGTACCTCAAGGCTGATCGGCCCATCCACAAGTTCGAAGATTTCATCAATCACATCTTGTAAGGATCGGCCACATTTCGCAAGTAACGTTGGGTTGGTGGTGACTCCGTCTAAAATCCCCCATGATGCGATTTCCTTAATCTCATTTAAATCAGCAGTATCGATGAACAGTTTCATAATGCCTCACGCTATCCTCCGGTAACTGGTGACAATTCATAATGTTTTGGTTTCTGACTAGGAGGTCGAATCGAGGGAACACACGATAAAAAGAGATATGCAAATAGATATATTTGAAAAAACAGAAACATATATATATTTAGCTATACATTACCTACTCTTGCAGGAGGGGATTCATGCCTCTAACAAGGAAGGCACGTATTGTGGGAAGCAGCCTTGTTATCACAATACCAAGCCAGCTAGCGAAAGCACATGATATCAACGACGGAGATGAATTAGAGATAATTCCAACGTTGATTGGCGAATTCAAGATACGTAAAGTAAAAAAGAAATAATTAACCAATTTTATACGATATCTACTATCCCCGATTAAAAATAACGTAGGTATTGATAAAAAATCAAAGGACTTTTCTTAAGAGAAATGATGAAAAAATAAAACCAAAAATCCCAGGAGAATAAAAGGGATGAGATCATCATGAAAGAAGAGATAATAAAACTAGAAAAAGGACAGCTGACCGGCTATCATATCAACCTTGGAAAAGCCCCGCTGCTCATTCTGCAGGCGAAGAAAGGATACATCATGTGCGGGTATCTGAACATGAATACCGCAAATAAACTCGGGGACATCGCAGGAAAAGTAACCGGCGTCAAGACATTTGAAGATGTTCTGAAAGCGACCGTCATCGAAGTATCAGAAAACGCAAAAAAAGAAGGACTCACCGACGGGATGAACGCACAGGATTTCTTAAAAAAACTCCTCTGAGGAAACAACCATGGTCCGCTTCAAAGACATCGAAGAAGCCGCTCAGATACTCCAACCCACAATCAGAAAAACACCACTAGAACGATCAAAAACATTCTCCAACTTACTAAAAACAAACCTGTACCTCAAAGAAGAAAACCTTCAGACAACAGGGTCTTTTAAAATTCGGGGCGCATACAACAAAATCTATCATTTAACAGAAAAAGAAAAAAAACAAGGCGTCGTCTGTGCCTCAGCAGGGAACCATGCACAAGGAGTGGCACATGCCTCAACCCTGATGGATGTAAAAAGTACCATCTACATGCCTATCTACACCTCCCCAGCAAAAGTCATCGCGACAAAATCATATGGAGCAGAGGTCATCCTCGAAGGAGCCACCTATGATGATGCTGCACTTGCTGCAAAAAAACATGCAGAAATAAAAAAATTAACATTTGTCCATGCATTCAACGATGAGTACGTCATCGCAGGACAGGGAACCATAGGACTAGAGATTTTTAATGAGCTCCCCACAGTTGATGCAGTCATCATCCCTGTCGGCGGCGGAGGACTCATTGGAGGTATTGCACTTGCCTTAAAGACACTTAAGCCAACAGTAAAAATCATCGGTGCCGAAGCGGAGGGTGCACAATCCATGAAACTGTCGTTAGAACAACACAAGATAGTACCTCTGAAAAGCATCATGACCATCGCAGATGGAATCGCTGTAAAAACACCAAAAGACCTGACATTTGCTCTAGCTCAACAATATGTTGACGATGTTGTCACCGTAAATGATGAAGAAATTGCTAACGCCCTTTACCTCTTGCTACAGAGAACAAAACTTGTAGTTGAACCAGCTGGAGCAGTCGGACTTGCCGCATTGCTCAGCAAAAAAATCACGTTTCCAAATAAAAATGTCGTCGCAATTCTCAGCGGCGGAAATATAAACCTCTCCCTCCTCGCCCAGATCATCGAACGAGGAATGATGCGCCATAAACTCCTAGTGAAAGTAGCAATCATTGCTCTTGATAAACCAAAAGTGCTCAAAGATATACTCTCAATTCTTGGTAATGTCGGTGCAAACGTCAAATCTATAGAACATGACCGTATCACAACAGCGGTACCTGTCGGGTATGTGAAAATCATCATCACATTTCAGACATTGGGAAAAGAACAAATTGAGATGATAAAAGAAAAATTCGATCAGAAAAAAGTTCAATACCATGTTCTAAGCTAAAAAAAAATGATTTTAAATTTTTTTTTCTATATAGGAGTATAACTACGATACATGACTAAAGTACTTAGCGATTCTCATTAGAAGAACCTACTTATAGAGATACTATTTTACGTGGCTTGCATGCATGACCGATTCTACCTTCGACTGCTTTCATCACTCTACATCTCAACATTTTTTATCAGAGCAAGTTTTGGGATCATGTTGGCCACACTGCCTATATATCTGAATATTACATCAGAGTATATTGGATATAGTATCGTATCTGCCGCAGCCCCCCTCTTTGAGATGGGAACGGTTCTATTCATCGGAGCAGTCGTTGATCGATACGGACGAAAAATCGTCTTATTATCCGGTCTTCTCACAGCAACACTCCTTCTTTTCGTTCTATCCCTTACACAAAACCTCTATGCGATCTTTTGCATTAATGCAGCCCATGGAATGGCTGCTGGCGCCATTCTTGTATCATCATTAGCTCTGTTAACCGACTACGCACCAGAGCACAGACGCGGACGAGAGATGGGTGCATTCGATGCGTTTAATATGCTTGGATGGGTTGTTGGTTATGCCTTAGGCGCTCTCTTCCTTGAATTTTTCAAAGGCTCACTTGGACAGACATTCCTTATCGCTGGAGCAATGGCGTTATTTGGATGCCTGTACTGTTTTTTAAATATCACAGAGCCGAAGAAATACGATGTTCTCTGCCAGAAAATACGGTTCAAGACGATTATTGATGTGCTCAAACAACGCTCCGTCATCCTCCTCACACTCCCCTGGTTCATTGTGTTTATGATCATCGGGGCTGTTTTAACCTTCTTAACAGTCTCAACGTCAAAAGGAGGGATTCTTGCGATTTCACCGCTGCTGCTATCAGGTATCATCGCAGGTGCAGGAGTAGTCCTTATTACAACACAGGTCATCTACGGGCGGCTTTCCGACAAGTATGGTCGTCTGCCTATAATGCTCATTGGTACGATAGGGTTTATCGGTGTGATGACCGTCCTTGGAATCGGATACGGTCTGGCTCCATCACCCAATAGTGAGGATGTGAAAAACAGCATCATTCGATTTTGGCCGCTTCTCGGAATTTTCGGGTTCATGACTCTTGCGTTTGGACCATCTGCACTCTCATCGCTTGCCGATGAGGCGCAGGAGATGAAACGAGGGGTGACCATGGCGGTGTATAGTGTCGTCATCAGCGCAGGGATGTTTGTAGGAGTACCTACTATTGCTACAATCTTTGATCGATACGGGGGATTAGGAATTCTGTTTTTTATGATCGGATGTGCCATCGCTATGCTCCTGCTGATAATCGCTCGTTATGTTCAACTGAAACATCAGAAAAAATAAACGATCACCTCAAAAGGTAAATCATGGAAAAACCAATGCATCTGTTTATGTTTATACTAAAAAGCGTTTTTCAGGATAGTAAGGACATCATTTTTTCCTAGTTTTTTGAATTTCCCAACATCACCATGGCTGACTGTTTTTTCAGCCATTTTCTCAAGATCGTTTTGCTTTACCCCGATATCCCCGAGTGTCTGAGGCATACCAAGACTGGTAAAAAACTCCCTTGTTTTTACGATCCCTTGTTTTGCAACAGTCAATTCATTTTTTCCGTCTATCTGCCAGACGTTCCGAGCATATTCAACAAATTTCTCCCTTGTTTCAGCAGTGAGGACATGTTCCATCCAATAAGGTGTCAAAATCGCTAAACCCACTCCATGGGTGACATCATACACAGCACTGAGTGCATGTTCCATCCCATGAGTCGCCCAATCACCCACCCGTCCATACCCAAGAAGACCATTCAGTGCGATGCTGCTGGTCCACATCAACTGTGCCCGCGCCTCATACTCGGTAGGTTCAGCAAGAACAACAGGACCGTATTGAATACAGGTTTTCAGAAGACTTTCCGCCATTCTGTCTTGCACAAACGCATCCTTCGTAGGGCTAAAATATTGCTCAAGGATATGACTGAATATATCTACAGTTCCTGCCGCGGTTTGATTCCTTGGTACTGAGAATGTATAGGTCGGATCAAGAATAGAAAACCTTGGCCGCAGAATGTCCTTATGAATAGCAAGTTTTTCTTCGGTTACCTCATTGGAGATTACAGCATTACCGTTCATCTCAGAACCCGTTCCAGCGAACGTCAGAACCGTTCCAATTGGGAGAGCTTTTTTCACAGAAGAATCCCCCAACAAAAAGAGATCCCAGGGATCTCCATCGTGATAATAACCAGTCGCAATCGCCTTGGCAGAATCAATGACACTTCCTCCACCGACAGCAACAATACATTCAATGTCATGTTCCCTGCAGAGTTTAACACCTTCACGAACATGAGAAATCCGTGGGTTAGGCTGAACTCCAGAAAGTTCATAATAAACCAAATTATTCTTCATGAAAATGTTGATAACTGTCTCATATAACCCGGTTTTTCTTATGCTTCCTTTACCAGAGACAAAAAGAATTCTATTTCCGTACTGCTTGATCTCTTCACCGAGATGCTCAATGGAATTTCTTCCGAAAAAGATTCTTGTTGAAACCATATACGTAAAATTAAGCATAGGAAAACCTTCTTTTTACGGTCAATGATTTCCCAGAATTTAAACATTAGCCAGAAAAACAATAAAGGAAAGATCACACATTTTTACCCGTGGTTTTTTGATTTGAAAAAAGAAGACGAAGCGTAAAAAACGCAAGGGTCGTACCTAGGAAGATTCCGATAAGTGCGGTGATTTTTTCAATCAAACTCATGGTCAGAGAAGTCTGAATCACATACCCGCACAACAGCATGGTCCCTGCTCCGATGAAGTATTTGATATGCCTATCAGTCTTAGTGTTGAGATGATGTGACGGCTTTGGTGGTTTTTTATAAATCTTCACGAATCTTTGACAGGTGTCACAATACCATTCGTTATTCACTGGATTTAACCGAAGTGGCAAGAAACAATCATGACAATGAGGATGCGCATATAAAGAGAGCTTTGTCTTTGTTTTCCCAATGATTTTCAGCAGTGGAGATGCCATGCTTTTTTTCAGAAGCGGTGGTGTGATGAGAGCGCTAATGATTATCAAAAGGAGCGTTGCTGTACGGATCTGATTTGCAAGCAAACCATCTGGCTCACCAAAGATACCCCGGTCTATTCCGGTCGTTACAATAATCAACGCGACCCCCATAACCGGCATCATCCCAATACCAACACTGATTGCTTCTCGTCTATGTAACCCTGATACTCTCGCCCCGATTGCTCCACCCAAAAAATTCCCAAAAATCCCTAAAAAGACAAAGATGACAATAAAGAAAACTAACGTTTCCATGTTATTTGATTGGATAAGGTAGAGAAAGTCGAAACTCGCTCCGACACTGACGAAAAACAAAGGAATAAAAAAAGCATATCCAATGGTTTTAATATAATCTATCAGAACCCCGGCTTGCGGTGTCTTTCGAATAAATAGACCAGCAATGAACGCACCGATGATGGCAGTTAACCCCATATTTTCTGCGAATGCCGCAAACAAAAAACATATAACCAACCCAGAAGTGATGATAATGATGGGGGCTTTTCGTGTTGATTCCTTGTGCGTGGTGTAGCGGACAAGAAGAAAACCTGCCCCAATTGTCAAGACAAAGAAGAGCAAAATTTGGAGAAGAAGAATCATCGAGTTTCCATTTCCAAACACTAAAGCAAAGATAATAATGGCAAAAATATCGTTTAAGACAACCGCTGTATGAAGCGTCAATCCTACCCGTGTCGACAACATATCCATATCTGCAAGAATTCGTATAGCAATGGTTGCAGATGTCGCAAGCAGTATAGCCCCCACAGCCATACTCTGAATCGCGTCCATACCAAAAAATAAACCGAAGAGACATCCCATTAAAAATGGAATCGTCGTCCCAAAGATACCAACGAAAAAACCTGCTTTTCTGGTTTTCTTAAGATCTGATGTATTAGTCTCAAGACCAACAATAAACAGAAGAAATACTACTCCGATGAACGCGACTTCTTTGAACTCCGGGGACGTGAGATTTATAGTAAAATTAAACATCGATGTTCCTAATAGGCTAATGGATGAACCAGATAATGCCCCCAAAAGACAGGGACCAAGAATGATGCCTGCCAGAATTTCTCCAATGACGCCTGGTTGTTTAAATTTTTCAAAGACAACATTTAAAATCTTTGCAAAAATAATCGCAAGCGTAATCTCAAGCAGCATCCAATGCATCCCTAACCAGTTGTGTTATTGAAATGGATAACAATTCTTGGTATATAAAATCATGGAAAAATGATGTTTCAGAGCTTTTAAATAACCGTCTCATCATGCATTATTTTGAGAAATATGAGTGAAAATCACACAACGATTTCAACAGTCTATCGCCTTAAGGTTCAAGACATTTTTGAACCAATCACAGCCAAAGGTTTCTTTGTAGAAAAATATGCGAACATCGAGGATGTCTTTTCATTATTTGAGACAAAAAACCACCTCTGGGTAGTTGACGACGAGAGGACGTTACACCTACTTGGTGTCATTACTGAATCCGATACAATCCAGCTGCTAGCCCCACCCATTACTCCTCTTCAACCCTATGACAAACCAACCCTCCAATCACTGCAATACGGTCTACCAACAAGCGTTGAGGAAATAATGTCAAAACAACCAATCACTGCTCATCCACAGGATACCCTTGGCGAGGTTATCATAAAAATGAAACAGCATAAAATCAATCAACTCGCAATCATCGATGATACAGAACGACTCCTCGGGGAGATTAGCATCCATCGCCTCATCAAAGAATATACAAAACAACAGAGAAAAACAAGTGAGAAGGAAAAATAGATTTTAGGGCACCACCGTTCAGTACCTCTTTTATAGAAAGTTTTATATCTGAAGGTGGTATATTTACATGTGGGGACGTTATGAAGAAAAATTTCATAAAAATAATCATCTCAGGTATTGTAGCTCTTACGCTCCTTACCACCATCCTACCAACTTCTGCATATTCGAATGATATGCAAAACCAAACAACTTCTACTCAACTTACTCAGGAAAGCAAACAAGAAAGCAGCTTTGGTCCAAGTTGGTACAATAAACCTAGTACCTATGCACAACTTATTAGCTGGTACGAAGCACTTGAAACCCAATATCCAGGGTATATCGAAGTCTTCAAAGCAAACGTCCTTTACAACACCGGAACGATACCGAATAGCTATGATGATTATTACATCCGGATCACGAACGAATCCCTCGGATTACACAAGCCCGAGGTCCTCTTCCTTGGTGGCCCTCATGGTGATGAAACCGTTGGGACTATTGGAATGTTCTGGTTTACCGACTGGCTCATGCGCATGGCGTTTACTGATGAGACAAGCCCGCATTATTCAAAAGACTGGCTACACTGGCTCATCGACAACAGAGAAATCTACCTTGAAGTATCACACAACCCCTATGGATTTGATCATGACCAACGGTACGATTCCCATAATTGGGATTTAAACCGAGAGGCAGATATGAATTGGGATCCCTATGAACCAACTGGTGGGATCTGGGCGAGTGTCAATGGAAAAACACTTGCAGCATTTTTAAACAACCATACCATCCGGGTGGGTGCTGATTTCCATGGTGGCGCTCGCATGTTGCTTTACTCCTGGGGAAACATGCACAGCAGCATCGTTGGGACAAGTCCGATCACAGGGTATTCATATCACTATGCCCCACCAGATTTCTACTTCCATGACGCCTCTAGCCTTCGATTGGGAGACTACATCGGTGATTACGGTGGGAATCTCGATAAATATAGTATAGGGACAATCCCTGACACCGTAGGATATACAGTAGG
>Ga0209287_10000427_pt1 | contig 25719 bp, 28 predicted proteins | sample PPLLak3cmMay2015_2_FD_187255 | JGI IMG/M metagenome (GOLD analysis project Ga0209287, IMG submission 187255) | Freshwater sediment microbial communities from Prairie Pothole Lake near Jamestown, North Dakota, USA - PPLs Lake P8 Core (1) Depth... | ecosystem: Environmental > Aquatic > Freshwater... | reverse complement strand
TTAATCTTCTTGTCATGATAATCAAATATTAACTTTGTTTTCACCAAAACCACTCCTTTTAAAATATTATTAAATGACGAATATTTGCATCTAGCTGAATGATCTTTTAAACATTACATAAACGATGATTCCGATTACGATTAATAAAATTACAATTCCAATCCCCACATAAATCCAAGTTTTTGTATCCTTGTCAATCTCAGAACCAAACATTTTCCTCCTTATTTTAGATTTCCGCTTGCCTCAAAAATTCTCTCCAGAATATTACTTGATATTTTGGAATTGGCTATTTTTGGTTGCCCATAATTTTCGATTATTATCGGCACTAGTTCAATGCTAGTAATTTTATCATAAATAAATTCAGTTTTGAGCACAATCCCCTCCTTGGTTTCCTGTGACCATTCCTGGTCAAAGACAAAGTTGCCCAAGGAATAAAATATCGGCTTGTTTTGATATGATTCGATTGCTTGAACTACATGCGGATGATGGCTGTATATCATGTCGGCGCCTGCCTCGATAGCCTTATGGGCAAATTCAATCTGTTCACTTGAGGGGTTTGGTGTGTATTCTGTTCCGGCGTGCATGGAAACAATAATAAAATCAGCTTCTTTTTTTGCCTCATTGATATCTTTTTGCATTTGTTCTATATCCATGAAATTCAAGCCCGGCTTTGAGTCGGTTGAGCCATACGAACTCGGTGTAACCGACTGGGTGACATAACCCAAAAAAGCAAACTTAATATCTTTTATATTTTTAATTAAAGGCTTATGGGAGTTTTCAAAGTTATCTCCAGCTCCAAAAAAAGACATGTCATTACTTTTCAAAGTCTCAAAAGTCAAATTCATTCCTTTTTGCCCGGAATCGCCAAAATGATTATTGGCTAGATCCACCACATCAATCGCTGCATCTTTTAGACCCTTAACCATATTTACGTCTGCCCCGAATACAGTGTTATGAGCAAATGGTTTTGGCGGATCGGAGAACGGAGATTCAAGATTTGCTATCGTTAAATCGGTCGGCACAATACTATTTTTTATATCAAGAAACGGCCAATTCCAATTTCCAGATTTTCTTGATTTATTCTCAACCGTTCTCGAGAGCATGATGTCACCTAGGAATATAACTTTCGCGGTTTCCGGCGGACTATTTTTATATGATTCTTCAAGAGTTTTTTTGATAATGTCCATCTCATTTTTATTGCTTCCTATATAAATTATCAAACCTTCATTAAAATTGTTGGCAAATTTTTCACTAAAATTATCAGGCGCTAGTGACAAATCTTTGTGATATATTTCCTCAATTTTCCAGTTCTCGGGAATATTTTTTTTGTTTGTCGTTATCACTATATCTTTATTTTCTGATTCCGTTTTAATTTCCCATTTTATAAGATTTTCACTGGCAAGACCATTTAACCGCTCGCTAACATCTTTTTCGATAAGCGGATCAACCATAATAATAATGTTTTCTTTTTTCTCAGATGAAATAATATTGGATATAGGATTATTACATTTGCATCCTGATAAGATCGCAATTAAGATAAAAAATATTATTCCGAAAACAAGTGCATAAGAGTAATTTTTTGCATTTAAGATATTCATATCAATATATTAGCAAAATCACCCAAATATAAAAAGGCCTGAAAATTTCCAGGCCTTAATGTCGAAATCTTTTACTGTTATAAATATTTTATCATTTCCAAATAATCATTTTTGCTTTTTTGAATAATGACATTATTCTCTTGTTGATTCTTGGAAATAAATTTTATTTTACGTTTAAAATTAGTTTGTGCAATATTTTTAGAAACATCATTTATTGTTTGAAATAATTGTCCCCTATCGGTTACATAAAGGTTCAGATGTTCATTATTTTTCAGATTGTCGAATTGATTATCAGCAAATGCAAGACTATCCACGATTAAAATTAAATGTGCTTTTTTGGGTTTGAGTTCTGAAACGGTAAACGCAAGCAAGAAAACCAATTCGTTATTATCATTTATATAGCGATAGTCATAAACAATCATCACATCTTCAAAATGAATTCTTTCAATTTTTTTAATCAATTCCCGGACATTTTTGACCTGTATAATTTTTTTTGCCTTTTTTCCATTTAAATGCATTTTTTTATCAGAATCAACAATTGAATTAAAACATGCATAAAAACCTTTTTTGCCGATTGAGTCAATTATAACGTTTTCAATTTCTTTGGTAAGTTTCGATTTTGATCTAAAACCTATTGTAAAAACAACCATTTATTATTCACCTGCTTTTTAAAAGAATAAATATAATATTAATGTAAAATTATAATTTTAAAATGTCAAATAATTATTCAAACTACGAGCGTACTTGACACCCTTGACAAATTCGATATTATATGATATAATAATGCTCGTTTACCCAGAATGGGCGAACCGAAAGGTTCATCTCCCGGGACGGGTTAACAAAAGGTGAAAATAAGATGAAAAAACTTAGATTGTCTCGTCTTTGGACGAACGTTCTAAGGAGGGTGAAACAGATTAGAAAATCAAAAATAAAAGCATTTAAGTTCATCAAAAAAAGCCTTAACAAAGAAAATCTCAAGGAATTAGCCAGAAAAGCCGGAGCATTATCGTTGATTGGTAAAGTTGCCGCTTTTTCTCTGATTATGGCAACCATTCCTGCAACTGCTTTAGAGGCTAATGCCAAAAACCAAAGCAACATTGCTCCTTATGACAGTAAGATTGCCTTTGGAAAAGATAAAACCAATCCTGTCTACATTCCGGAAAGCAAAAAACCGGATATTGTTATAGGGGAATCGGAATTTCAGAAAAATGAACGTGTTGCACGAGAAGAGATAGAAAAACAATTAGCTATGTCGGGCAGAACCGTTGTGGCTCGCGAAAGAGTTGCCTATGAACCGGTAGACCCTGATCTTGCCACTAAACGAGCGCTTGCCAAAAAGGCAGCTTCACGATATGGCATAGACTGGAGAATTCTTGAAGCGGTCTGGCAGGTTGAATCAGGCAAAGCATGGATTACTCCCGTAAAATCATATGCCGGTGCCCAGGGCCCGATGCAGTTTATGGGTGGAACCTGGAATAAATATGCCGTTGATGGTAACGGAGACGGTGTTGCCGACATTAACAATGCAGAAGATGCGGTTTATGCTGGTGCAAACCTTTTAGCCCAAGCCGGCGCTGCTAGTGGTGATGTGGATAGTGCTTTACTATCATATAATCATGCGCAGTGGTACGTTGATAAGGTTAAAGGAATTGCTAATTCAATTACTGAATAAGCTAAGATAATATAAAACGAAAACCCCCTTTTAAAAGGGGGTTTTCGTATACGTTCATTATTATGTACAGATTAGCTTTCTTGAATTAATGTTCCTGGTGGGACAATTTCGTACCAAAATACACCGGAATTAAATTTGATCTTGTTTCCTTCTGAGTCATAGAATTCAGTTCTAGCCTTCCGATCAGCTTTTTTCCAGGTTCCTTCCGTTAATTTCCCATCAAGCACTATTTTTGCTTTTCCCTCTCCTGTTGTTTTCATTGCCCAACCCTCTTCGTTTATTTCTGTCGGGGCATACCATCGGTTTACTTCCTGGATAATTATGTTTTTTGCAGTTAATATCTCCCCTGTTTCTCGATCTTTATGCGGGACTCCAGCCATGTATCTTTCGTAAATATTTTTATCTTTAGCATATTTCCAGGTAACATTATAGGTTGACGTAGAAAAGTTCACTCCGATTGATTGAGTTTCCGGCCTTTGATCCATGGGGGGTTCCTTCTTGAATTCGAAAGATTCAAATTGTGATTTCATGTCCCATTCGTTTGTTTGTGAAATTGCCCATAATTTTTCTGTATCCGTATACATAGTATGCTCAGTTGCTTTTCCCTTTTCTGGTTCACGCCAATATGCCTCGGAACCATATCTAAATTGGTCCAAATCCTTTATTTTAATTTGCGGGATAAGATCTAAAGCATCTAAATTACCTCCTACATGGGCGTAGAAACAATCATATTCCAGACACCAGTCTAGGTAATAAGTTCTTGCAGAACGCACGGGGCCGACTTTGGGAGCGTTATCCGGGCCGTATAATGCCATAAATCTGGTAATTCCTCCTTCCGTGACCGCTTCATAGATAATTTTTGCCTTATCAAGACCAATTTGCGGCCTGGCATCAGGGTGATTTTCAATCATTATTCCCAGCGGATGCCTATTGGCTACGTTTTCGAGATACATTTGGCCATCCAAATACGAGGCGATTTTTTTAATTTCTTCTTTTTTTTCTTCTTTCACTCCTGGCAATACGGTTGATGTTTCGGGATTTTGTTTTTCTTTTGCAAAATATCGTTCATAAACAATTATTCCAAGAACTATAAAAAATATCAAAAAAATTGAAAAAATTACTATTGTTTTCTTGCCTTGAGGGGTCTTGGCATATTCTTTAAAATCGCTCCAAATCTCTCCTAAATTTTTTTTCCAGATAGATTTTTTTTCATTTTCCATATCCCTCCTTTTATGTTTTTATTTTTTTCCGGCAATAAGGAGTCCAATGGAACCAAAGCCAAGAATTATTGAAACGAGAACAGTGAGCGTTCCGACAACAGGAATAATGCTTAAAACACTATAAATCAGCACTCCGATAGTCATTGACCAAATTGGAGCCCAAGCGTCTCTAGTCACTAATCTTCCAATACATAGGCCGATGATTATTTTTGACAAATAAATCATTACAAAATAGATTGCCATTAAAATTAACGCTAGCGGTATACCAATTAATATTAATAAAAGTATCAGTGCAGCCATAGGAATAGCAAAAAATACCAGGAAACCTGCGCCGAAACTTGCCCAAAATTTTAACCTGATCAGATCAGTAAGATCCTTCATTTTTTTAGGCAGCAGCGAAACAAGAATGGCGCCGATCAAAAGCGCGCTTAATAACGATATAAAGGAACTTAACATTTTTTCGCGAAAAGGATTTTTTTCTGTTTGCGTCGGAATATCTTTTAACTCAACCTTTCCGGCAATTTGAGCATTGTTATTAATATTTGCCTGCTTGCTACTGGTATAAGTGATATCGCCAATTACAATCGCATCTTTATTAATGTTAAAAGTTTCAACATTGGCATTAATTTCTTTGCCAATTTTTCCGTTTATGTTTAAAGTGCCAACTCCTGCCCGCAGCATTCCCTTAACTTCACCGTTAACTACAAGACTGCTTGCAGCCACAGATAAATCTCCATCAATGACAGCGTCTTTTTCGATAATGATATTTGCTCCGGCCACAAAAACATCCCTATGGATTTTACCTTTAATGGTAACTGTATTTCCGGCGGCGAAGATATTATTGCCAACATCTCCATTAATTTCCAGTTGATTGCCGGCAGTGATTAAATCTCCTTGGATTTGTCCGTTAATGTTAACTACATTTCCAAAACTGAAATAATTGTCGCTAATTGTTGTGCCGGTTGATAAAACAGTATTGCCGCTGCCTTGATCGGTATTTGACAACTCAAATGCAAATGCGGTTTCGAGAGATAGAAAAATTGCCAGAGAGCATACGAATAACTTCAGAATGATTCTTGTTTGTTTTGCCATGTTTCCTCCTTTATTAATTATTTTTTAGAGATTGAATATATTTGAAAACGGAATTTGCCGCAATGGATCCTTCTGCGCTTGCAGTGATAATTTGCTCGAATTGATTAGAACCGTTTGTGACATCGCCGGCAGCAAAAAGCCCATTCACATTCGTTTTTTGGGCTTTGTCAACATCGATGAATCCCCTTGTGTCAAGATTGATTTTGCAATTTTTGAAAAGTGTTGTCAGCGGGACCGAGCCTATCTCAATAAAAATTCCGTCAACTTCAAGACTTTTTTGGCCGGCAAATTCATGATCCAATTCGATGCTCTCAACTTTATCTTTGCCTTCAATTTTTAAAATATTTGTTTTTGGCACCAAGGTAATTTTCTTATTATTCTTGACTTTTTCTATCCAATCAGGCAAACCCGTCATCTTGTCCCTGCGGTAAATAAGATAAACTTTTTGCGCAATTTCTGCCAGCTGCAGCGCCGCAGTGAGAGCTGAATCGGCTCCTCCGATAACAGCAGTGATTTTATTCTTAAACATAAATGCATCACATGTGGCGCAATAAGCAACCCCTTTGCCAGATAGTTGTCCTTCTCCGGGAATATTAAGTTTTCTCCTTTCGGAACCAGTAGCAACAATAATTGTCCTGGAGGAAAATTTGTTATTCTTGGTGCTTACTTCAAAATTATCAATATTTTTATAAATATTAACAACTTCATCCAATTCTATTGGAATTTGCATTTTTTTGACATGATTTCGAAATCTGTCCATCAGTTCCATCCCTGAGGTATCCGGTGTGCCCGGATAATTAAGGATTTTATAAGCATCAGCGGCATAACCGCCTGGTTTTTCGCCAACCAGCAATGTTCTTAATTTATAAACCGCAGCATAGATTGCTGCTGTCATACCGGCCGGACCGGACCCGATAATAATCAGATCATACATAAACTTCTCCTTAATCACACGAACAGCCATTGCAGTTGTGACTGCATGAATGACCTTTGTTTTCTGTAATTTTTGAAATTAATTTTGTGACTTCAGGGCTGCTGCAGTTCGGACATTTAATATTTTTCTCACCGATTTTTGAAATTCTATCAAATTTTAAATTACAGATTGAGCATTTATATTCATAAATTGGCATAAAACTTCTCCGAAATATCCTTTCGCTTAATTTAATTATACCAATAAATAACAATGGATTTCAAATTAATAGATATATCCGCGGATAGCCGGATCATTAATATCAAGTTCTCTGGTGTTTACTCTTCCCCAACCGGAATAGTTCATTTCCGAGATGATTACTTTATCTCCTTCTACTTTTTCAACGTAGCCGACATGTCCCGCCCAGGATTCTCCGGTTACAATTATAGATCCTGCTTGGGGGGAATTACCGGTTGGCCAGCCGGAATTTTGAGCGGAAGATAGCCATGATTTTGCGTTACCCCATTGATTCGGGATATCTTGTCTTCTGTTTGCTACATACCAGGTACAATATCCATAATAATATCTGTTGTCACCCCGGCTGGATGAAATATCTGAATTTATTTCTTCGGTTTGATAATTTCTCTTTTCTCTGACAACAACATTTCTATTTTTATTATAGGAAATTATTTTCTTTTCTTCTTGGATTTTTTCCTTATCAATTTCTTCACGGGTTTTAGTATTAATTATTTCAGGTTTTTCCAAATAACTAAATACTTCCTTATCGCTTAAAATATTCTTTTCTTCTATGGCAGGTGTATAAGAGCTGATTGATGAAATTGTTTTTGCAAGATTTTCTTGGTCTCCGCTTACTAATGTCTTTTCAGGATAAAAAGCGGATGTTGATGTGGTGAAAATCATAAGATTTAAAATTAAAATAATAAAATAAAGATTAATTTTTTTAATTTTTCCGAAAAATTCAAAAAAACCTTTTTTATTTATTAAAGGCTTCGCAATGTTTTTGATTATAAATTTTTGATACTTTTTATGAGACTTGTTAAAATTTTTGATTAATAATTTAATTTTACTTTTCATATCCTGAAGAAATGAAGTACAAATAATTATCCTGCCTTTCTCGCCCCAAATTTGTTAAATACCCCTAAAAAACGCAACGTAGTTCAGATTTTAACATATTAAAATTTTATGTCAAATTTTTAATCTGTGGATAACTTTTATTAATATAATATTTTGCTATTTAAGACTAATTTGCTAATATTTGGATATGAAAAAGAAAAGCAGAAATAATAATAGTTTTTTTACTATCATCATAATAATTCTTGTGGTTATTACATTTATTAGTCGTTTTTGGCGGCTGGAAAGTCCAAATAGCCCCGTGTTCGATGAAGTCTATTATCCAAAGTGGGCATCTGAATTTCTGCAGGGAGCAACGCCATATGACGTGCATCCGCCGCTTGTTAAGCTTTTTATTGCACTTGGTGAAAAAATTTTCTCAAATACTATTTGGAGCACAAGATTTTTTTCTGCACTATTAGGTTCGCTGATTGTTTTTCTAACCTACCTACTGGCAAACAAATTATTCAAGAATAAAATTATATCTGTTATTGCAGCAATTTTAGTCGCTTTTGACGGCTTGTTTTTTGTATTATCCCGAACAGCGATAATGGAAATTTACGTTACATTTTTTCTCGTGTTGTCGATATTGTCGTTTTTGATATTCCTTGAAGCGAAAAAAAACCAAATATTATGGTTGTTTTTAACTGGATTGTCACTGGGCATGGCAATATCCTGCAAATGGACAAATTTTGCCGTGTGGGGTTTTATAATTTTTTGGATAATATTATACTGGAAAGATATTTCTAAAAAATTTATTGGAAATTTTTTATTTTATTTTATCTGCTTTATTATGATTGTCCCGGTAATAGTTTATTCCTCGTCTCTTGTTGTTTGGTATCATGGAGTGCATAATTTTATTAAAGATATTATCCCCTGGCATAAAAACGCATTTAATTTTCATAAAGGTTTGACATCTCCTCATCCATATTCCTCCGAGTGGTGGAGCTGGCCGCTGCTTATACGGCCGGTTTGGTTTTATTTCCAGAAAGTGGACGATTTAGTATACGGAATCATCGCTGTCGGCAATCCTTTTATTTGGTGGCCGGCGCTAATCACTTTGTTTTGGAGCGTATGGAATTATCTAAAAACCAAAAACAAAATGATTTTGTTTTGTCTTCTTGGATTTGCTTTTAATTACTTCCCTTGGATAATGATTGAAAGAATCAAATTCAATTATTATTTTCTTCCGGCGCTTTTTTTTGAAATATTAATTTTGGCATATTTTTTAGGAACAAACTGGAGTAAGCATAAAAAATATATATTAATATATTTGGCATTGGTGATAATCACATTTTTATTTTATTATTCAATAATGGCGGATTGGCCTATGACAAACGAGTTTCACAAAATGCATTTATGGTTTAGAAATTGGATATAAAAAAACAACCATGCTGTTTTTCAAATAGTTAAAAAGACAAGCTTTTCTAAATACTTGATCTATGCAATAAGTAATTAATCAGATCAATTATTGAACTCCACAATTTGCTTAAAATCGGCACTGATCCGGGAAGAAGGACAATAAGCACAATTATCCATATAAAATCTTTTTTAATAATTTTATAAATGCCGATGACAATAAGAATCACCAAAATAAAGGAAATTACTCCTTGAATGCTTGAGGGGAAAAGTTCTAAAAACAGATTGTAAAAATTATAAACACCTTCCATAAAGTTCTTATCTTTCCCAGGAGTGTGCTTTGCTGATGTATTTTTGGAATTTATTATTAATTGACTGATTGCTGATTGGAAGATTTTCCGATTTCGGCAAATTAGCTCCAAATTTATTGATTTCAACAATTTTATTGGAAAATTTTTCCCCGAAAATAATATTTATTTCTGATTTTGGAACTTTGAAAAATTCTGAAATCAATTTAATTACTTTTCGATTGGCTTTTCCTTTTTCAGGCGGATCCGTAACATAAACTACATATCTTTTGTCATCTTTAATTACTTTATTTTCTTGACTTAAGGTTTTGACTTTAATATTTATTTTCATATAAATTTAGGCAATCTATTTTTTTCCAATTACTATCTGAATATCCAATTCTTTTGATATGTCATTATTTTCTTCAAACGAAACCTGATAATTAGCAAGTGCCTGGGCGATTAAATTAGCTGATTCTTTTTTGCCGGTTTTGTAATAAATAACAGTCGAATTATAATAATTATCGGCATTGCCGGTAGAGGCAACTATGAATCCTTCTTTTTCCAGCAATGTTTTTACTTCTTGGGCGGCACCGGTTTTACCATTTCCGTTTAACACTTCAATAGTGATTTTTGTTTTGTTCAGGTCGCCGGAGTTATTTGAGGAAAAACTGCCCGCAGAATTTTGGTTGGCATTTTCTGCATCAGGAAGTTCGGGAGAAGCACTATCGGAACTTGCCTTAAACGATTTTACGCTTCCTGTTGATTCGGACTTAGAGTCATTTATGGTCGAGGAGCTGTTGTTTTTTGGCTTACTTGTTAATAGCGTTATCGCCGAAACCAAGATAATTACCAGTATGATTATTGTGAAGTAATATTTTTTAAAACCGGGGGTATTATTTTGGCTGGCTATGATGTTATTTTCCGGGTTGTTACTAATTTGTATATTATCAATGCCCTGTTGTGGTTCAGGATATTTATTTTTTGGTTTTATATCAAAAAATTGAGTCACTATCCCCTCCTTAAACTAATTTCAATCTATTTTTTATTTGAACTTACTATCCACCAAGTCAGAGCAATCAATACTACCGCAATTATTATCCACCAGTACCAACCCACAATACCCTCCTAGTCATATTATTATATAGATATATTATACTATATTTAATTAATTAAGAAAAATTAAAGCTTTGAGACATAAATGTTATTTTTAATAAAAAATCTCCATTTATAATTTTTGCAATGTTTTGCGTATTCGATACCAATGCGTTTACTAGATACAATATTATTTTGATTTAATAATAATCCCCTATCTTCCAGCCATAAAATATTTTTTGTTAAGTCAATACTATTTAATTTTTTGTCAATTTTCATATATCGGCAGAGTTTTCCAGGACCACTGGCGGGTTTTGGATCATTTCGACCAGTGGTTTTGGCATATTCGTTGATTGGCGGATTGACTGGTTCAAGAGCCCGAATTAAAACGGCAGCGGGATAATTTTTGTTTTCCGTAACAATGTTAAAACAATAATATATGCCATAAATCATATAAATATACGAATATCCCGCCGGCCCGAACATAATTTCTGTGCGAGGCGTACGTCCCTTGGATGCATGCGATGCAAGATCGTTAATGCCTGAATATGCTTCAGTTTCAACAATTTTTCCGACCAGTTTTTCTGTCTTTTGATTATGAACTAAAAATTTACCGAGAAGTTTTTTGGCAACTTCCAGTGTTGATTGATTAAAAAATTTGCGATCAAAGTATTTCATTTAAAATATTTAATTATTTTACGGGTAATATTCAGATTGTTTTTATATCCAATCTTTTTATCCATTTCAGACAATTTCACCCATTTTATGTTTTTAATTTCATTAAGCTGCGGTGCGAATTTACAATTTTTGGGGGCTTGAAAAAGATAATAATAAACAATTTTATGAATCAACTCTCCTTTGTTCCACTTTTCCTTAAACCAAAAATCTATTTTATCAATCTCTTTTATCAAAACAAGATTTTTTAATCCGGTTTCCTCTTCCGATTCTCTTTTGGCGGCATCTGGCGGTTTTTCATTATCTTCCAAATGTCCTTTGGGAAATGTCCATTTGTCAAAGGAATCAAGAATCATTGCAATTTCAATTTCGCTTGCATTTTTTCGATAGATTATTCCACCTGCGGAAATTTCATTTCTCATATTACCCTTTCAAGTTAAAAATATCAAAAAATCCCCTTGAAAACAAGGAGATTTTTTGTGAGCAGATCCCCGATTAGATCGGGATTAGGACTTATTGTGTGCCTAGGTTCTTATGTAAGGAGGGGGAACATAAGAACTTTATCTGCTCAATTTGATTTTAGCAAAGGACTGATTTGTTGTCAAGTGAATTAAATACGTTCGGAATATGTATAGATAAACAAGTTTTTGTGTGCTTATTTTTTAGATTTTTTAAATAGATCCATCCACTTGTCAACTTCCATGGGCGAAAGATATTTTTCTGTATCAGATTGATCATACATTAAAGTATTTTCAATTTCTTTGGAAAAGTTTTGACTTGTTTGGCATGACAGATGAGCTTTATTGGCTCTCATAATTATCTCATTATCTGAACTGACGATGGTATTGCCATGCTGGTTTTGATATTTATCAATCAAACGCAATATGACATCGTCTGCAGATTCATTCACGATCGGATAGCGTATGTCGATATTTTTAAATTTGCCAAACTCATATCCACCAAATATTTTTCTGTCAAAAACCACAATTATTTTTCGATCAATTATACTTTGATATTTGTCTAAGATATATAAAAGTTTATTTTTTGCTTCAGGGTCGCTTAGTTTGATATTTTTCATCACCCCTATTAAATTGTGTCCATCGATTATAATCATATATTAGTTTATAAAGTTAAAAGTTCGTAAAGTTATAAAGTAAATATTGATTCAAACTTTATGGACTTGATAGACTTTATGAACTTTAGAACTTACGTATAACTCCTTTTACTTTTCCCTGAATAACAACATTTCTGGTTTTGATTGGAGCATAGTTGGAATTTGCCGGTTGCAATCTTACGAAATCCTTTTCCTTGTAATATCTTTTAAGCGTTGCGTTTTCGCGGTTGATTAATGCTACTACGATATCGCCATTTTTCGGATTTGGACATGGTTCAATAATAACATAATCCCCTTCTAAAATTCCGTCATTAATCATGGAATCGCCTCTGACTTTCAAGGCGAAAACTCCCTTTTTGCACATGTCTTTAGGAACATCAATAGTTTCGTTTGTCTCGATTGCCTCAATCGGTTTGCCGGCGGTGATATAACCCATTAGAGATATTTCAAGATAATTTTCGGCATAGATTGGATTGACCTGAATAGACCGGGCACAACCGGGATCGGAATTTTCCAAATAGCCTTTGTCTCTGAGTGTATTCACGTGTTCGGCCACCGTTGCTACCGATGACAGCCCGAAACCCTCCCCGATTTCTCGGTAACTCGGAGCATACCCTTTTTCATCAATAAATTTACTGATAAATTCCAAGATTTCTTTTTGTTTTTTAGTAAGTGTTTCCATGTTTTAATCATACCGAACAAGCACCGAACATGTCAAGCCCATACCGTGCAACGTGATGACGCTTCTGTTATAACACTATGCAATAGGTTTAACAGAAAGTCATTTTACGTTGTGGATAACTTATACTACATATTTTTAATCATATTATATATTGCAATTGCATAGGCAGCTTCGACATTGAGAGATGATTTGGCGCCATGCATTGGTATTTTAATGATTTTATCTGCAAGATTAATAATATTTGTATTAACACCTCTTGTTTCATGGCCGAGAACTAATGCGCAGGGAAAATTATAATCACAATCCATGTAACATATAGCATGTAACATATTCTCGAGGACATAAATTTTGACACCTTTTTTCTTTAAAGATTTTATAAGCGTGATAGCATTTTTACGATACGACCAAGGTACAGTTTTATTGGCGCCGAGGGCGGTTTTTTCAATGCGGGCTGTCTGAAACCAATTGGGGTCATTTTCTTTGGGATAACCGGTAATGCCGCAAAGATAGAGTTTCTTGATATTGGCGGCGTCCGATGTACGAAAAATCGCTCCCACATTATAGAGCGATCGGATGTTGTCGCAAATTACATATATCGGATTATTTTTATTCATTTCGCAGTTTTTTTAATAAAATATTTTCCAAATCCTTGATATCAATTGTTTCCTGAGTTGCATCTTCCATGTCTTTAATGATGACTGAATTATCAAGAGCTTCTCTTTGGCCGATAATTAATGAAATCCTTGATTTGAGCTTGTTTGCTTCTTTAAGCTGGGCTTTTAATGATTCTTTGCCAAAGCTGCATGTTGCGGTGATTCCTTTTTCGCCCATGCTTTTAAGAAGGATCAGGGCTTTCCTTTTTGCTTTTTCGCCGATTTGAATTATATAGACATCCGGACCTTTTTGATCGGAGATTTTTAGGTTTTTTTCTTTAATCTTTTCAACAATTCTTTCGATTCCGCCTGCAAAGCCAATCGCAGGAGTTGATCGGCCTCCGTATGATTCTATTAGGTTATCATATCTCCCGCCCCCTCCCAAAGATGACTGCCGTCCGGAATCTTTGAGATCGCGAAATTCAAAAGTTGTTCGAGTATAATAATCTAATCCCCGAACTAATTTCAGATTCAAATCATATGGAATGTTTAGTTCATCAAGGTATTCCAGGACTTGGGTAAAATGTTTTTTGCAATCCGAGCAGAGATTGTCAATAATTTGAGGGGCGCCGGCGATAATTTTTTGACATTTTTCTTCTTTGCAGTCAAAGAGCCTGAGAGGATTCGTAACGAATCTTTTCTTGCAGCTATCGCAGACAATATCAAGATATTTTTTGTAATATTCAGTAATTTTCTTCTTGATTTTAGGTTTGCATGCTTTGCAGCCAATACTATTAATATCAATGACGATATCTTCTTTTAAACCCAGGTCTTGAAAAATCTGCCAGATTAATAGTATTAAAAGCGTGTCCGTTAAAGGGCTGGCGTCACTGATTATTTCCAAATTGAATTGCCAAAACTGGCGGTATCTTCCTTTTTGGGGGCGGTCATAACGAAAAACCGGTCCGCAAGAAAATAATTTAACAGGCTGGGGCAAAGATTGCATTCCATTTTCAATATAGGCGCGTATAATTCCTGCAGTATACTCCGGGCGGAGCACCATCTGGTCCTTATCATCTTCCTCAATGAGTGTTTTATTGAATCTGCTTACTTCGTACATTTCCTTTTCGACAATATCCGTTCCCTCGCCGATTGAATGCGTAAATAGATCTTTAAACTCGATAATCGGAGTTTCCAAGCGGTTAAAATTGTAACTTTTCGCATATTTTTCAATTTTATCAAAAATATACTGCCAAAACTTTTGTTCTTCTGGCAAAATGTCTTTGGTGCCTCTTGGTTTTTGAATTTTAAATTTCATTTTATTCCTTAAATCTGCTAAAACACAATTATTTTACCATATATAAATTATTCATTCAATTAAAAATTACAATTTTGATTTGATTCTGTTTTTTGCGCGGCTTGTTTTTACAAAATTAAGCCAGTCTCTCTTGGGATGAGTTTTTTTGTTGGTAATAATTTCTACTATATCACCATTTTTCAAGTTATTATTGAGCGAAACAATTTTTCCGTTTACTTTTGCTCCGGAGCAGGCATCCCCTACTTCAGAGTGAACAGCATAAGCAAAATCTACTGTTGTTGCGCCGGTGGGTAAATTTATCACATCTCCCTGTGGTGTGAAAGTGAAAATCCTATCTTCGAAGAAATCCATTTTGACGCCTTTTTCCCATTCTTTTTTATTATCAGCTTTTTTATTCCATTCAGCGAGCTCTTTGAGCCACTCTAGTTCGGTCTTGTCTAAAGTTTTAGATTCTCTTTTATAATATTTGTCTGTTTTTTTCTGGTCAGAGTAATGCCAGTGGGCGGCAATACCGAACTCAGCTCTTTCGTGCATGCCAAATGTTCTGATTTGAATTTCAAAAATTTCTCCTTCCGGCCCAAATACCGTAGTATGAATAGATTGGTAGCCGTTCGGTTTTGGAAGGGCAATATAATCCTTGATTCTTCCGATTAGCGGTTTCCATAAACTATGAACAATTCCCAAAGCCTTATAACAATCTTCAGTAGATGAAACTATTAATCTTAAGGCGACTAGATCGTAGATTTTCCCGATATCATTATCATATTTATTGAGTTTTCTGAATAAGCTGTAAAGGTGTTTTTTTCTTCCATTGATTTCAATAACCTTGATTCCGTTTTTATCAAGTTCTTCCTTGAGAATATATTTGATTTTAGAAATATATTTTTCTTTTTTTTCATATTTTGGGCCAACTTTTTTCTTGAGATCGGAATACTCTTTTGGGTATGCATATGGAAAAGCCAAGTCTTCAAGTTCACCTTTAAGTTTTCCCATGCCCAGCCGATGCGCAAGCGGAGAATAAATTTCTAAAGTTTCCCGGGCGATTCTTTCTCTTTTATCGGGAGTTACACCCTCGAGTGTTTTCATGTTGTGGAGCCGGTCAGCAAGTTTAATGATAACTATTCTTGTATCCTTGCTCATTGCCATAAACATTTTCCTGAGGCTTTCCACATGTCGCTCAAAAACAAGTTCCTCTTCTTTCTTGTCCTGCAGATATCTCAAAGGAAGAAACCATGATTTTTTAATTTTAATTTTGCCAAGTTTGGTAACGCCCTCAACCAACTGAATAATTTCCGGATCAAATTGCTCTTTCATTTTAATTAATTTTTCCGGATTATCTTCTGCAACATCATGAAGGAGAGCGGCAGAAATTGCTTTGGCGTCAAGCCGGTCGCAAGCCAGCTGATACGAAACGGCCAAAGGGTGCTGGATATACGGCTCGCCGGTTCCGCGTGCTTGATTTTTATGAGCATCAAATGCAAAATCATAAGCATTCCTAATGAGCTTTCGATCTTCGGTGCCAAGATAATCATTTGTCTTGGACAAAATGTCATCTATGTTCATAAATTTTTTAATATTAAATTATTTTTTCTGAAAAAATATTTTACCTTCTTTGATAGTGACAAGAATATTTTCACCGGTTGAAATTTCTTGAGATAATATTTTACCCGAGAGTGGATCCTCGATGCATTCCATGATTGTTCTTCTAATTGGGCGGGCGCCAAACTCCGGATCGAACCCTTTTTTGGCAATAAATCTGATTGTGGTAACATCAAAAGACAGATTTATGTTTTGCTTTTGAAGGCGCCCGGCAAGTTCTTCCAATCTGAGTTCAACAATTTTTTCAACCGATTGTTCATTTAATGGCTTGAAAACAATGATTTTGTCAAGCCGGTTGATGAGTTCGGGTTTGAAGGTATTTTTAAGCTGTGAAATTATTTTATCTTTCATTTCTTCATATTTGCTGTTTAAATTTTTTGCTTTATCCGGGTCGTTAATTGAAAAACCCAAATCGGCATGCTTGGAAAATTCATGTGTTCCAAGGTTTGACGTCATGATAATGATGGTATTTTTAAAATTGACGTTTTTACCTTTAGCGTCTGTCAGAGAACCGTCCTCAAGAATCTGCAGAAGAATATTGAAAGTGTCAGGGTGAGCTTTTTCAATTTCGTCAAGGAGGACTAGTGAATACGGATTCTTCCGAACCGTTTCTGTTAATTTTCCGGCCTCATCAAATCCGACATATCCGGGAGGAGCGCCGACAAGTCTTGCGATGTTATGCTTTTCCATAAATTCCGACATGTCAATTTTAATAAGTGATTTTTCACTGCCAAAAACTTCATGCGCCAAGACTTTAGCCAGCTCTGTTTTTCCCACTCCGGTTGGTCCAAGAAAAATAAACGCGCCAAGCGGCCGGTTCGGGTCGCTTATTCCCGCTTTTGCCCTTTTAATGGCCTGGGAGATAGCTTCTATCGCCTCGTTTTGGCCAATAATATTTTGTTTGAGGATATTTCCAAGGTTGAGGATTTTGATTTTTTCCTTCTTGACTAAGCTTTCAACGGGTATTCCTGTCCATAATGCGACGACACCGGCAATTTCATCGAGCCCGACAATGTTTTTAATTTTATTTATTTTCTCATGGCTTGATATTTTTTCAATTTGATGTTTAATCTGAATTTCCTGTGTTTTTAGTTTTGCTGCGTTCTCATAATTTTGTTTCTCCGCTTCCAACTCTTTATTTTTTAATATTATTAAAAGTTGTTTTTCGAGTTCAACTATCTTTTTATTTCTATTCTTGAATGAATGCAAAATATGGAGTGCCGCTGCCGCTTCATCAATAAGGTCAATCGCTTTGTCAGGAAGAAACCTGTCTGAAATATAGCGCTTGGAAAGCTGAACTGCTTCTTCAATTGCTTCATCGGAAATTTTGACTTGGTGATGCTCTTCATATCTTGCTTTTATTCCCTTCAGAATCTTGATGCTTTCGTCTAGGCTCGGTTCATCAACTTTAATCGGCTGGAGTCTTCGTTCCAGAGCTGAATCTTTCTCGATATGCTTTCGATATTCATCGGCGGTGGTTGCTCCAATTAGTCTGAAGCTTCCTTTGGCGAGTGCCGGTTTTAAGATATTGGCTGTATCCATTGAGCCCTCGGCGCTTCCTGCGCCGACCATAGTATGGATTTCATCAAGAAAAACAATGATATTTTTGTCTTTCGATATTTCCTCAATAATTTTTTTGATTCGTTCTTCAAATTGGCCGCGGTACATTGTGCCGGCAATTATCATTGCCAAGTCAAGCGAAACCAATCGCTTGTTTTGAAGTTTTACAGGCACTTCGGCCCGAGCAATCCTTTGCGCCAGTCCCTCAACGATTGCAGTTTTTCCCACTCCCGGATCACCGACTAAGACAGGATTGTTTTTAGATCTGCGGCAGAGAATTTGAATCATCCTGCTTAACTCTCTTTGTCGGCCGATTACAGGATCGAGCTGGGAGTTTTTGGCAAGATTGGTTAGATCACTGGAGAAATAATCAAGCATTGGGGTTTTTGATTGATTTTTGGGACGCGCATGAACATTGGTTTGCATCTGTCTTATGGGATTAGGACCAAAAAACATGAAATCACGCGGTTCTTTTTCACTTTCGATATTGCTGTTTAAAAAAGAATCAATATGTTTATTCATCATTTCGTTCAATTGCGAGTTATCCTGCATGCTTTCTTCAAGCTGATATTTCATATTTTCAATATCTATTCCAATTCTGGAAATAATTTTAGATCCAAGACAATCATTGTCATTAATTATCGCGTACAATATATGCTCCGGTTCCACCAAATTATTTTTAAGTTCCGCTGCTTTTTTTATTGCATCTTCCAATATTTTTTTTGTTTCCCGCGATAATCCTTCCCCATGAATTGATTTAAGATTATTAAACCTGATAATTAACTTTATTTGGTCAATATTTATCATGTTTTCTTTTAAAATTTCATGAGCGATGCTGCCGGAAGTCACAGTCATTGCTAAAAGAATATGTTCCGATCCAATCCCGGTTTTCATCGTTTGGGCAATTTTTTGGCTTGACACGAGAACTTGGCGGGAATTTTCGGAAAATTTTTTAAAAATGTCTTTGGGGTCCTGCATTAATTATCCTTTCATAATCAATTATTATCATTATTTTTTTACGGGGTTCTTTTTTGATTTTTTTGGTTTTGGCTTTGAATCTTTGACATCGATTTTGACAGTTTTATTGTCATCGGAAGTTTCTTTTTTGGGTGATTCAATCTCGTCATTGTCTTTTCCCTTTTCTTTTTTAACAATCGTTTTTTCAATATCGATACTCCAGCCGGTCAGTTTTGAGGCCAAGCGGACATTTTGACCATTTTTTCCTATGGCAAGCGACAGCTGATCTTCAGAAACATAAACAGTGGCTTTTTTGTTTTTTTTGTCGGTTTTAATCTTGTCGACTTTGGCTGGGGAAAGAGCGTTGGCGATATATTGTTCGGTTTCATTATCCCAGAGAATTATGTCAATTTTTTCATCCCCTATTTCAGCCAATACCGCCTGGACCCTAATCCCTCTTTGTCCAACGCATGAGCCGACAGGATCCAGCCCTTCCTGGTGAGCAATAACAGACATTTTGGATCTTGAGCCGGCCTCCCTGGCAATTCCCTTGATCTCAACAGTTTTGGCATTGATTTCCGGCACTTCCATTGCAAATAATTCTGTAATTAATTTTGGGTTAGACCTTGAGACAATAACGCGGGGTCCCTTGGATGATTCTTCCACTCCGGCAACATAAACTTTTTGTCTTTGCCCGATATAATAATTTTCCCCCGGCATTTGTTCTTTTTGCGGCATAATAGCATTGATTTTTCCCAAATTGATTATTATGTCGTTTCCCTCCACCTGTTGAATAGTACCATTAATGAGGTGATTTTCTTTCTCTTTGAATTCTTTGAAGAGAACATTTCTTTCTGCTTCCTGGAGCCGCTGGATAATAACCTGCTTGGCGGTTTGCGCGGCGATTCGGCCAAAGTTCTCTTTCTGTGGAAGGGCTATTTCAACTTCGTCCCCAACCTTGATGCTTTTTTTGATTTTTTTGGCGTCTTTTAGTTTCATCTGGTTGTTTTCGTCAAATTCCTCTTCCGGCTCATTTTCCACCACTGTAAACACCTGAAACATTTCTGTTTTGGCAAGGTCTTCCTCGTTTAATTTAGCCTTCATGATTTGTTTTGGCTTGCCATAATCTTTTCTGTAGGCGGCTGCAAGCGCTGCCTCGATAATTTTAATTACCACGTCTCTATCGAGACCTTTTTCATCACATACCTGATTAATAGTTGCAATAAATGGCGAGATTGGCATAATACTCCCTTCGGTCGTAAATTCAAAGTTCAAAATTCAAATTTCAAAATTTTGCAATGAATTTACTTTTGATTATTATTGTTTCATTTGCCTTCAATCTCGATATTTCACTTAGAATTAACATGCCCGCAATGTTTCGCATAGCGTTGCAGGCGGGTTCATTCTCGTTCCATTCGAGATGCTGCGGCGGATTTCACAAATTATATTTTAAATAATGTGTTCAAAAAAAAGTAAGCTTAATTTAGCTTACTTATCAATGGTTTCTATCTTATCTTGTGATAAGTTAATTATAATTTAAAAATATCAATTTGTCAAGATTTATTAATTCGATTTTTAAAAAATGCATATGGAAAACGGATGGTGGCGGTAATGATTCGGTTAAAGCGATGCGGTTCTTTTAGAAGGCGCCAAAACCACTCTAAACCGATTTTTTGCATCCACTTTGGCGCGCGTTCGACTTTTTTGGCAATATAATCAAATGATCCCCCGACACCCATCATTACCGGAACATTCAAAAGATGTTTGTAGCGGGCGATGAATTTGTCCTGTTTTGGTGCGCCGTAGGCGACAAATAATATTTTCGGGCGAGACGCACGGACTTTCTTTACAATTTCCATATTTTGATCGTTGGATCCCGGCTTGATATCAGTCATCCGCAAGCTTCGGTAATCCTTACTTTTATTTTTTTTGAAAACCGGCTTTCCTTCGTATGTTCCGGATATGATAAGATTCGGGTGTTTTTCTTTGAGCGCGGTTGCCGCTTTGCTGCCGTAGCCATGCTCACCGCCTAAAAGGAAAATCGGGTATTTCTTTTTTTCGGCAAGTTTTGCAATCGCCAGCATTAAATCAATTCCTGTCACCCTTTCTTTCAAGGGTTGTTTCTGGAAGCGGCTCGCAAGAATTAATCCCGCGCCGTCCGGCACACTCAGTTCGGCGCGGTTTAAAATATCCTTGAATTCATCATCCTCACGGCTCATCATGATAAATTCCGGATTAACTGTAACGATTTGTGCCGGCTTGCCAATTTGGACAAATGCGTTGATTAATTTCACCGCTTCTTGAAAATTGACATTGTCAATTTTTACATCAAGTATTTTAATCTTGTTCATTGTCATTATTTTACCATATCTTAAACCTAAAAAAAATGACCCGTCTTGGACGGATCAAAATAATTTGCATCGAGGAGCACAATAATCTCTTAGTCTTCCGCTAGTAAGAAGCAACTCGCTTGGGCCTTTTAGGGCAATATAAGAGTATCTTGTTTTAATAACTGAAGAAAATTCATGAAATCTTATTTTAATGAAACCACCGGTGACCAATCTATTGATTGACCGGGAAATAGTCATCAGCGAAAATTTATTTTTGAGCAAAAACATAATTTCGTTTTCTGAAGGCCAGATATCAGATTCATTTTTAACTGTAAACATCCAGCATAAGATATGATATTCACGTTCATTAATTATATTTTCAACTTTTAAAAATTTACGAAGCAACTGCTTGTCAAGATTATGATAAAAGTTATAGTTATATCTATACCTTGGGAAAAGGTTGAGAATATGACTGAGTTTATAAAATCTGGCATAGATTAATCTTTTCTTTCCGGTTTTTTCATTGACGCGTTCGTAAGGTGCAATAACATATGCTATTTTTTTTCCGAACATATTTTTTCTTATGCCGGAATAAGAGTATCCTAAAAGTCCGGGCAGATTATCAAGGATGGCATGAGTAATTTCTCCCTTTGAATTTCTGATGATACCTCCAGTGTTAGTCTGCTTTTTAATTAAATCGTGAGCAGCATCTCGGATGAATTTTCCACTGACTTTAAACATTCTTGAGATGTTGGATAATTTAATATACCCCAAAGTATTTTCTTTAAGGTAATCTCTGATAAGAGCAATTTTTTCTGCCTTCATGCTTGCACCTCACAAATTTAAATTATTAAAAAACTATGATAATATAGCTTATCAATTTTAAGATATTATTTCAAGTTGATAGATTTATTTTTTCTTAGCCATTTCCATGTATATTCCCCAAAGCGCAAATACCGTTGCCACCAGCATCCATTGGGTTGACGCAAGATAAATGTCATACCCTGATGCACCCAAAGCGGCAAAAAGCACAGATAGGACTGAAAATCCTATCAAAAGATGCGAAAAATCGTACTTGTTTTCGTACATATCCCTCCTGTAAATATTTTATAAAATTTATAACTTTTATAACGTTCATAAACATTATAACTTATTATAAAGATTTATGCACGTTTGTAAAAACTTTTAATGTTTTTTCGGCGGATTTACTCCAGGAAAACATCGAAGCTCTGACTTTTCCCTTGGAAACAAGCGCCAATCTCAATTTACTGTCATTGATAACTTTTGAAAGCGCAATTGCCATTTCGTAAATATTATGCGGATTGACAAGCAGTGCAGCGCTCCCGGTTATTTCCGGAATTGAGGTGGTATTGGAAGCAACAACCGGCACACCCGAGGCCATTGCTTCAACAACAGGCAGGCCAAAACCTTCAAAAAGCGTCGGAAAATAAAAAACACTGGCATTCCTCATCCAACTGGCAAGCTGCTGATTTTCGACATATCCCAATTCAATAATATCTTTCTTGATGTTTTCCGGAAGTGATTCGATGCATTCTTTTATTTTATCGTAACCATAGCCGGGCTTGCCGGCAAGGATCAACTTGTGTTTGATTTTCGGTTCTTTTCTTAGAAATTCATATGTTTTAATCATCCTGAGGACATTTTTCTTTTCTTCAAGCCGGCCAACATAAAAAATATAAGGCTTGTTTTTGAGAATTTCCGAGGTGTAAACGGATTTGCTTTTTAAAATATTTTCTTTATGCTCTTCCTCGGTTGTAAGAGGATGGTATAGATTCTGATCATAACCATGATAGATTACAGTGATTTTTTCTGATGGAACCTTGCACAATTTGACAATATCCTTTTTGGAGTTCTCCGAGACAGTAATAATGTGCGAGGCATTTTTCACGGCCATTTGCAGGCCAAAATTCTGGTAAGCCAACTCCATTTTTCCGAATAATTCCGGGAAATGCTTAAAAGCCAAATCGTGGACCGTGACTATCGTTTTTTCGGGATGGACAAGAGGAATAGTATGGGAAGGAATAAACAAAATATCAGGTTTTTTGCCAAAAGCCATTTCCCACGAAAGGCGGATTTGCGTCCAGAGTTTGGGGAACGGGATAATGCGGTAGCGGAAGTTTTCCGGCAATTTTCCAATCTTTTGGAATAACTCTTTTGGAGAGTAAATAATATAATGATTTTCACAATCAATTTTGGCGATTGCTTTCAAAATCTCGGCAGAATAATGTTCGGTGCCGGTATGAAATTCTTTGGCGATTCTCGAACCGTCGAAACCTATTAACATAATGTAACTCCTATCGCAGATATCTATTCGCAGATGCACGCTGATAATACAATTTCCATCTGCGTGAATCAGCGTAAATAAATCTGCGATAGATACTACAATATTATCCCATACCCCTTGACAAATCAAGGATTTTATGGTATGATTTCAAGTTGAAAATGTTCGTTTTTTAATAACGAAAAATATTTTCCTTCCCGTTTTTCAGACACAATTGGATGAAATAATTTGCTTCCAGCTTTGTCTGAAAAATTAAATGAAAGGAGGTGAAAGAATGAAAGGACATGTCGATCTATTTTCAGATGAATTTATCGGGCGTGATTGTACAGAAAAAGAATTACAGGAGATCAGGGAGCATCTTGCCACCTGCCCCGAGTGCAAAGAAAGATATAAAGCCTTTATGAAATTACCGAAAAGATATGACCCGGCAACTGCCAATCATTATTCCGGCGAAGAACTAAAGGAAGGTGCAAAGCAAGATTGGGCAATACATAACGAACGTATTGATGGTGAAAAGCTTCCTCTGGAAGTCAGGAAAGCACGCAGAATACGCTATGTGCACCTTTCCCAGTGCCAGGAATGCAGCATTTTGTACTGGGAAATGATGGAAGAGATCGAGAAGGAAGAAAAGTAATCGCAAATGTTTAATATGCAAAGAGGCAGAAATGCCTCTCTTTTCTTTGTCAAAATTTAGCAATCATATCCCCTCTTAAGGTATAATTCATTCATCTATACCAAATAAGCCGCTATAGCGTATTAAATGGTATTCAAATATCATGCATACCTTTATAAAACACACCTCGTAGGTGTGTATATGGTTTGGCTCGCGGTTATCCTTCCTATTGACAAATCAAGGATTATATGATATGATTTCAAGTTAAAATTGTTTGTTTTTTAATAAAAATCCTCCGATTATTTTAGGCAAATTGGTTTTTAGCTGCTACGGCCTTAAGGCTGTGGTGCTTAATGCCAGTTTGTCTGAAATAATTTATTTCAAGGAGGAAAAATGCTTAATAAGAATGAACAGGCAAGAAATGTATTTGATGCCTTAATAGGGTATTGCGGAATGATAACCGACCCAAACAATTCAGAATTAATGAATACTAGAAAAGATATCGATGATATGTATACGCTTGATAAAGAGACTGGAAAGATCAACCAGTTTACTGGAAGCTTTCAGGACAAATACTACAACCTATTGATTCAGCAATTGACTTACTACAGAGAGCAACATTTTCAATATCCTCCACTTGAGGGGAATATATTTGTGAATTATATTGAGAAGCAAATCGAATCGGAAATCAATGGAAAATTAAAGAGTTTGGGAGAAAAACCAGAGAACTCACACGAGTATGGTTTGTGGCTTACGGACAGAGAATATATCGTAGAAGAGGCAGTACAAATCAAGGATACGTTGTCCGGTCGCCTGAAAACAGAATTGATATAGTTTGAAAGACAAAATGCTACAGGAAGGAGGTTTGCAGATTGGAAAGTGAATTCATTGTGGACTTAGAGAGGGAATCAGATGAAGATAATTCTTTCAATAAGTCATTGGCTCGTTTAATACGGAGACGTGATGCCGTGAGAGTCATAAAGAAAAGATCAAGATGGAGACCGATAGAGGTCTGGGTAAAATTCAAAGGTCAGTTAAGAAAGTCTCACTTGAGAAGTACAATGACCAAACCTTATAAATATAAAATCCTGCGTAGAAATACACTGCAGGAAAGAAAGATAGACCTGAAGCAATTAGAGACAATTATATAATAAAGAGCGGATTCATACGCTCTTTTTTTTATTCAAAATATTTACTGACCTACGAGGTCAGTATTTTTATTTAGCCCAAAGGACGGATTTTTTGTAGGCGTCGAGATTTTCTACGGCGATTCCTGTTCCTTTAACTACGCAAAGGAGAGGCTCTTCGGCGATCTGGCAGGGCACGCCGGTGATTTTGGTGAATAGCTTGTCAATTTCCCGGACAAGCGTTCCCCCGCCGGTCATGATGATACCCTTATCCATCACATCTGATGCAAGTTCAGGCGGAGTTTTTTGAAGGACCGACTTAACAGCAGAGACAATCTCGTTAATCACATCTCTAAGAGCAACAACTATATCATTCGAAGAAATCATAATACTTTCCGGCAGGCCGGTAATGGTGTTGCAGCCGGAAACTTCTATTTTCAACTCTTTTTTTAAAGGAAGAACGCTGCCGATTTTTATCTTGATAT
>Ga0209287_10000425_pt1 | contig 25813 bp, 28 predicted proteins | sample PPLLak3cmMay2015_2_FD_187255 | JGI IMG/M metagenome (GOLD analysis project Ga0209287, IMG submission 187255) | Freshwater sediment microbial communities from Prairie Pothole Lake near Jamestown, North Dakota, USA - PPLs Lake P8 Core (1) Depth... | ecosystem: Environmental > Aquatic > Freshwater... | reverse complement strand
GTTGAAAGAGCGGTTGTGCTTGCTCGGTCGGATTATATTGATGAGAAAGATCTTCCGGTAGTTGATAGTAAAGAGCCGGAAAGAATGAGTTCTCAGCAGGATGATACCATGAGCATTCCTCTTGAGGAGATCGAAAAGGCTACGATATTGAAAACCCTGGAATTTTTAAAAGGGAATAAAAGTGAAACAGCCCGGAGACTCGGTATAACCAGAAGAACCCTTCACAAAAAATTGAAAAAATACGGAGTGATGCCCTGAAATATTCATCCTTTTCCGCCTGTTAAATTCCTGCCCTTGACAAAATATCCAAATCTGTTACCCTATCATGACCAGCATGGTCAATATGATCAACATAGGGGGTAATATGCTAAAAACAATTTCAGCAATGCAAGCCAGACAAAGCCTTGGGAGGGTTATGAACGAAGTTGCCCTGAAAGGGGACGACTATATCATCGAGCGTGACGGCAAGCCCATTGTGGCGGTGGTATCGCTGGATAAGTTCAGTGTTTTGCAGAAGGAAAGGGGGGAAGCGCAGCAACTCCTGACTGACATCCGCCAAAAAATGGCAGGGGCAGACAGCGGGGAACTGGAAGCGCTGATTAAAGAGGCCGCAGGGCGATAATGAAAATCGTCTTGGATACGAATCAGTTGATTTCCGCAATTCTCTCGCCAGACGGCAATCCAGCCATAATTCTTGATGAAGTTCTGGCCGGCACATTGACGCTGGTAATTTCCTCTAAGATCTTACAGGAAGCGGAGAACGTTCTTTCCTATCCCAAACTGGTCGAGCTGTTAAAGAAAAAAGGTGTGTCTCCGGAAAAGATTAAAGCTCTGCTGGATAAACTGCGGATAATCGGTGTGATGACTCATGACATTTTGCATCCGGATATTATCCGCACCGACCCATCTGATAACATGATCTTGGCATGTGCCATTGAAGGAGAAGCAGACTTTATCATCTCCGGAGATCATCATCTGACAGATTTGAAAACGTATCAGAGCATAAGAATCATTGACCCGGCTACCTTTATAACCCAGCTTGCGGAAGCGAGAAAAGGTTAATGATTATAATTGCATATGCAATTCGTTTATTGACAACTATTTATTATTATAATACGTTTTCGACAATTTAAATTCTTTTTCCGTCTATTAACACGTCAATTAATATGGATAATCTGTATTATGTTTCGCACGAAGGGGAGGTGAATCCCATGATCAGTAAAGAAATACTTGAACAGGCATTAAAATTAAAACCGGATGAAAGATTCATGGTGGTCGAAGGGCTCATAAAGAGCCTTGATGAGCCGGACATATTGCTGGATGCGATATGGGCGGAATAAGCGGAAAAAAGGCTCAAAGCCTATCGTGCTTGTAATCTGGAAGGAATCCCTATGGAGGAGATCTTCAAGGAAGATCAATGAAAGTTTTTTTTTCGAAATACGCCAAGCAGGAACTTGATGACGCAACTCAATATTATGAGATCGAATATCAGGGGCTTGGTAAACGGTTCAGGGAAGAAGTCAGGAAGGCCGCAAAGAGAATTAAGGATATCCGGAAGCATGGTCCGTTGAACGGGGTGATGTCAGGAAGTGTATTCTTCATAAGTTTCCGTACAAGCTTCTCTGTTCAATTGAAACAGATCATATATTCATAATCGCTGTAGCGCACCAGCACAGAAAGCCGGATTACTGGATTGAAAGAAATGAAACATAACAAGGCGCTCCTCTCCGCCAATCAGGAGCAGATCCGCCTTTATCACGGAATCGGGCGCGAGATTCTGGATCGCCAGGACCGACAAGAGCAACGGCACAGGCGAGGACCGTCGCTGGGATGACCGCAAGATTTATGAGGAGAATCTAATCCAAACCTTCTTTGCCGCTATGGACTATCTCAAGAGATATGTGGCCGTATCCTTTAAAATGTCAGAAGATGGCATAAGCCTAACAGAAAATGTACCGCAGATTATCGCTATACGGGAGGCTCTCGTTAATCTACTTGTCCATCGTGATTATTTCGATAACGGCCAAGCTGCCATAAGGATCTACAGGGACCGGATCATTTTTAGAAATCCGGGAGCAGCGCCATTTCCCAACAAGCAAATTTTGAGTGGCTGCAAATCCGTACCGAGAAATCCCAACATCGCCAGGGTCTTCAGACTGCCGGGATGGGCGGAGATCGCCGGCAGCGGTATGATGAAGATATTCGATAACTGGCGGGCTGCCGGGTATGTGCCTCCTGTCATCAAAAATAACGAACCTGTTCATTGGTTTACCTTTGAATTTTCAGAAAAGGTCCCCAGGCTTGATTATGAAGCCGTCAGTCTCGCAAAGACTACCCGGAAAACTACACAGAAACAGCGAAAAATGACGGGGATAATTCTCCTGTTGTTACAAGATAATCCTGCCTTACCCATTCCCTAACTTACTGAAAAATTAGGAAAGTCGGAAAGGACAATAGAACGAGCTATCCGAAAGTTGCGTCAGTCCGGGCTACTAAAACGCATCGGTCCAGCCAAGGGCGGATATTGGGAAGTAATTGGAATGGGGGATAAGTTATGAAATTAAGGGAGAATCTGAATGTCCAGAATTTTTATCGCAGCCTCGGGCGAAATGGCTACAATCTTGGTCTGCTCATGCTGGAAGACGGTACGGCCGGTGATCATGACCGTGCGCTCAAACTACGCGCAATGCGTTCGAAGCGATTTTACCGGTTTCGAGGTAATGTTCGGCGACATGGTCCACCTTCACATCCACGGAAGAGACTGCCATAAAAACAAGTTAGTTCTGGAAATAATATAATCGTTCTTTACCGGCTTGTTGTCATCAGCATGAGGCCTTTTCAGCCTTATTCTTTTGTTATAAAAATTCTATCTTTTTTAGTTCATCATTGCTGTTCAGTTGCCGAAATTGTTTTTTGCCATTAACAGCGAGAATGTGTAAATCAATTAAAGCTCGGGAGGTTAATAATGATCAATTATACTTCAAAATATACGTAAATTAAAACCGGCTATATGGGTCAGCTTATCGAACGATGATAGTCAAGGGGTTATGGCGCTATTAATTTCACAGTTGGAAAATATGATTGATATCTTGAAACATCCCTGGTCAACAGGTCTAAATTTAATACTGCCGCGTGTGCGCCAATAAAAAAATCCGGCAATGGAGACCTTTTAAACTCTTTGCTTCTTTTGTATTTCAGGTAAGCTTTTCCAGCTAAAAAAAGCGCCTCTTTAGGAATTTCCAGCATTTGGAATCCAGCCTTGTTGACTGCATTCTCCAATTCTTCTATTAACTTAAAACAGATCGATATTTCAGAATAAACTATTGTGTTGATATATAATGTGGAGTAATGGCTGTATTCCTCTAATTTTGATTCAGACCAATCAGCCCATTTCAAATCATTGAGAAAAACATCCAGAATTATATTCGAATCAACCAGAACCCCTTTCATTTGTCTCCTCTTGTCAGGGCCATTATTTCATCAGTTGTCATTTTAATATTGGCTATTCCCCTCAATTTTCTGAATTTATGAGTTTTTTGGGGTTCGCCTGTTTTTTTTACCAAATAAATCCGGTCGTTTTCTTCTACAAAATCGATTTCAACGGCAGGAGATATTCCTAATTTTTCGCGAATTTCTTGTGGAATTGTGACTTGCCCTTTTATGGTAACTCTCATGATTGCACCTCCGATAATATGTAATACCGGTATTAGTAATACTCGTATTTGTTTTTGTCAATCATGAAAGTATAACATTGACAGGTTGCTTCATTCCCCCATCGCATGGTCATCATATATAAGATTCTGAAATGTATATCAATCATAATGTAAATTGGAAAGCGGCTATATATGCCTGTTTTGCTTTGTTTTATTTCTTGATTATAAAGACAATTATCCCCATAATATTGAAGTTCACTGCGGCAAGCTGCGGGAAATGTACCAGCTGTTTCGGTTCAACAAACAAATTCGGGGCAAGAGAAGGATAACATGAAAGCAAGAAAAGCCGGTTTTGCCGGAAGCTGGTATCCGGATAGCGCTTCCGGATGTGAAAGGCAAATAAATGAATTTATAAAAGAAGCCAAAACCATCTCAGGCATAAAGCCTGTGGGAGGCATAGTCCCCCACGCAGGATGGTATTATTCGGGGAAAATTGCATGCAATGTCATAAAAATACTTTCCGAATCAGGCACTCCCGATGTAATGCTTGTTTTCGGGATGCATCTTCACGCAGGCTCTTCCCGGTTTCTTATGAAAGAAGGCGCGTGGGACACCCCTTTCGGAGAGATTGAAATCGAGGACAGAATCGCCGCAAGGCTTTATGAAAAATACTCCTTTGAAATTGAGACTGCGCAAAGATTCAACCGCGACAACACGATAGAACTTCAGCTTCCCTTTATAAAATACTTCTTCAAGGATGTTAAAATTATCCCGATGGGAGTTCCTCCTGTTGAAGAATCCTTAAACATAGGAATATCCGCAGTAAAAATCGCAAAGGATCTCGGGCTCAAAGTCATGGTCCTGGGATCGACCGACCTTACCCATTATGGTGCAAACTACGGCTTTGTTTCTCACGGAACCGGGGTTCAGGCCTTAAAGTGGGTTAAGAATGAAAACGACAAAAGAGTCATAGACGCGATGCTTGAAATGAATCCCGGAAAAGTAATAAAAGAAGCGATGTCAAATGATAACGCATGCTGCGCAGGTGCCGCGGCAACCGCTATCAGCGCGGCAAAGCAACTGGGTGCATCCCGCGCCGAACTGGTGACTTATACCACTAGTTATGACATAAGCCCAGGCGACAGCTTTGTCGGGTATGCAGGGATAGTCTTCTAAGCAAAAAGGTTCGAGGGGTCAAGGATTAAGGGGTTCCAGTGAAATGAAAGACCGTTAAAACTCCCAAGAGAATTAATAGAGGTTGAGAGGATGATTAAATTCCTTATAAATAAAAAACACTCGAACCCTTGAATCCTGAAATCCTTGACCCCTTTCTCCCAATTATTTGGGAGAAGAACCCTATTTTTTTTGTGCGCTTTCTATTTTAGCCCACGAATCGCGAAGAGTAACCGTCCGGTTAAATACGATTGCATTCGCGGAAGAGTCCCTGTCAACACAGAAATAGCCGGTCCGTTCAAACTGGTATATGCTTCCAGGTAAAGCGCCGGCAACACTTGGTTCTATCCTGCATGAACGCAGGACTTCAAGAGATGCCTGGTTTATAAATTCCTTGAAGTCATGCCCGTCTTTATCATCGGCAGGGTTGGCTTTCGTAAAAAGCCGGTCATACAATCGCACTTCGGCCTCCACCGAGTGGGCATCGGAAACCCAGTGCAGGGTTCCCTTGACCATCCTCCCGTCGGTTGAAAAACCTCCCCTTGTATTCGGATCGTATGTACAGTGCAGTTCCGTGACTTCCCCTGTTTTTTCATCCTTAACAATATTAACACAGGCAATATAATACGCACTCTTTAATCGCACTTCACTCCCCAATGAAAGTCTGAAGAATTTTTTCGGCGGATCTTCGCGGAAATCATCCTGTTCAATGTAAAGGACGCGGGAAAACGGAACTTTCCTTGTGCCGGTTGAAGGATCTTCGGGATTATTGACCGCATCGAATTCTTCGACCATTCCTTCCGGATAATTGTCGATAACAACTTTCAAAGGATGCAGAACGCCCATAACACGGGGAGCGCGCCTGTTTAAATCCTCCCTGATGCAGTATTCAAGAAGCGCCATGTCGACGACGCTGTTGCTCTTCGCAACCCCTATCCGCTCGCAGAACGTTCTTATCGCTTCCGGTGTATACCCCCGTCTTCTCAATCCGGAGATGGTCGGAATCCTCGGATCATCCCATCCGGAAACAAGCCCTTCTTCTACAAGCTCAAGTAGCTTCCTCTTGCTCATCACCGTATAGTTCAGATTCAGCCGTGCAAATTCTATCTGCTGCGGATGGAATATCTCCAGCTCATTAAGCAGCCAGTCATAGAGGGGACGGTGGTCTTCAAATTCCAGAGTGCATATCGAATGCGTAACCCCTTCGATGGAATCTGAAAGACCATGAGCAAAATCGTACAGGGGATACACGCACCACTTTCCTCCGGTTCGGTGATGATCCGCATGCAGTATTCGGTATATTACTGGATCACGCATATTAAGATTGGGAGAAGACATGTCGATTTTCGCGCGGAGTACATGCGTCCCGTCCTTGAATTCCCCTTTCCGCATCCTTTCAAAGATATCAAGATTCTCTTCGATACTGCGGCTCCTGTCAGGGCTCTCTTTGCCGGGCTCGGTCAGTGTGCCTCTTAATTTTCTTATTTCCTCGGCGCTCAGGCTGCAGATATAGGCTTTGCCTTTTTTTATAAGCTGTACGGCATAATCATAAAGCCTGTCGAAATAGTCGGATGCATAATAGAGCCTTTTGCCCCAGTCAAATCCCAGCCATTTCACATCTTCCTTTATCGATTCAACATACTCAACCTCCTCCTTCGTTGGATTCGTATCGTCAAATCTGAGATTGCAAAGGCCATTGTAATCCGAGGCAAGGCCGAAGTTGAGGCAGATTGATTTTGCATGCCCTATATGCAGGTACCCGTTCGGCTCGGGTGGAAACCTTGTCATTATACGCCCGTCGTTCTTGCCTGCTGCGAGATCTTCATCAACAATATTGCGGATAAAGTTAGTAACAGGAGCCGGTTCCGCCGGAACCTGACCCGATGCCTTTTTCGTATTTATATTCTTGCCAACCTCTTCAGTCATTATTTCCTCTTAGACCTTTTGTAATTGATGGTTTTGCAACCAGGCATAATTGCCTGATAATTTTAAAAACCGCAAAGCACACTAAGCTGAAAACATAATATTCTATTTTTTTCTTCGTGCCTTTCGAGTCCTTCGTGGTAGAATACAATTTTTTTTTCGAAGCCCCGCTATTTGCTATTCTTGATAAGCAGTCCGGCAAGCTGCATGCCGATTATTGCAAGACATTCCATATCCAGATATTTTTCCGCACATTTTTCAAAAAGTATTACGCATTTTGATCTGAAGACTTCGTATTCATCATTAAAAAGCATTATAACCGGAACTTTCGGAAGCGGACAGAACCGCATCGTAAGATCATATGAAAAATCCGCGTCAAAGGCTTTGCCCCCTGAAACAATAGAGGCTTTTTCCAGGTCAGGTAGCTTTCCTGTGAATTTTTTTTCAATCTCATGCTCGGAAGTATTTGAAAACCCTTCAACAAAGGGGGCTGCGTCTTTAAAATCCCTGAAAGCGACCCACTCTCTCCCGCCGGGTTCGCCTTCGGGACATAATAGCAGATACTTGAACAGGACAACACTGGCTGAATGAGAAGGCCGCAGACCGGACAGGTCAAAAACACCCTTTTCAGATACCCTGTATGGTTTTCCGAAAAGAGGAATTATTGCTTCATCGCTGCAGATATCTATCCCCAGTCTTTCGGCCACGGATCTCAAGTCCACTGCAGATATCTGTGCAAGGTAATCTTTGTAAATTTTTTCAAATATGGGGGAATTTTCAGGCAAATCTATCATCTTTTCAGACTCCGTTTTTTATTGGATAAAGCGCGGCTTAAGCAGAATGACTTTTTACGATGCCGTCACCTGTCAAAATATATGCTCTTGCCAGTAACGGACAGAGGAATCCCCATCACGAATTCCCAGTCTACCAGCTTCATATCACGAACAACGGTGCCAACCCTGTACATGATCCGGTTATCGACGTTTAACATGCTCGCAGTCTTTACGGCGGAACCAATGGCAATTCCCATGTCAAGCAGCCTGAACGAACAAATCGGTCCCATGAATTCAACAGCCTTTTTTTTCTGTTTCACCAGAGTTTTACAGTCAGGATATCCGCAGGCTCCGCAATTTAAGCCCAGCGGTTTTGCATCTTTAAGTCCTATAAGGAGCACGGCTTCCGACATTAAAATATTTTTTCCGTCCCGGTCGAAGTCTTTTTTATTTTTCTTAATTCCGAATTCAACCATTTTCTCGGAAATCTTATTTAAGATTTTACCTTTAAGAACAAGTGTTTGGACATAATTTTCTCCCCGGCTTTTTGGGGCTGTTGTGGCGGAGACAGCCATAAGTTGCGCCACCATATCAATACCGTTCATCTTTTCCTCCTGTTTTTAAGATCCTTCGTTATTACGATGACGATCTATTTATTCTCTACATCACATAAACCGTGATTTCAAGACGTTCCTGCTTAAATTAATTGCTTTACACAATTTTAAGCTTATGTAATAAACTTATATGACGGCTTCGAAAAAGTAAGAATTTGCTCTTTTATGGCATTCCCGCGAAAGCGGGGCACTTGGTGAAGCGTGAGCGCTATCCAGTCTTTTCAAATATTTATGGACTCCCGTTTTCACGGGAGTGACAAAATTTTGTACTTCCAACGAACTCATCGATTATAATGATACAGCTGGAAGTCATATGCGAACGGATTTGAAATTTTTGGGAAACAGATTTTTAAAGAACTGAGCGTTAAAAATCACAAGCCTTTGAGGGCGTCAGTCCAAACCTTCTTGTGATTTAGCGAAGTGATTTAAAAATCCCCAAAAAGCTCATTAAGAGAGCATATTCAGACTTCCAACGAGTTCGTCGAATATAGATTGCCGCAAAGCGGCATAAAATTGCTTTTTACGAGAGCATTTTATATGGCGGCTTCGAAAAAAGCCGGTCTGCTGAACAAATCAGGAAATCAGATAAAGCTATTACCGGAGAGATTTAAATAATGCATGGTTTTTACGGCAGGATTCTTAAAATTGATCTTTCCGAAGGAAAGCACATTACGGAATCCGTTGATGAACAAATTTTAATAAAATATCTCGGAGGAAAAGGCCTTGCTTCTTACCTCCTTTATAATCTGAACCCTCCGGGAACAGCCCCCCTCTCTCCTGCAAATTGCATAATTTTTGCGACAGGACCGGTGACCGGAAGCATGACTTGGGGTTCTTCACGATACGGGGTTTTCACAAAATCACCCCAGACCGGGATTTATTCCGAATCCTACGCAGGCGGAAGAGTCCCCGAAGCAATAGATTCAGCGGGATATGACGCAATTGTAATAACAGGAAAAAGTCCAAAGCCCGCTGTCCTTGTTATTCATCCCGATGGAGTTGACTATCACGATGCGGGCAATATTTGGGGAATGAACACTTATGAAACCGAAGATGCCGTCAACAAGCTCTATGGCAAATCAGGTGATAAAAATTATAAATCGGGGGCTGTTGTTATCGGTCCGGCAGGTGAAAATCTTATAACATTTTCAGTGATTGAGAGCGACCGCTGGCGCTCTGCCGGAAGGACGGGAACCGGCACGGTAATTGGCTCAAAAAATCTAAAGGCAATCCTTTTCAAAGGAAACAGGAAAAGGCCCGTTTTTGATAAAGAAGGACTTAAGCTCTTTTCAAAAAATCTTGTCTCGGAATTCAGGGAAAATCCGTCTGTAATGTCCTTCAAGAAAATGGGCACTGCAAGGATGGTGGAAGCGACAAACAAGGCAGGGGCCTTCCCCTCGGGGTACTGGTCGGAAGGCTCTTTTGACCAATGGGAAAAGATAGGGGCCGAGGCTCTCCACAGAGAATGCAAAGTAGTCCCGAACGCCTGCGCAAAATGTTTTATTGCCTGCGGCAGAATGACGACAATAAAAAACGGTCGTCATGCAGGCCTTACCATAGAAGGCCCCGAATACGAAACGATATTCGCTTTCGGCGGTTTATGCCAGATCGACAGCATAGAGGAAATCGCCTGGTTGAATGACATATGCGACAGGCTTGGGATGGATACAATTTCGGCCGGAAATCTCTGCGGGTTTACAATCGAAGCTTCAAGGCTGAAAAAAATCTCTTATAAAATTGACTACGGCGATGTAAATGCAACAGCAGAGCTTCTTAATATGATCGCCAACCGGAAGGGAATAGGCGATACTCTGGCCCGCGGGATAATTCATGCGGCAAAAGAATGGGGTATGGAAGATATGGCTGCCCACGTAAAAGGTCTTGAACCGCCGGGTTACGATCCGAGAGTCCTGAAAGGATGCGCTCTCGCATATGCCGTATCGGACAGGGGAGCATGCCATTTGAGAGCCACATTCCATAACCCTGAACTGACAGGCGTCATATCGCCTGAAACCATTGAAGGAAAGGCCGCCCTTTTTATTGATTACGAAAACCGCCTTCTTCTTTTTGATACTCTCATACTATGCAGGTTTTACAGGGATATTTATCCATGGGATACTCTTTTGCATCTGATCCGGATGATCACCGGCCTGGATGAAAAAAGAGAAATTCTTGAAAAAAGAGCTTCGGATATTTCCGATCTTGTGAGGCTTTTCAATATCAGGGAAGGGTTGAAACCTGAAGACGACAGCTTGTCGAAACATCTTCATAAAAAACTTAAAAAGACCGGCCATGAAATAATTGAGGAAGAATTAAAATTTATGGTCCGGGAATATTACAGGCTTCGCGGCTGGAATGAGCAGGGTATTCCGGATTGTAAGAAAAACTTTATAACATAAAAGGAGACCGAATCATGAAAAAATATATATCCTTTCTTGTTGTTATCTTAATTATATCTCTTGCAGGATGTGCAGCAACTTATACAGCAAAACCTCTTCCCTTTAAAACACCGGCTGCCATGAAGAATGCGGTCAATGTGGAAGGCGCGGATATCGCGGCAAGGGCGTTTACAGATCCTGATGAAACAAAAACGACTTTCGGTTTTGATATACTCGGAGCGGGAATGCTCCCCGTACAGGTAGTTTTCGACAACCAGGGCCCGCACCCTTTTGAAGTAGTCGGCCATCAGACTTTTCTTGAAGACAAAAACGGAAATCTCTGGCCAATACTGGGAAAAGAGATAGCCTATGAAAGGGCGACCCGGTACGCAAAAACAAAGGAGATTTTCAAGGAAGGGGCGTATAAGGGTTTTCTCGGTGCAGCGGCAGGCGCGATAATAGGAACAGCCATAGGGATTGTTTCGGGTGAAAATGTAGCATCGGCGGCCGGGAAAGGAGCTGCTGCCGGCGCTGCTGCCGGAGCTGCAATAGGAGGAATAACAGGATATGGGTCGGATAATGCAATAAAATCGATAACAAGTGATCTTCGTGAAAAGTCCCTGCAAAGCAGCGCAATAATGCCAAAAAGCCTCGCCCACGGCATTCTCTTTTTTCCCGGCGAAGCCGGCTCTGCAAAACAGCTCCGTCTTCAGATAACAGAGAAAGATACCGGCAGGCTTCATGTAATAAAGCTCGATTTTTAGAATAACTGTTCAAGAGTTCTTTTTCCCCCCCGCCTGTTGACAATATCAAACGGGCTCTTAATTTAGCACTTAAGGCTGTTTGGAAGATTGACAAACTCGTAAAAATCCTTTCACTCCAGTGAAAAAGGGAGCCCGGCTTTTGCGGGAATGACAATAAAAAAGGAATCAGGACTTTTTCGAAGCCATCAACCCCGACAGCTTCATAAAAGTAAAATTCAAGACGGAGATAAATAATGAATATTGAAACAAAAGAGCAGGTTTTAGAAAAAATCATGTCTCAGAATAAACCGCTCTGCCCGCACTGCGGAGTAGAGATGAACATCTGGGAAGTTCCATCTATTAATTGCGGAGACGGCCTCGGATGGGGAACTCCTTATCTTTTTATATGTTTTAATGATGAGTGTCCGTTGTATGTAAAGGGATGGGATAACATAAAAGACAATTATTCACACAGCGCTTCATACAGATGCATGAATTATCCCGGAACAGATCAATTCGAACTCATTACGGTTTTCAGCCCGGTAGGAGCAAAGGGGCAAATTATTGATGACAAGGTTGTAGCTCAGCAGGAGGTTCTGAAAGAGGCTATAAAAAAAGGATTCTCTATTTTGGCGGATTGCTATGTATCGAAAGATTCACCGTCGGTCATGAGGATTCTTCTTGATCCGACAGAACCTGCCCGTGTTAGGCTCAAGGCTGCAGAAATGATCGGGGATATAGGAGAAACAGATGCGATAGAACCTCTCCGGAATTTGAAATTTGAAAGCAAGGCTACTCAGGAAAAAGTTGAAGAATCTGTAGCTAAAATTCACGAAAAATATTTTACAAGGGAATGCCCGTTCTGCGCTGAGATAATAAAAAAGAGAGCCAATATCTGTAAACACTGCGGGAAAGAAGTGGCCGGAGTATAGCAAGAATATCGAACATTGAATTTCGAACTTCGAAGTACGAACAACGGAAAAAAATTGGGCCTGTCCCTCCCCAGTCGGGCAGGCAACATCCTGTTAATCCTGTCTGATTTTTAGTAAAGAAACCCCGGTCATTGAGGCCGGTTTTTCGATCTCCATGATATCAAGGATAGTCGGTGCAATATCACCCAGATTGCCTTTTCTTAATACTGCTTTCTTCCTCGCATCATCAACCAGAACAAGGAGAACAGGATTGAGAGTGTGAGCGGTATGGACGTGCCCGTTTTCATCAATCATCATCTCGGCATTCCCGTGATCCGCCGTAATCAGAAGAACCCCTCCCTGTTTTTTTACCTCTTCGGCAATCTCACCCACACATGAATCGACAGTCTCGCACGCGTTGATTGCGGCTTCAAGAACTCCGGTATGCCCGACCATGTCCATATTTGCGAAATTGAGCACAACAAGATCATAGTGCGAAGACTTCAAACGGGAGATCAACTCCCGCGTTACGAGCCTCGCGCTCATTTCGGGTTTCTTGTCGTATGTGGGAATATCGCGCGGGGATGGTATAAGGCAGCGCTCTTCGAGAGGAAAAGGTTTTTCTTCACCTCCGTTGAAAAAGTATGTTACATGGGCATACTTCTCCGTCTCGGCTATCCTGAGCTGCCGCAAACCCTTCCTGCTTATCACTTCACCGAGAATCTCCTTCAGGTGAACAGGAGGGAATGCAACCGGCAGGTTAAACTTTTCATCATATTGTGTCATGCATACGTAGCCGGTCAGTTTAGGACAACTCTTTCTTGTGAAATATTTGAACTCGGTATCAGTTAAGGCATGAGTTATTTCCCTTGCGCGGTCGGAGCGGAAATTAATAAAGACAACGGCATCTCCGTTCCTGATGATCCCTCCGGGCTTTCCGCTGCTGTCCGTTATCGCAACCGGCTTGACGAATTCATCCGTCTCCCCTCGCTTGTAAGCATTCCTGACGGCATCAACAGGATCTTTTTCCTTAATGCCTTCTCCGTTTACAAAAAGCCAGAAAGCCTTTTCAACCCGCTCCCACCTGTTGTCGCGGTCCATGACGTAATAACGACCGCAAACAGACGCGATACTTCCGATACCTGTTTTTTCAATATGATCCCTTAATCTCTGTGTGTACAAAACACCACTGTCCGGAGGGGTATCTCTCCCGTCCAGTATCTCGTGGATATAGACATTTTGAAGACCTTTTTCTTTTGCCATGTCAAGAAGAGCAAAGAGATGGCTCATCTGGCTGTGTACGCCGCCATCCGACAGGAGTCCTATGAAATGGAGAGAACCGTTTTTCTCTTTAACCTCTTGCATGACCCTGCAAAGAGCCTCGTTTTCAAAAAAGCTTTTATCCCTTATCGCCTTGTCTATTCTCAAAAGATCCTGGTATACAACCCTGCCCGCGCCGATATTCATGTGTCCGACCTCGGAATTCCCCATTATGCCTTCGGGAAGACCGACTGCTTCGCCGGAACAAAGCAGGCTGGTACACGGATACTCCGCTTTTATCCTGTCAAGAAAAGGCGTTCTCGCAAGAGCCACTGCGTTTCCTTCCTTTTTGTTGCTAAATCCCCATCCGTCAAGTATCATCAGCATGCAGAATCCGGGTTTATTCGACATATATTTCAGACTCCCCAATATTGTTTGTTTTTTCAGTCATGCTATCCGTCACTACTCGTTTTGCATCCGACCATAATCCTTCAAGGTCATAAAATTTTCTGACTGTTTCATAAAAAACATGGATTATTACATCACCATAATCGAGTAAAACCCACAGCCCTTCATTTTTCCCCTCGACACTCAGCGGCTTTATGCCTGCTTTTTTCAAAGTCCTTTCAACAAAATCGGCAATCGCCGCAACCTGCCGGTTGGATCGGCCGCTACATACTATGAAAAAGTCTGCAACTGAGGTAAGACCCCGCACATCAAGCGCCACTATATTTAAGGCCTTTTTCCCAAGAACTGCATTGACATAAAGCTCGATTGACTTGTCCGTATCCTGCTCAGCCTTCTGAGTCTTTTTAACCGTCATCTGTATAATCCTCTGTTCTTTATAAAAAGTTCTACCTTTGCAGGTGTCAGAAAGCAGACAGATTCCCCTTTTCCTGTCAGTTCGCGAATTTTTGTGGAAGAAATATCCATCCGGCTTACCTCAAAAACATATACTGGTTGATTTGTATCATGAATATAACAGGAATCCTGCGATGAAAAGGAATATCCGACTGATATTTCTGAATTAAGAAAATCATAAAGCACATCAGGCTTATCACCTGAATCCTGGCAATTTAATCCGGGTCTTGTCATGACTATAAATGGTACAAGGCTGAAAAGTTCTTTAAAAGACTTCCAGGTATTTATCTCGAGAAAAGCATCAAGTCCGACTATAAGATAAAAGAGGACCGGTTCTGCCCGGTTTGCTTTAAAATGCTTAACTGTATCAATCGTATACGAAGGGCCGGATCTCCTGAGTTCAACATCCGAAACACAAAATTTGGGATAATCTGAAACAGCCATCCTGATCATTTCAAAACGATCTTTAGCATCGGCTACAGATGAAGGTTGTTTGTGCGGTGGAATAGCGGCAGGAATAAAGCAGACGCTGTCTAAGGAAAACTTTGTCTGCACTTCATATGCAGACCGAAGATGCCCGAAATGAACTGGATTGAATGTTCCTCCGAAGAGTCCTCTATATTTCAATCAAAGCCTCATAGAGACCTTCGCATAACACCCCCTTTTGTCCGATTACTTCGTCAGGCTCAAATTTCAATACTCGAAATACTAAAATGTATTCCTGTGTTTGAAATTATCGCCTTTCTTGTACTTGATCAAAAGTGAATGTTCTTCAAAGGTCTCTCTCTGGGATTAATATCAAGTCACATCACTCCCTGATCTGACCATTTCCTAAAACTATGAATTTTGTTGTTGTGAGTTCTTCCAGGCCCATAGGCCCGAAAGCATGAAGTTTTGACGTACTGATGCCTATTTCAGCGCCCAGTCCCAGCTGCCCGCCGTCATTAAACCTGGTTGACGCATTGACAAGCACTACCGAAGAATCCACTTCGCGGAGGAATCGTCTTGCCCTGCTGTAATCATTGGTGACTATAGCTTCGGTATGATTGGATCCGTATTTTGCGATATGATTTATCGCCTGATCCATGCCTGAAACCACCTTCACAGCAAGAATAAGATCGAGAAATTCGGCAGGCCAGTCCTCTTCGGCCGCTCTTTTTGCCGCCGGAAGGATAGCGCATGTTTCAGGGCAACCCCTGATCTCAACTCCTGCAGCGGTAAACTCCTTTGCCATTTCAGGCAGAAAAGCTCCTGCGGCAGCTCTGTGAACAAGCATTGTTTCCATCGCGTTACAGACTCCGGGACGCTGGACTTTTGCATTGAAACATATTCTGCGGGCCATTTCAAGATCCGCCCCTTCATCCACATAAACATGGCATACGCCCTTGTAATGCTTTAAAACGGGGATACGTGAATTCTCAACTACAAAGCGTATGAGACTCTCTCCTCCCCGCGGAATAATAAGATCAATATATTCCTCCTGGCTCAAAAGCGCATTGACGGCGCTTCTCTCTCTGACCGGCACAATCTGAACCGCTTCTTCCGGGAGGCCGGCTTCAAAAAGAGCCCTTTTGATTATGCCGGACAATGCCCTGTTCGAATTATAGGCTTCGGAACCGCCGCGCAATATAACGGCATTTCCTGCCTTAAGGCAAAGAGCCGCGGCATCGACCGTTACATTTGGTCTTGATTCGTAAATTATCCCTATCACTCCCAAGGGTATGCGCATACGGGAGACCTCAATCCCATTCGGTCTTATCAATGTCCTGCAAACCGATCCCACCGGATCTTCAAGCGCAGCTACTTCGGCAAGGCCGTCCGTCATTGCTTTGATCGTCGCATCTTTTATTGTCAGCCTGTCGATAAAGGCGCCGGAAAGCCCGGCTTCCCTGGCGCTTGAGAGATCCTTTTTATTCTCCTCCTTTATAAATTCCGCCTGTCTTCTTATTTCCCCGGCAATCCCCAAAAGCGCCTCGTTTTTTTTAGCCGTGGGGCATCTTGCCATATCTCTTGAAGCGATTCTTGCCGATTTAGCCATTTCCGCAATCGTTATCTCAACAGACATTTATTACTCCCCCTTTTTTCAACTAACAGCCATGCACTTAGCGGGCACAACGAAGCATGAGAATACAGAAGCCAGAAGACAGAATAACCATGGTGTTGTTTTTCTTCTGTATTCTGACTCCTGTATTCTCTTATAAATCACATTTGCCCGTTAATGCTAAATTATCCCTGTGTATGACCTCGTCATAGGGTTTATGACCGAGCTTCTCCTTTATCCTGTTTGTCTTAAGCCCCATTATTTTTTTTATGTCAGAGGCGCTGTAATTGACAAGGCCGACGCCAAGCACCTCATTTTTTGCATTGCTGAATTCAACGGGCGATCCTTCCCCGAATTCCCCCGTTACATCGGTAATGCCTCCGGGCAACAGGCTTTTGCCTTTTTCTACAATCGCACTTGCGGCACCGTCATCTATTACAACTGTTCCCTGGGGCTTCAGCGAAAAAGCTATCCAGCATTTCTTTCTGGAAAGCCTCTCTTTCCCGGGAATAAAAAAAGTACCGTGCTCTTCACCTTCAAAAAGCCGGGTAAGAATGCCGGGCTTTTCGCCCCTGGCTATAACCATGGGAATCCCTGCGGATGTAACTTTTTTTGCCGCTTTGATTTTGGTAAGCATTCCGCCCGTGCCGAGAGATCCGGGAATGCTGCCGGCCATCTTTTCAATGCTCTTTTTTATGGTATTAACAACTGGAATAAGTTCGGCATCGGGATTATTGCGGGGATCTTTGGTATAAAGTCCTTCAATATCCGTAAGTGTCACAAGAACATCAGCATCCATCAGGATCGCTATCATCGCCGCGAGATTGTCGTTGTCGCCGAATTTAATCTCTTCAACCGCAACAGTATCGTTTTCGTTTATGATAGGAACAATCTTCCATGACAAAAGTGTGTAAATTGTATTTCTTGCGTTAAGATATCTTTTCCTGTTTGACAGGTCTTCGCTGGTAAGAAGTATCTGGGCGACTTTTTTATCAAATTTCTCAAAGGTTTTTTCATATTCCATTATAAGCCCGGCCTGTCCGACGGCAGCAACGGCCTGCCTTTTTGGAATTTCGTCAGGTCTTTTCTGGAGTCCTATTTTCCTTAACCCGGAAGCCATGGCGCCTGAAGAAACAAGAATAACTTCCGTTCCCTTATCCATCAGGAGGCTTATCTGCCGGCTTAGCGAACCGATGGCCTTTAAATTCAGCCCGTGGTCACCGGTTAATACATTGCTCCCTATTTTAACAACGACTCTCCTAGAAGAAGCAATCGATTTGTCGTCATCTTTCATCATTTTTCATCTTTATTGATTTTTGCCAGTAATGAAGCCATTCTCTGTTTCAGCCTGTTTATACCTTTACCCGTTGCGGCGGAGATTGTCAAAACTTCGATGTTCCCGGCTTCTTTTATAAAAATATCGGATGCCTCCTTTGCACCTGTAATATCGAGTTTATTCAGCACTACCAATGCGGGTTTTTCGGCAAGATTTTTGCCGTACGAGGCAAGCTCCGTTTTTATGGTATTATACCCGGAGAGGGATGAATCAGGATTTATGGCCGATGCATCAATAAGATGAATAAGAATGCTCGTGCGTTCTATGTGTTTCAGAAACTGTATTCCAAGACCGACACCCTTGTGGGCGCCTTCTATCAGACCCGGAAGGTCAGCCACCACAAAAGGTTCTCCCTTTCCGCTTCTCACCACACCAAGCACCGGCGTAAGGGTAGTAAAAGGATAGTCTGCTATCTTGGGGGTTGCTGAAGAAATGACGCTGATAAGCGTCGATTTACCTGCATTGGGGAGTCCCACTATTCCGACATCTGCAATAAGCTTTAGTTCCAGCTTAAGTACCAGCGTGTTGCATTCCCCTCCCGGCTGGGCAAAACGGGGAGTCCTGTGTGTTGATGTTGCAAACTTTTTGTTGCCCTGACCGCCTCTTCCTCCGACCGCCACAACAAAAGCTTCGTCAGGTTCCACCATGTCTTTTAATATCCGGCCCGTGCCGGCATCGCTTATAATGGTCCCGGGGGGTATTTCGATTACAAGGTCTTTCCCTTTTCTCCCGGTTTTCTGATTTCCTTCCCCGCCACTGCCGTTTTCAGCCTTAAAAAGTCTTTTGTACCTGAAATCGTAAAGAGTGCGTTTTTGTGATATTGTTCTGAAAACAACATCACCGCCCTTTCCGCCATCACCACCGTCCGGTCCGCCTCTGGGAATAAATTTTTCCCTCCGGAAACTTACACAGCCCCTTCCTCCTTTGCCGGACTGAACGGTAATAATTGCTTCATCAATGAATTTCACTCTGCATATACGCTGGCTTTTTTGCGCGAACAGCCGAAGTCTTCGTAAGCAACAACACCGTCAATTTTGGCAAACAAAGTATAATCTCTCCCCATGCCTACATTGTTGCCGGGGTGAATCTTTGTTCCCAACTGGCGGATAATAATGCTGCCGGCCTTTACTTTTTCGCCGCCGTAACATTTTACGCCGCGCCTTTGTCCATTACTGTCGCGGCCATTTCTTGAACTGCCGCCTGCCTTCTTGTGTGCCATTTATATACTCCTGTCAAAAAAAACGGATTATGCTTTTATGCTGTCGATCTTAATTGCCGTATAAGCCTGCCTGTGACCGTTTTTACGACGGTATCCTTTTCGCCTTTTGAATTTGAAAACAAGAATTTTTTTTGCCTTGTCCTGTTCCACTATCTTGGCAAGGACATTCGCATTCTCGACAAAAGGATTCCCGACTTTAACCGTTTCGCCATCCGAAAACATGAGAACCTTGTCAAATGAAACAGTTGCGCCGACATCGCCGGGTATTTTTTCAATTCTAAAGATTTCACCCTGTTCAACCTTATATTGCTTTCCGCCGGAATTAACTATAGCGTACATTTTATCCTCCCAAAAAATCATATTACTTTATTTTAAAAAATTGTGATAATATCCTCCGAAAATATTTTGTCAAGAATAAACTGGATTTTATTAGCCCGATATATTATTGATTCCCATGATCAGACTCATCCGATTAATATCTAACATATGGAACTTTTTTTGTTTTTTGTCAACAATAGTTTTATTAGAGGAAAACAGAGTGAACGATCTCGTTGTAAGTTCGGAATTTCCTTTTTTCGTCATTCCCGCGGAAGCGTGAATGCAGGTAATTCAGATAGTTCTGGACTTACATTTTCACGGGAATGTCTGGATTTTGTAATTTTTACGAAATCATCAAATGCTGATCGACTTATAAAAAGTCGAAATTCAGACGGAAAAGTAAAAAGCTCATTATGCAAGGCGCGCAAATCTTGAGGAATGAAGCGTACATGTTAGTACGCTGCAATGACGAAAGATGAAGCGGAACACAGCGGAATGACTTTTTACAAGCCGTCAGGGAGGATTATCTAATGCTGACTGTAAGTAATGATTCTACAAAAATAGGCTGGATCGGAACTGGTGTCATGGGACTTTCCATGTGCAGGCACCTAATGGAAAAGGGATTTGCAGTAACCGTATATACCCGGTCGCGCAGCAAGGCTGAGCCGCTTATCGAAAAAGGGGCTGTATGGGCATCATCCCCCGGTCAAGTGGCCGGATTGTCTGATGTTGTTTTTACCATGCTTGGATTTCCGGAGGATGTTCGGGAGGTCTACATGGGAAAAAACGGGATATTTACCGGGATAAAAAATGATTCTATCCTTGCCGATATGACGACAACCAGCCCGAGCCTTGCGGTGGAAATTTATTCATCCGCAAAAGAAAAAGGGGTTTACACAATCGACGCTCCTGTCTCCGGCGGGGATGTTGGCGCCCGCTCAGCAACTCTTTCAATCATGATCGGCGGAGATAAGAAGGTCGTCGATGCATTAATGCCGCTTCTTGAGATAATGGGGAAAAAAATCGTTCATCAGGGGCCTGCAGGGTCGGGACAACATACCAAAATGTGCAACCAGATAGTCATTGCCGGCACCATGATAGGCATATGTGAAAGCCTTATTTACGGGCATAAGGCCGGACTCGATTTGAAAACCATGCTTTCCGCCATATCGGGTGGCGCTGCCGCATGCTGGTCGCTCGATAATCTAGCACCACGGATATTGAACAGAAATTTCGATCCCGGCTTTTTCGTTGAGCATTTCGTAAAAGACATGGGAATCGCCCTTGATGAGGCAAAAAAGATGAAAATTGTGCTCCCGGGACTTTCCCTGGTGCATCAGCTGTATCTGTCGGTGATTGCGAACGGTGGCGCCAAAAGAGGCACCCAGGCCCTCATGCTCGCCCTTGAACAGATGAGCAATACAACTATAAGCTCCAGACCTTAGTATAACATCCGAGAAATTCCGGGTCAGTTTACAGGCTGACCCGGCGAATGTGGGTTATCGCCAAGCTCCCCCCTGAACCAACTGTTGCCTTATAGCAAAACTTTCGATATGCTTATAAAACACAAGCGCATCGGATGCCGAAAAGTATCACGCCGATAGGGTCGCTGATGCTCTCAGCGCTTTTGGCGGAAAAGCACACAATACTTTCTTTATACACGACAAAGACCTGACAGAGCATATATCAAAGACGAATGGATTGATTTCGCTATCAGGAATCCTGTTCAAACCGAAATACAATCTGATGGGCGAATAAGAAAATGGGCAAAAATAGAAGAGGAAGGAAAATATTTGCGTGTTATATTGCTTGAAGATGGAGAAACAATTCACAATGCTTTCTTTGATAGGAACTTTGGGGGAGTGTAAGCTATGAAAATAAAATATTTTAATGATACTGATACCGCATTGGTGGAATTTACAATAAATCCGGTAAAAGAAACCCGAGAAATATCGGAGAATGTATATATAGATATTCATGAAAAAGGCAATCTTGTCAGCATGACAATTGAACATGCAAAAGTAACCGCGCATCTACCAGATATATCCTACCAGCAAATAGAGAAAGAACAAATTACCGCATAACATTAAAGCGCTACATCGGACGGCAATTCCGCTGGGCTCCATTGAGACAGTTAACATGGCGGACGGGCAAGGCCGCGTATTGATTTATATATTGATGAATATTCCCGGTGCTGTTCCAGCGCGTAATATGATAATCGGACATAATTCTATTTGTTGACAGCAGTTATTTACTTATTTATGGACGGATACTCGCGGCAGACTTCCTGAAGGGCTTACCGTTAATAAGCTTCTCAAAGGTGAAGATATCTCTTTTGCCCGCAGCAGAAAGTCGGAACCAAGTCGGGACCAAGTTGAGATAATGGCAAAACTCTCTTCAGAACAAGTGATTTTAAAGCGGGACCATCATGCTTGCCCTTGAGCGTATAAGCAAAACAACTGTGAGCTCCGGCAGACAGAATTAGACCTTAGTATGATATCCGAGAAATTCCGGGTCAGTTTACAGGCTGACCCGGCGAATGTGAGTTATCGAAGCGCCCCATCACAAGCGACAGTGTCGCAATTGCCTTATGTTGTTTTGTCGAAAAAAACGACCTCACGAGATGGCCCAAAATAAATTATTTTTGGTTCATACGGTTTACGTATAGCTTCCTGTTATCAATAATTCGGCAGAGTCATGAAAACCTGATCATTTCAAATGGTAAGCACTATCAGACGCACTATATTCAATTTGACATCTCAATTGGTATCCGGTAGCGTTTTTAAGAGTTTCTATAATATAATAAATATTGCCCTTTTTTATTCCAGCCAGCACCGTTTATCGCGACAGGGGATCACCATATGACAGATCCATCCAGAGCATATCAAGAACTGATCAAAGAGAATGCCTTATTAGAACAGAGAATTAAGGAATTGAAACATTCAGAGTCAGAGCGCAAGCGAGCGGAGGAGGAATTGAAGGAAAAGGAATCATTAAATTATGCGCTATTTGAGTATAACCCCGAGCAAGCCATAGCCGTTGATTTGGAAGGAAAAATTATTGCAGTCAATCTGACAAAAGGATGTCAGGTGATCGATTGCCTAATTCTGTGCCATAGTCATCCGTCCATCTAATAACTGCTTCTGGTACCAATGAGAGGTGCACCTATAAGAGGGCAATTTATGGAAAACCTATCCGCATTTGAGGGGAAAATCCTTAAATGGGCTTATCTAAAGGCATATAGGGAATCTATTTTATTAAAATCATTAATCTTCATGGGGGATGGTCCCTTCTGGTTATTGGTGGTGTTCATTTCAGCCCTTATTGGCCATTTCATAAAAATAGAGGCCTTTTTCAGACTTTCAATATTACTAATGCTTGGATTAATGATAAGTAATATAGTATTTGTTCTTTGCAAAACTAAAGTGAAGCGTAAACGCCCATATGCCAATGTTGAACTACAGCAGTTACTGAATATTAAAATTGAAAATCGTGATGTGGGACATGGTTCAAAAGAGTTAGAAAGTTTTCCTTCGGGCCATGCTTTATGGACTACCCTATGCATAGGGATTATTTATTCTCAATTCGGAAATATATCACTAATTCTACTTGGTTGGATGATTCCTACAATGATGTATTTAAGGCTACATTTAGGCGTTCATTATCCCAGCGATATTCTTGCAGGTATTATTTTAGCCATCACAAATGTTTTTATAACTTTATTACTGGCACCTGGACTTATAACATATTTTAATGGAGTCAAGGACAGCCTTATTTTTCAGCTTATTTATTGGATTTTTATCATTGCCTTTATGATTATTGGATTCAAATCTTGGTTGAAACGAGTTTAATCCCTTGAACTGAAGGGAGGCAGAACAATGCCTTCCACTCGGACGGGAACTGCGCTGTGCTCCGTTCCCGTCGGTTAAGGCCTCGTACTCCTAAAATTTAAATGAGCGAGGATTGAAATGCCTAAAGGATACATGGGACAAATTCTTGAGGTTGATTTAAGTGAAAAAAAATTTCAGATTCAGGATTTCCCTTATGATGATGCTCACAAATTTATTGGTGGCTCCGGATTAAGCGCCTGGATGCTGTTCAATGAGATAAAACACAAGCCAGATATTGATCCTTTAAGTCCAGATAATCCTTTGATATTCGGGGCAGGCCCCCTTGTCGGTGTTCCATTCCCGACAGCGGCAAGATGTTCTTTTACCGCTTTAAGCCCACTCACCGGTATATTTGGAGATTCAAACGGCGGCGGAATATCCGGCGTAGCTGTTAAACAATCTGGGTTTGATCATCTCATCATACGGGGGGTTTCAGATAAACCGTGTTACTTGGTGATCGGTTCAGATGAAAAATGCAGAATTGAAGATGCGACTGATTTATGGGGGAAAAATACAGATGAAACAGAAAAAAAGCTGAAGGAAAAATATCCCAAAGCAGTTGTTTTTGTCATAGGTCCTGCGGGCGAGAACCTCGTCAGATATGCCGCTATAACGTCTAACAACAATATTACTATTTTCGGCCGGTCGGGAATGGGTGCTGTAATGGGTTCAAAAAACTTAAAGGCATTAGTGGCGTTAGGAGGGGAAAAAATTGAGGTTGATAATGCTGAATCGTTAAAAAATATTTCTGATAAGATTTTGAAGGGTGTGAAGGAATTTCCTCGAGCTAAGCTATTTCATCGTTATGGAACCCCAATGTTTTTAAATATGATGGAAGCAAAGGGTTTAATGTATGGCGAAAACTGGAGAAGGAAGATTAAGAATGAAGATGTTACCTCACTCGATATTGGCGCTTTTTATGACTCTACGGAATCAAAAGCGCATGGGTGTTTTAGGTGTCCATTAACTTGCGGTAAGAAGTGGAAAATTAAAGATGGGCCGCACAAGGGCGAGACAGGGCATGGTTTTGAAGTAGCTCATATTTTTTCTTTTGGCCTTAATTTGGGGGTGCGAGATGTTTCAACCATTCTTCATCTGATAAAAAAGGCGAATCTCATGGGCCTTGATATAAACGAATTTTGCGGTGCCGCTGGCATGGCAATAGATGCATATAAACACAGTATTTTAAGTAAAGAAATGGTTGATGGATTATCTCTTGACTGGGGAAAGGGAGAAATTATCAGCAAACTTATTGATAAAGTTGCCAGTAGGGAAGGAATAGGTGATATTCTTGCTGACGGGACTAAAAAAGCAGCGCAGAAAATCGGGAAAGGTGCTGAGGATTATGCGCTTCATATGAAGGGGATGCACTGGCCTGCTCATTCCGCCCCTGCTTTTGCAATGTCGTTTTCCCTGTCCACTCGTGGCGGGGACTTTCTCAAAGGCGTTCCCCATCTTCTTCTTCAAAATAATATCGGAGAAGTCATCGAAAAACTTTTTGGAGGCACTAAAAAATCAAACAATATTTATTCGCATGATGACAAAGGGCGAGCTGTGTGGTGGCATGAAAATTACAAATTAGCAACTGACTCTCTCGGTTTTTGTTTTTATTTATCTATGATGTTGCTGCCGTATGGTCGTTTATTCCCGGATGATTTAGCTGATTCTTACAGCGCCTTGACAGGAATGGTTGTTGATGGGAAAGATATAATGACGGCAGGAGAAAGAGGATATCAGGTTGAACGGGCAATTAATTCATTTCGAGGAATGAATAGAACCCATGATTCATTTACCAGAAGGCCTGAACCGGACTCATGGGGCAAGGGAATCGATCTGAACGCAAAAGGGATGATAGATGAATATTATGCCTATCGTGGACTTTCTGCCGATGGATTGCTTACACGTGAACGGCTTGAAGATGTGGGGCTCGGGATGGTGGCGGATGATCTTGAAAAAAATAATATCCTTGGAAAACAGACCACTCCACTTTCTTTAAAAGATATAATAAAAAATCCATCGGGAGACGATATTGGTAAAAGCCTTAAATCGAAAATACAACACAGGATAGAGAAATATGTTATGGGGAAATTAGAAAAAGATCCAATATATTTTCGGGATTTTTTTAAAAAAGCAGGGCGAAAAGAAACAAGACTCCACTAAACGGACAGAATTTGATAGGCACCATATAACAATTGCTTGCACACTGAAAATCATTACGCATCAATTTATGATTTCAGGACATCAATTACAAATCAAAATCCTTGAATAGTAGGCACACAACCGCACGGATATATTGAGTTTTGATTAGGCCATCCCTATTGATAACTGGTTGTAAGGTGGGAATTCTTTACAGTTGCTTTTCTGTTTCGGAGGGGGCAAGCATGTCTTCTTGTAGTCAGTAAAATGCTAACCTCGTAGAAAATGCTTTCTTTCAATAATCATTGATAATAGATATTACACTTTTGCTGATAATAAAGACTTTTTATGTAAGACTTCAATAATATTTATTTGATTTTTATAAATAATTAAATTAGTTGATTAACTATTAAATCCAAGGCGCTGTTGGAAAAACAGCGTAATTATGTATTACGTATATTAATTGTTGCCGCCGCGCTGCGCGCGACGGCAACGGCGGAGCTAATCTGTCGCTTGTGCGCTTTTTATTGGCGCCTGAGATCATTAACTCCGTTTTCAATTGTTGAAATATAATATAAGCAACA
>Ga0209287_10000424_pt1 | contig 25859 bp, 22 predicted proteins | sample PPLLak3cmMay2015_2_FD_187255 | JGI IMG/M metagenome (GOLD analysis project Ga0209287, IMG submission 187255) | Freshwater sediment microbial communities from Prairie Pothole Lake near Jamestown, North Dakota, USA - PPLs Lake P8 Core (1) Depth... | ecosystem: Environmental > Aquatic > Freshwater... | reverse complement strand
GACGACAGGCCACGCGACGACAGGCCACGTAACGACAGGCCACGTAACGACAGGCCACGTAACGACAGGCCACGTAACGACAGGCCACGCGACGACAGGCCTCAGGGAAACAGACCCAATGATAGAAGACCGATGAACGACGGGCCGAAACAGCCATTCAGGCGGCGCGATTATAATGAAAATGTCATGCCGAAGCCCCAGGAGCCGCTGGCTGCGGTTCCCGCAGAGAACAGGCCGATGGATGCGGTTCCACCGCTGGTCTTAACGCCTCCGGTTCTAACACCCCCGGTTCTAACACCTCCAGTGTTCAAGGAAGAGATTCCTGTTGAAGTAAAACAGCCCGAGGCTGTTGCTCCTGTGGTTGAAAATGCAGGCTCACAGGAACTGGACTTCGGACGGGGGAGCAAGATAACGCTTAAAAGAAGAACCCTCAACGGTGAGGGAGCCGAACTTGAAAAGGTTGCCGAAGAGCAGAACGTGTCTGCACCTGCGGTTCCTGCTGAAACCCAGGACGAGCAGAATGTCAGTTTTGGTCGGCGGTAATCGCAGGAACGCCAGTGCCAATTCAGAGCCGGAAGAATTTATTTCCTCCGGCTTTTTTTATTGCACGTACATTGTTATATGCGGATCAACTATACTATTTTTATATCCAGAGGGAATGAAACTGGTGTTTCGGCTGGTCTTCAAAACCAGTAGTGGGCGGATAATACCGTCTATGGCAGGTTCGATTCCTGCTCTCTCTGCCATGCATACACAGGTTTTATTTGAAAAAAGCACTTGCTTTAATCAAGCTTGATTTTCAATATACAAAACGAATGTCACCCGCTGTATGAAATTAAAGCAGGGATGACAATTCATGCAGACGGTCCATAATACTACACCATTACCTGAAAAGGTATACCATGACGTTAAACTCCCGAAAACCGCCTGCAGTCGGCACAGTAATAAATCTCCCCCGGATACAACCGCTGATAAAAACATACGGCAGAGACCTTGTCACCTATTCGCTGCGGAAAGTTATCGATGCGTATCGTACATCAACGGACACAGAGAGCAGCGGGATTCCTGGCATTGATGAGATTATAACAAAGGTGACAGCATCGATTGAACTGATCGCAACCCCCTCATTAAAATCTCTTATCAACGCAACGGGTATTGTGCTCCACACCAACCTTGGCAGGGCGCCCCTGGGCAAAAAAGTGTTGAGTGATTGTGCTGCAATCATTTCCGGGTACTCGAATGTCGAGTTTGACCTTCATGGCGGGTGCAGGGGGCACCGAAACCAGCATGTCGCCGAATTGCTCCGGTTTATCACCGGAGCCCAGGACGCTGTTGTGGTCAATAATAACGCAGCCGCTATAGTATTGATTCTGCATACGTTCGCCAGAAACAGAGAGGTAATCATATCCCGCGGCGAGCTTATCGAAATCGGCGGCTCATTTCGCATTCCGGATATAATGCGTGCGGCAGGCGCGAAAATGGTCGAAGTGGGCACCACCAATAAAACCCGGCTCTCCGATTATGAACAGGCTCTGTCAAAAAAGACCGCCCTTATTTTTAAAGCGCACCGGTCTAATTTTACCATGTCCGGATTCATTGAGGAGGTTTCCCTTCAGGATTTAACACAATTCAGCAGGAACCATGGTATTCCGTTTGTTTATGACATCGGCTCCGGATTATTGCGCAAACCCGCGCACCTGCCTCTGCAGACGGAACCGGACGTCAGGGGGGTGGTACAACTCGGCGTTGACCTGGTTACGTTCAGCTGCGACAAGCTGCTGGGCGGTCCTCAGGGCGGGATTGTTGCGGGAAGGGCGGATCTGGTGGCCAAATGCGCCAAAGACCCGCTCATGCGCGCTTTGCGCGTAGGCAAAATGACCATCAGCGCATTGATCAGCTCGTGCAGAAGCTACCTGTCCGACGAGGCTCTGATACGTGACAACCCGGCGTTTGCCATGATCAGCCAGTCCAGGGAAACGGTTTTACTCAGAGCGCAGAAAATGCAGGCGGAGCTTTTAGCGCATGGTATTGTCTCGGAGGTAGTTGCAGGATCAGCGCAGGTTGGCGGCGGCACGCTGCCGGATCTGAAACTTGAGAGCGCCGCGGTTATGCTCTCTTTTCCTGCTGCGGAAAAAAAACGACGCGTCAAACAGGCGGAAGAGGTTTTTATGAAGCTGATTCACCGGGACCGGCCCATCGTTGCTGTTCTGCGCGAAGGCTGCCTGCTGTTTGAGCTTTTTACCGTATCGGATGAAGAGGTTGCCGACGTTGTGACTGCGGTAAAAGAGGTTAGTGGGTAATGGCGCCGGGAGAAGAGTGGCGGAAGCCGTGGAATAACAATGTTCAATTTTCAACAAAAAAGAATACACTGCAATGGATAGATCATACAAACACCTTATAATGGGAACCGCCGGCCATATTGACCATGGGAAAACAGCGCTGATCAAAGCATTGTCCGGCATAGACTGCGATACGCATCCTGAGGAGAAGCTCCGGGGAATCACCATTAATCTGGGCTTTGCCCATCTTCATCTGCCATCCGGCAACACTCTTTCCATTGTCGATGTTCCGGGGCATAAGGATTTTATTCACACCATGGTTTCCGGCGCGAGCGGGATTGACTTTGTGTGCATGGTCATCGCGGCGGACAGCGGTATTATGCCTCAGACCAGGGAACATCTTCAGATCATGCAGATGCTTCAGATCACAACCGGGGTTGTCGCTTTAACGAAAACCGATTTGGTGGATAACGATATCATCGAGTTGGCACAGGAGGAGATCAGGGATTTTGTGCGCGGCACCTTTCTTGAGCGCGCAAAGATCGTCCCGGTTTCAGCATTAACGCGGCAAGGTATCCCCGGCCTGGCCGACGCCATCGAAGAGTGTGTTGACGCAGTGCCCCAGCGCCAGGCAGGAGAGATCTTCAGGATGTTTGTCGACAGGATATTTACGGTCAGCGGTTTCGGCACCGTGGTTACCGGGTCGGTTATAAGCGGTGCGGTGCAGACCGGGGGCCATGCGTATCTGCTTCCTTCGGGAAAAAAGCTCCGGCTAAGGCGTATACAGCGCCACGGTGAAGACGTACAAAGCGTCGTGGCCGGCGACCGGGCCTCCTTGAACCTTGTGGGGCTGGAACGGGAGGATTTCAGGCGCGGCATGATCATAGCCGACCGGCCTTTGAACGCAACACGCATGGTCGACGTCAGGCTGAGCATGTTCAGGCATGCCCGCAAAATCTCACTCTGGAGCGACGTCATTTTTCTTCTCGGCACCTTTGAAGCCCAGGCGCGGATTCACGTGCTTGATAAAAACAGCGCATCGGGCGGCGACACCGTGCTTGCACAGATTCACCTGCCCCAGCCCTGCAATATCAGCATCGGCGACCGGTTCATTGTCCGCAGCACTTCGGGGGATTTAACCCTTGGCGGCGGGGAGGTCATAGACGCGACGCCGCTGCACCATCGGCGCAGGCGGCAGGAGCTTATCGAAAACCTCGAAAAAATCGCCGAGGGGGACCTGCCGGAGTTGATTGCCGCAGAGGTGAGAAAACACCGCAGGCCCCTGAACAGCAGCGAGATTTCAGAAAGATTGAATGTGGCGCTGCCGGATATTGCGGCTGTATTAAAAACCGATATGCCACCAGGCATGATGGTTGTAGAGTTACATGGCCAGACAGCATTTATAGTATCCGAAGACGATCATACGCGTCTGATAGACACCATAATCAAAAATGTTGAATCGTACCATAAAAGAAACCCTGTTGAACAGGCGGGAAGGACTGCAAAGGAGCTGTTAAGTGCTATAGAAATGGACAACACTGCAGCGGGTGAGGAATTTCTGGTAAAACTCCTGGAAAAACTTGTTCTGCAGAAGAGGCTCAAGCAGGTCGGCAACACGTGGGCATTGGCAAGCCATACCGTGACAATTTCACAGGACCTCGGAAAACAAATTGACATGATGGATACATTTCTTGCGGGTTTCGGCATGAAGGTTCCCCTTTTGGCGGAGATAGAGGCGTTTGCGTCCAAAGCGGGAATGGACAGCAAGGCGCTCTCCCAGGTTTTACGACATCTGATTAATAAAAAGCGGATATACCATATTGAAAACGATTATCTCCATGCCGGTGTTGTCGATTCCATGCGGATAAAGCTCATGAAAATTCTGCGCGACACACCGGGCGGGCTCACCGTGGCCCAGTTCCGCGACCTTGTGGCTGATAACAGGAAAATATGCCTGCGGCTTTTTTCAATTTTTGATATCGAAGGGCTTACGTTAAGGAAAGGGGATATACGGTATATTACAGAAAAAGGCAGGACGATGATTGCTGATCAGGTCATCAAACAAGAATAGACTAAAGTTATTGGTGAAATAGCTACAGTTCAAGGCTAAATTTTCAATGATGACAGGAAGCGGGTGGCAGCCTGGACAGAGGGGAAATCTACGACGAGATACGGGTGGCGAGTAACGAGATACGCGATTCCAAATCTGCAATCTTACATTATCCCCTCCGCCGGTATATAACCAGTGTTTCAGTTTCTTCCCGAATATACTGTTTTTTTATCAAATCGATAATCGCCGGATGAAAGAGCCTGAAAAGATCAGTTGAGTTTTTACGCATCAGTATCAGCTCGAATTTTTTCTGTTCCAACGCTTCGAGCAGCCTTTGGGGCGGATTTTTTCCTGCCCATACCGGGCCGAACAGGGCGCAGAAGTTGTCCCACTCTTTTTTTTCTGTCCTGCTGTACAGATACGTTTCCGTCGGCAGCCAGACCTCGCCCTGCGCCGCCTTTGTCATGGCAACGATTTCCTTGTCAGGATTGCGGATGGTTGCCCAGGGGTATATGGCTTTGAATGGGTTGTAGAGTCCCAGTAAAAGCTGGCAAGCGAGCACTATTTTGTAGCGCATTAGTAGTGGAACTGCAGCGATACACAATAACGGCTCAAAAGGAAAAAAAGGGTGCAACCCGCCGCCGCTTTTATAAATACCGAAGAATGAAGCAACAAGTACTGCAAGGGAGTAGGCAAAAAAGCGGGCCTGCCTCTGTTTAATAATCATGTATATGAGGGCGATCCATAAAAGTGTCTGTAGCATGAAAAACCGGTATAGTAGATAGCTTGGGGGAAAATCCCTGAAACCGTGCCCTGCCGGATAGGCAACAAGATAAGTGTATGCCCATCCGTTTGTGATAAAAAGAAGTATGGCTGCAACACCAGCCCAGAAAACAAGCGGAGAATAGACCCACAGTTTTCTGCGCGATATGATTAAAAAAATCAGAATCACCATGAACGGATATGCTGCTGACTGTTTTGTAAAACAGGCCAGGCCTCCCCACATCAGAGCGTAGAGGTCATCAAGAGGTCTGTTTTTCAGGAAAAAAAACAGGCAGAGTACCGTCAGAAACATTAAAAGTGTGTCAACGCAGCTCTGGTCATACAACATGGCAAGGGGAGCGTATGTTGAGAGAAAAACCGCTGCGCCCCATACTCCCGCCGCCTTGGAACCGTTGCGCTGCCGCACGATTTTATGCACAAACAGAGCGGTTAATAACACTGATATAAAGGAGATAAGCCGACCATACCCGTAACCGGCAGGAAGCAGTTTGTGGAAAATACTGCATACAATGAAAAAGAACGGCGTATACACAGACCCGACAGGAGCGGTTTCCGGGTTCGGATACATGCTGACTCCCTGAGCAAGCCGGATAGCCATGATCTCGTTATAGGTTTCAAGATACCGCAGCCCGGAGGAGAATCTTTGTACCGTAACAAAAAGCAGCATGCCGGTAAAAAAAAGGACGACAGCACCGGCAATGAACCGCTCAGATATGAAGGATATTTTTTTGTTGAAAGCAGGGATCAGGCAGTATATGCCTGCCAGGGTTCCCATCATCAGCAAAAACGGGCTTATCCAGCGGGTACCATCCGGACCATTGAAAAGGGGGTGCAGGAATTTCGGTGCATAACAGAAACCGAAGGCAGTAAATATGATAATGATGGCTGGAATGAAAATTTGTATATGATTATCATTTAAAAAGGAGTTGTTTTTTTTTAATTCAGGCATGATAAAACAAATCTTTAAAACAATCGGAATCTGATTATCCCTCTACTACTTCGGGATATTACTGCCAGCAAGCGGATGGCCTGATGCCCCTCTGCTGACATGGTATTGTACAGAATTTCATTATCCCTTCGTTGAAAATGCGGGAAAATATTGTATAGAAGCGGAAGGTTTGATTACAATCCCTCCGCTTAAAACATTATTATATAATATCGGTAAGCATCATGCTCATTTTTTTCGCTTGATCTGATATTTTTTCTCAAGCATGTCGATATACAGGTATTCCGGCGCAGTTACAATCGGAGATTTCTTAAGAATGATATTAATGACTTCGTATGCCGTTATTATAGAGCTTAAGCCGACACCCACGCTGTTCACAGGAGGAAGGCGTTTCCCGGAAATGATTTGTTTGAGTTTCGTTATGCCCAGGCTTTTTATGATATATTGAGGAATATCAGGCATAATGCTCTCCGGTGCAATTTTGATCGGATCGCTTCCGGAGATGTCTGCATCTTTTATTAAATTATTATATTCTTCAAGAGTATATCCTCCGGGCTCAAAAATGACCACTTGTGTGCCAAACCCGATTGCTGAAGAGAATAGATAGTAGGCATTGTTTTTCCTTGCTGCTCTCTGAAGGAATATCGCCTGCTTGAACAGGCCGTAATCCATGGTATCAACTATTATGGAGCAGCCCTCGACGAATGAGTCGGCATCTTTCTGGGATGTGATCCCTTTTTTGTTGCAGGCTATAGCGGCACGAGGGTTCATTTTTTTCAGCTGATTATGAATCTCCTGCGCCTTATTCCTGCCAAGCGACGGAAATGATGACCCATATTGTCTGTTGATATTACTTTTTTCGAATATTCCGGGGTCTGTGATTTTTATTCGTTCCACCCCAAATCTGATCAACCTCTCTGCAACAAGCCCTCCAATACCGCCGACACCGGCAATTGCTATTGCAGTCTTTCTGATTTTATTTTGTTCCGGGTGAGAAATTAAATCATGATTTCGTGTAAAAAGAGACTGGTATAAACCTGGCATAGATAACCTCTGCTGAACATGGTTTTTACATTGTGTGTAAAGCGTAAATGCTTTTAAATAATCCAGATAGAAACAATTTCCATTTATAAATATAGACTTTTTTTTATTGAAAATGTATAATAAAAATCCACGCTGCTCTGTGAGAAGATACGATAAAGCAATGATAAGAAGCGACGTTTTAAAAGAAGCGATAGATACTTTAAACTCTTGCGAGTTTGGAATAATGAAAAGCGGCACTCAAGAAGTATCCTGTTACAGCTCTTCCCTGATTATTAAATACGCGTATAAAAAGGGTTTTAAAAAAGAGCAGTTATTTGAGGGGATAGAAGATTTTCAGGAAATTCTTGAAAATTCTTTAGAGTGGACCAGCGCATGTGTTTGGAATACATTAGCACAGAATTTCGAAAAAGCTCATGGTAAAAAATCTGGTATTCTGGAACAGGCAGGATGGGAGATTACAAAAAATCAGGTCAGCAATTTTCAGCTTCTGCTTCTTAAGATTGCCCCGATGTCCTTTCTGGCAAATAATATCAGCAGGCATTTTGAAAACAGTATCTGCAAAATAATTAAAGCGAGCGCTACAGTACGGGATGGCGAGGCAAGCGTATCATTTAAACCGGATGATCCTTCGAAATATTCGACACAGATATGTGATTTTAACCGTGGGTGCACCTATTCAACCTTTAAGCTCAAGGGGCTTAGAAACCTCTCTTTTGAAGAGATATCCTGCGCTGCGCGCAAGGGTGATTCTGAATGCTGCTACATAGTCAAATGGACGCCGCGTACCAGTATTATCCGCCGGGTCAAAGATTTTATTCTTTTTTATTTCCGGGATCAGCGTTCAATATTCCGGCACATGCAGGAAAACCACCAGAACCTGCAGAAACAGTATAAAGAGATCCTGTCGCTGAAAGATTTCTATTCTCACATAATGAATGCCATGGCGGAAGGTATTCTCTGGTTAGATCCCAAGGCGAGAATAACCTATTCCAATAAAGGATTTTTTTCTATTACCGGGTTTGAGCAATCCGAACTTGCAGGGAAATATTTCTCGAATTTTCTATCAGCAGACAGGAGTGCTTCTGAATACGAGGAAATTTTGATCGGCAGGCAACGTGAACCGTTTGTTCCGAAGACACAAGAACTTTGTCTTGTTACCAAGCAGGGGGAGAAAAGGATCGGGAGTACAAGCATCGTATGGGTGCCGAGCGAGCATTACCCCCATGGTTTTCTTGTCAGTGTCCGCGATATTACCGAGCATAAAAGGGTTGAACAGAAACTCTATGCATCCGAGAACAGGTATCGGTCTTTATATGAAAACTCGCCCGCTGTTATTGTCGGTTTAGACCTTCAGGGTAATTTCATATATGCAAATGCCGCAATGGAGGAACAGTCAGGTTATACCGAAGAGGAATTAAAAAGGATGCATTTCGGCCAATTGGTCGCTCCAGATGCTGATTTTGACGCAAACAGACTGATAAAAGGACGGCTGGATCAAAATGCGCGACTTCAAGAGGTTCATTATAAGACAAAAAGCGGTGAATGGAAGGTAATGGCTTTTAATTCGTTTCCTTTGCATGATGATACAGGTGCTTTAATCGGCATTGCCGGTATCGGCGTAGATGTGACTGAGACAAAGCGACTTAATGAACAGCTGATACAGACACAGCGAATGGATATGCTGGGAAAGATGGCGGGCGGGTTGGCGCATGATTTCAATAACCTGCTCAGTGTTATCATGGGTTTCAGCGAATTAATAACCAAAAGCACCTCTAAAACCCAGATAGAGCATTATGCGGAAAACATCCGTAAGGCGACCGAGCGGGCTGCGGTATTAACGCGCAACCTTTTAACGTTCAGCAGGGGCGAAATTGTAAAAAAGAAGGTATTTAATCTGAATGACCTGGTAAAGGAGGTTTTCAGCTTTGTTATCCCCATAGTCCCCTACAATGTAAATGTTTTTCCCGATTTTATCGACAGAGTATTTTATGTCAACGGCGATGCCGGAAAAATACATCAATGCGTGCTGAATCTTTGTTTAAACGCAAAGGACGCTATTGATAAGAAAACGGGGTTTATTACTATTCGTCTCAGGGAATCGCAGAAAGAGGGCTTCGCGGCTATCGAAGTGCAGGATACGGGGCCTGGGATACCGCCGGATATCATCGAAAAGATATTCGATCCGTTTTTTTCGACTAAGAAGAAAAGCACCGGGCTTGGGCTATCTGTTGTATACGGGATCGTGCGGACGCATGGCGGCGAGATTAGCGTTGACTCGCGGCCCGGAGAAGGCGCCCTGTTCCGTATCGAGCTTCCGACGGTTCAACAGGAACAATCCGAAGGGAAAACGGACAAGGAAGCCACTAAAACAATGCCCGCCCTGCAGATCGACAAATCCGGCACCATCATGGTTGTCGACGATGATGATCTGATGCTGTCTCTTTGTAAAGAAACGCTTGAGAAAGAGGGGTATGCGATACGCGTGTTCACCGACAGTGCGAACGCCTTGGAATGGTTTGAGAGCGAGAGCCCGGATGTCTGCCTGATACTGTCGAATGTCGCTATGCCCCACATGGACGGATTTGAAATGATGCGGCGGTTCCGTGAAATCAAGGAAGACATGCGGGTGCTGTGGATAAGCGCCTATCTTTCACCGGACATGAAACAGCCGTCGGGGAATGACCCTGTTCTTAAAAAGCCATTTTCTTCAGATGAGCTGCTGCGGGTTGTCGGGTCTATTTTAACCAAACAAAAACAGGTTCAATAACTCTGTTCAATTCCCTCATACTGCAAATCGTGTATGCGATACCTGCCAAAAGAGCGGTGTAACGGTACTATTCAGGTTTTATGCAGAATGCGCCGGGAGGTATTCGAAAAAAAAGTGGTTGACTGTAATGTCAACCACTTATGTAACACACATCAGCATTCTTGTACACGAAATGGGATGAGAGAAACCGCATTCTGTGTTGGGAACACCTTTTGTGTTTTTTTCATCAATCGTGATAGTAATAATATAAACGATGTCGATAGAAGGTCAATAGAAAAATCTGAAAATTCAATGCTGTTATTGTGTATCTTTTAGAATACAATAGGTGGCCTCTGCTGAGTTATATAGAGTGTTTTGAACCGATACCAGCCGGTTGTTCTTCAAAAATGTCGGCCTATTATGCAGCATGACGGTTAAGCGCAGAAACAGCGGCAAAGAAGTTTTGAAGGTCCGTGCGATAAAAATCAAGAAGCATGGCATATAACCGGGCGATCTCGTCTTCGTTGAATGCAGTCTCGCCATTTTCGAACGTATTGATTGTACCCGGGTTTGCAAGGTTTAGAAAATGCTCCCTGCCTCTGCGACGGATGCTTTCCGCTTCATAATCGAGCCTCAGCCGGTTGTCGAGACATAAACACAACAGCGGCGAGAGCCCCATAGCCGACTCTACACAGAAGGGAATTCTGCACAGCGAATGCTGATGCTCCACAAAGTGTAAATTAGTATCCGGAATATATTTGCTGTTTTCTTCACTGACGTCCGATGCGCCGGTACGGATGATATTCTCGCAGGAACGGAAATATTTTGTGATACTGTTGATGTCGTTGGAAAAAATGTGGATGCAATCGTTAAAAAACAGATGATCAGCTCCATACCTGGTTTTATAGAAATGTCTGTATACCGTATCCTTAAAAAGGCTTATTCGTTTGACGCCTGATAAAAAATAATCGTTCAACGCAACACAGCACCATACCGCTTCCGACGGGCAGATATAGAAAGCCTCTGTGCAGATTTTTCTGATGATCGGGGTGAGGATTTTGGGAAAAAGAAACTCGCTTAAGGTGACAATATATGAATAATTGATGTCGACGCTCTCCTTGGTGAGCCATGTAATCAGTGTTCTTTCGGAAATATCGAGCGCCCGGGCGACCTCCTTATAACTCGAGTTTGCCAGCGTAATCAGGGCTTTGATGGGGTTTTGTGGGTTTTTAACGGTGCCATCACCCCCGATAATCTGGCATGTTTTACCATTTGTCATCATAGATAATTCACGGAAAAAGGTATCCAGTTTTTTCAGAGAAAACGTGCTGCGACAAAATGTGACGGAGAATATATCCCTTTGGCATTTAAATGATAAAAAATGCATTTAGATGCCAACTTTTTAATTATACCAAGATGAAATCAGAAATGGTATAAGAAAATACAATTTTTCCTCCGGTTGGGAAGGATAAATAATAACATATTGTTAATTAAAGAGATATGTGTAATAATATGTATGAGAGAATAGAAATGTACATAACAAGTTAAGCGTTTTAGTAGATAAAAAAGTTCATGAAAAAAAAGTACCATAATTATGCATACTTTCAGTTATTATGATTATATTAGTAATGATGGGATGAGAGAACCCGCGGCACACGAACAGGTGTGCGGTTCTCTGTATTGTGAACACCTTTTTTCATATGTGAGGAGGTACGTGGCGATGCAAAAAGAGTAGAACTGGTAAAACGAAAAACTGAAAATGTATGCTATACAGATATGGGATGAGAGAAACCATGTAATATGTGTTGTAAACATTTTTTTTGTTAGTAGGAGGGCTTATGTTATTAAAGCAAAAGTCCGCCAGCGCATTTAATCGCCTAAGTAGGCGTGGTATTGTTATACTTCGTAGGATTGATAAAAAGAGATGGAATATTCTTAACCTGTTAATATCTTTAACTTCCTGGCCGAGCATCGGAATTCCGATTAAAATTACCAATAACTCCTTAAGATTAAAGGCTGCCGAATATAAAATATCGGAAATGCCGAAACATCTGTTTGATCAGTTCAGTGCCTTTTGCTATCCGTCAGAAATGCATGATCGTGAAAAGGAGATAGAGATCGACGAAAAACATTACTGGCCATTTGCATCCGTGTTTTTGGTTTTTTATGATAATATAATTGTATGTTGTTTATTGTATCTTATCAGGGATAAAAATATGCCCTTACCAGTCGAGTTTGGCCGGGTTAAAACCGAAAATACCAATGAGGGTAATTTTAACATTGAAAAAGATATCGGCATGAAACGCGCAGCCGAAATCTATCGTTTTCGCCGTTCGTTCACTGTTAGGGACGAGCTTGTCCTGCCTATGACTGCAATGATATTCAGGGGTGTCTGGGCAAAGACGATTCAAACAGGCACCGAATACATGTACTGCTCCTGCGATAGCAACGACAAGGAATTGACAAATCTCTATAGTAACAGGCTGCTTTTTGAGAATACTGGCAGGAGCCTTTATTATAAAAATATCAATGAAAACTGGGTTATATTCCGGAAAGACTCGTATAAACATGAGTTGGATTTCGCCGCTTACTCTTTTAAGCATTTTATGATACAACTTTCTACCAGAAGAAACCTCGTACAGATTGTTTTCAAAAAATACCCTGGAAAAGTACTGAATACTAGTATTTATTTAAGGAAAAAAGTATATGATCTCCAATCCTTCATACAAAGAATCTGGTTTCCTTAGACGGTTATGGCAACAACAGGCGCGCTTCAATTATTCGGTCGGTTTTTTTCCGCGCCTGGGGCCATGAAAATAAGGGTCATAAGGAGAAATGAAAATTTTGTGTGTTTATATACCATATTCTGTATAATGCCTGACGTTTTTTTTAAAGAAGGCGGTTGAAAGTTTCAGTCGACTGTTTAATTTCATTAGGGTCGCTTTGAATTAATTATACTATATTCTTTATACACAGGAGAACCTATTTTTTGTAAGTACCTATGAAGAATACCATTCGCTGGCTCATAAAGAAAAGTATCCGGCAGTATCGAAGACATATCCGGAAAGATAAGCTTCAGCCTGCCGGTTGTCCGACCTTAAAAAACATAGCTTACTTTATCTCCGGTGGTATCGGCGACGCAATAATGGCGTTTCCCGCAATACGGTTTTTAAAAAAGGTATTGCCGCATGCGCAGATTACCGTGTTTGTCCCTCCGGATAAATATTTACTGCTTTCCGCCGTGTTTGAAGGATTCCGCGTGAAACCCCTGAATTCTCTTTTGGCTTTTTTGCCTACGTATCGAACCTTTTCGCGCAGGTTCGACGCGGCATTCACCAATACGATATCGGTTTTCAGGCTGCGCGTTGAGCTTGCGGCGTATATGTCGAGCAGACAGGCCTATGGCTTCCGGTATCAGGAGGAAAAAAGAGAGGAGAGGCTCTATACGTATACAAAAGCGTTTCCTGCGCCCCGGCATGCAGCAGATCAGAATATTCAGCTTATTTCTGAAGCCCTTCAGATCAGTTGTGCTGACAATGAATTATTTTTACCTGCGCACAAGCACGACACGGTAGAACAAAAAACAAAAAATGCGGTGATTCATCCGGGATCGGAAACCGGATATGAGAATAAGCGGTGGCCTGTGGAAAATTTCCGGGAGATTGTTAAACGGATGATACAAAAGGGATATGAAGTAACTGTGCTGCTGGGACCTTCAGAGAGCAATCTGCGGCGATTCTTTGATTCAATCGAGGGTGTTCGGCTTTTAACACAACCGGATGTTTCTACTCTGATTGATGCGTTTAAAGAAGCCGTGATATTTGTGGGAAACGATTCCGGTCCGGCACACCTTGCCGCTTTTTACGGCGTGCCGCAAGTTACTCTGTTCGGCCCGATAAACCCGGAAATAAGCGCACCACGCGGAATAAACAGTATTTCACTGTATAATAAAACAGACTGCTCACCATGCCATTTTACCTCTGTGGGATGTGAGAACAATACATGCCTGCAATCAATAACCGTTGAACAGGTCTGGCATGAGGTAGAGAAGATCACCCGACAGGCAGGATTGTAGCAGAGAAAAAATATGGAATATCTCGGTTTAACACTGGATCCCTTTCAGGAAAAGGCGTTCCGGTTTATTGATGAAGGAAAATCGGTCATTGTAACCGCGCCCACCGGGTGCGGGAAAACGCTTATCGCCGAATATGCGGTGGAAATCTCGCTGCAACTGCATAAAAAAGTGGTCTATACCGCACCCATAAAAGCGCTCTCCAATCAAAAATACCGTGATTTCCGGAAACGGTTCGGCGACGACACGGTCGGCATTCATACGGGCGACGTTACGATAAATCCCGAGGCGCCGCTTCTGATCATGACCACCGAGATTTTCCGTAATATCATTCTCGAGGACTCTTCACGTCTGCAGGACATTTATTACGTGGTTTTTGACGAGGTGCACTATCTTGACGACGAGGAGCGGGGGACCGTATGGGAGGAGTGCATTATCCTTGCACCGGCGCCGATCCAGTTTCTCTGCCTCAGCGCCACCGTTCCCAATATCGACGAACTTGCCTTATGGATGGGATCCGTGCGCAACACCACCTTTGAAGTGATAAAAGAGAATACGAGGCCGGTCCCGCTGCGCCATTATCTGTACAGCGCCAAATACGGCGTGATAAACCTGAAAACAGTACGGAAACTCTATCGGCGCGGACCTGCCGCGCGAAAAAAATTTTTCTTCAGAAAACCGGATTCGAAAAGAATAGTGGCACAGGTGCTGAACGAAGGCAACTTTCCGATACTCTATTTCTGTTTCAACCGCAAGGCATGCGAAAGAAACGCCCATGCGCACGAGCATCTCGACCTGTTGACGCCGTATGAGCGGGAGCGGCTGGATGCGATGGTCGATGATCTGGTAAAACAATACCGGCTCGAAGGGTACGACAGGCTTGATACCATGCGCGATTTATGGAAAGCCGGATGCGCCTATCACCATGCGGGCATACTTCCGGCGGCAAAGGAGATTGTCGAGCGCCTGTTCACCACCGGGTTGATTAAACTGCTCTTCTGTACCGAGACCTTTGCCCTGGGCATCAACATGCCGGCAAGCTCCGTTATTTTTGACGAGCTCGAAAAGTTCAACGGTGTTGAATTCGAATACCTCAGCACCCGGACATACCACCAGATGGCCGGCAGGGCAGGGAGGCGGGGAATGGATGACGAGGGGCATGTGTATTCGCAGATAATACCTGAAGCAACCGACCCGCGTGAGGTGGAGAGGATATTATACCATCAGGCCGAGAGCATCCGGAGCAGGTTTTTCGCCTCCTATTCGACTATTTTAAATTTATACAGCAGAGTGGGCGAAGAGGCGTTTGCTTTGTTCAGAAAAAGCCTGCGCAATTATAAAAAGGGGCAGTTTTCCTTTACCAAATCGTACCAGAAGGAAGAGCTCCAGATACGCAACCGCATCCGGTTTTTACAGGCTGCCGGTTTTCTGGAGGGTACGAAGCTGACGGCAAAAGGCGCGCTTGCCGCAGCAGTCAGCGGATATGAGATTCAGGCAGCCGAGCTCTATTACCGCAGAAGTTTTGACGACTGCTCCCCCCAGCAGCTATGTGTAGTACTTGCCTCTCTGGTTACCGAAGAGCGCAAAAGAGACGGCGCAGCCTCGGCTATTACCTTCAAATTTGACGGCGACCGGGTGATACACAAATTGCGGCAGATGGAGGTTAAATACAATATTCTGCAGCCCATCAGAGAGCTGGATTTCTCTCATGCCGCGCCCGTACTTTGCTGGGCGAACGGCTGCTCACTTGCGGAGCTCGAATCGTTCGGTATTCCGGAGGGTGATCTGGTGCGTGTGCTGCGCATGTCGATACAACTTATGCGTGTTTTGCGCAATACGATTGATGACCCGGTTATTGCGGACAGGATGCACGAAGCAATACAACTGGTGAACCGCGACATTGTCGACGCGCAGGCCGAACTGGAAGTAGCATAAGGGGAAGGGTGCAACCTTAATTTTAGGCAAAAATTTCCTTCGTGCTGATCAGGGAAATGGTAAAAGGAATCGATTTTTTTAAACACAACAGGTAAAAAAATATCGATTACGAGTACGATTATCCCATCGCGGGCTCTGGGACGTAGCGAGCACGAGCACGAAAAAACCTTGATTTCATCAAGAATAGTCTGCCTATAATTAAGGTCACACCCAAGGGGAATAATAAATCCGAAAGCCGAAGCGCGAAATCCGATATAAGAATCAATAAAAATTGTATATGATTAGTATGAGGAGTTATGCTTTGCTGATCTGAACACGCATTCCCAAAGGTTATTTTTTATTGTATGACCGATATTCTACAGTATGATTTCATTCAAAACGCGCTGCTTGCCGGCATTCTGGTCAGCATAGCCAGCGGTATTGTAGGCACCCTGGTGGTGGTGAACCGGCTTTCGTTCCTTTCCGGCGGCATCGCCCACACTGCTTACGGCGGCCTGGGCCTCGCAGCATTCCTGCGCTGGCCTCCCACGGCAGGCGCGATCATCTTTACCCTCCTCTCTTCGCTCGTACTCGGTTCCGTAACGATCAAAAACAAACAGCGGTCAGACACCTTCATCGGCGTTGTGTGGGCCGTGGGAATGGCATTCGGCATCATCATGATCGACCTGACCAAAGGCTATTATGTTGATATGATGAGCTACCTGTTCGGCAGTATCCTGGCGGTGACTCAAACGAATATCATCATAATGGTACTACTTGATGCCGTGATACTGTCCCTGGTCGGCCTGCTGTATAAAGAATTTCTGGGAATGTCATACGATCAGGAATTCACGCAGATAAGCGGGGTTCCCGTGAAACTGCTCTACTATATCCTTTTTATCCTCATAGCCCTGTCAATAGTCATGCTTATCCAGATCGTCGGCCTTATCCTGATCATCGCGCTTTTCACCATACCCGCGGCAATTGCGGAAAAATTCATGAAGAGCCTAAAAAAAATAATGTTTCTGGCCTCGGTTCTGGGCATCTGTTTTACTACAACCGGTATCTTTCTCTCCTATTTTCTCAATTTAACCGCAGGCGCGATTATTATTATGATTGCGGGATTGTGCTATCTGGTTGTTGATGTGGGTGAAAGAGTGGGAAAGAAATTGAGAATAGGAAATTAAACTCCAGGTACAGAGTGGATACGGTTGTTTCATGAAAAGTCTTCATATTCCAACAGCACATATTCTGTCAACTATACAATAAAATATTCTGTTTATCGTATTTTAGTATCATAATTACCCTTTATTAAAATCGGGACTATAACGAAAAAAGCTATGCACAGAAGCGGGGAATTACTTGTTATTTGCTGTAAATTCACTCTATTATCAATACGACAAAGGCGCCTCTTTTTGCCTGCATGATGTCTCGCTTTCATTTAACACGTCTGATGTTATCGGTCTGGCCGGAGCGAATGGAAGCGGAAAAACAACCCTGATCAGAATTATACTGCGCCAGCTGGTTGAATACACCGGTTCCTACACAATAGACGGCAGAAAAGTCTCCGACATCTCTGCTGACCTTTGTTCCCAATACCAATTGGGGTATTCGCCCGATATACCTGTTCTTGACGAGACATTGACCGGGTTTGAAATACTGCGGCTTGTTGCCCTGCTTCGCGACATACCGGCAAACGAGTTTGATGAGGAATTTTTGCTTCTGTGTGATTTTCTGCAAATGGGCGAGTGGCTGAAGACGCAACAGTGCCGGGAATATTCGCATGGCATGCGTAAAAAGCTTTCGATAGCGCTGGCGTTTTTAGGAAACAGAAGATTTGTGATTCTTGATGAACCGCTCAACGGCCTTGATCCGGTCGCGTTGTTCGGGTTGCAGCAATTGGTAACCCATAAGAAAAAATGTGGAACCGGCACGCTTATCTCTTCTCATATTCTGGATTTTATAGAGAAAAACGCGGATACGGTTGCGCTTATGAAGGACGGGGCGCTTATCTATTCAGGTGCGATGGACAGGTTATTTCACCAGTATGCAGGGCATAAACTCGATGAAATCTACTTTAAGCTTTTTATGAAGAACAAGGAGCAATAAGGGTGGAAAACGGCGCGCTGGACAATGCTGTCTGGGAAAAACTACTGTTCGCGCGAAAAGTTCCGCTACAGACACAACTCTTTCTGTTTGGTTCTATTGGTATAGTTGCCGCTATCAAGCCCCCTCCACAAAATCTGCTTGATCCCTTTCTCCTTTTTATTATTCCGGCATGGTGTCTGTATGTTTTTTCGGATGTGTATCAGTTTCTCTGCAAACCAAGAACCTGCGATTTCGCTTTTATCTCCGGCATCAGTTATTCTCTGCGCCGGCGTGTCGCCCGATCGTTCATCAAAAGGAGGATGATTGAGCTGTGCATTATTTCCGGAACGATCACAAGTCTGTTTTTCATCGTCCGATCCATGATTTGCGGCATAACCAGAAACAGCGACCATGTTATTTTTTCGGTGATGTTGATTGCAGAGCTTTGTATAGGCCTTGTGTTATTCGCGTGGTTGATCGCTTTTTCAATGCTCAAGCCGGTACGATATGATAAAAATCATTTCCTGTTTTCGGTGTCCCTGCGGAAGAACTGGCTTTATTGGATCCGGAAACGGTTTTCTGTTTTTTGCTGGAAAATGGCAGGGTTGGGATCATGGTTTTTTAACAACAAAACCAGGGCTCTTATCAAAAGGCAGTGGCTCTATCTGTACCGTTATGACTGGTTTCTCTTTTTTGTTTTACAGGGTGTTGCGCTGATAGTTGGCGTTTGTATCGGTGCGGTTTTGTCTAAGGAGAATATCCTTGCATCTACTCTGGTTTTACTGATAGCGCCCGGCGTACTTCTATGTATAAACTCACCGGCTTTTTTTGAATCCATAGGAAAATTATACAACTGCCCCTACTATTCAGCGCCTGGAAATGCACTCTTTACTGCAAACTCGATCGTATGCAGTATGCTGTATATGCCGTATGTACTTATTTTTGCCACACAATTCCTGTTTATTCCGTTCGATTGGCCGATAATCAGAATTATCATCAGCAGTGCTTCTTTTTTACTTTGCGTTACAGCCATGCTACTGACGTTTGCGTTTCGATTTTCGAGTGCCGGCTTAGCAGTTATAAACACCGTTCATTTTGCCTTAACAATTCTCTGCACGTTTATTGCCACGACATCGGCTTCCCAGGGTTCAGCCGTTGCCGGGATCTTCTTCCCAATGCTTCCTATAGCAGTGATTATACGGGACCGTATAAAATTTATAGTAACCGTTCACGCCCCCTAAATCCCCCGAAGGGGGACTTGTAAAGTGCTGATATTTATTATCCCTCCGGCAAGCTGTGGGATAATACTCCCTCATAGGGATAACTAAAAGTGGAAGTAAACTTCCTACTTTTAGTTTATGCGTAGGAGCGGATGGCCTATAATCCCTCCGCTCAACGCATTATTATGTTATTAATTTACCTGATGCCTTTTTTGTTTGACAGAAGCTATATACATACGCCCGTTTTAATGGTTTTTAAGCAATATTTCACAAATGAGCTAATCAATCTATACTTTTTAATATTTTAATAACTACAATAAAATCCAGTCATTACAAGTCCCCCGAAGGGGTTTTAATCCCACGAACAGTGGGAGATTTAGGGGGCGTGAACGGTTACAATTTATAAGATAGAGGCCTGTTTTTTTTGTAACCGCAGTATTGATTTCCGGCTTCTTTATCATGTCATAAAAAAAGTATTTCCGTTTTTCAGATAAAAAAAATCAGCCGGATGCTGTCGAGCCTTAGAATGCCTGAACAGATTGATTTCTCTAATTGGTGATATATATCCGTAGTTTTCTCCAGTTCCTTTTCGATGTCGACCGGTGTTGTTAAGAGTGATTCGATCCTTTTTTTCGCTTCATGAAGATCTTCTGTAATCTTTATCCGCGCATGTGCAATGCTTTCCTGTTGCCATTGCCGGGCCCGGGTAAAGCATTTGTCCAGTACTGGTTTTATAAGCGCATCAACAGGCTCAGACAACGATTCCAGCAGCTCTCTGCCTGCATTGACACTTTTTTCATTTATAAAATCGTACGGGATATCCCCGGTTACGTCTCTGCCTGAATTATCAAACACTATTCGAACCGGTGACGGCGAAAAATAGTGGTATGGATTATATTTCATGCCTCCGGAAGGTTCAAGAGTATACATAGTTTCCAGGGCGAAGCCATTTTTGCCGGTGCCGGTCAGTGTAACACAACTGCAGTTTCCCTTTTCCCGGCTGAGAATTATATCGAACGCACCGGTTACCATGGGGTGGTCGATAGTAATAAACTCCGTATCTTCGCGGGCAAGTGCGATAGTGCGGTCGTAGGTAATCAGCATTCCCTGTTCGTGCATCGCGGGAATTGGAAAAGAATGATCCGAAACCAGTTCAAAATCAAGATGATACAGACCTGGCCTCAGTTCATCTACCTGAATGCCGAAATGATCATATATCTGTTCCATAACCGTGCAGAGAGGGTATTCCTTCTCAACCGATTTTATGGCGTCTATCAATTTTGACGCTTTATCCCTGTCAAAAGAAGAGAGCTCAAGCAGCCGGTTTCTTCCTTTTTCAAGTTTATCTGAAAGCGTTTTTTTAAAAAGGATCGTATCCGCGATTACCTGTTCAAGCGCTGCCGGATTCCCCCGCGAAATCTCTTTTGCGGCAAGCAGGAGACGGCTGTAAAATGCGGCGCCAATCTGATGCGCGCCGGGTACCGTCTGCCTGAACGCGTCGAGTCCCTTATCGTACCAGGAAGCAAGAACATCCTCCAGGCTGTTTTCAATAACCACAACAATAATTGATACCGGCTTTTTTCTTCCTATACGGTCGAGGCGGCCGATCCGTTGTTCAAACTTTTCGGGATCGGAGGGCATATCGGGCAAAAGGAGAAAATCGGCATGCTGGAAATTGCGTCCTTCACTGCCGATTTCAGAGCTGATAAGGAGATTCGTCCCTTCCGGTTCAGCGAACCACGCCGCATTTTTATCCAGCTGGATAATGGACATCTCTTCGTGGAAAAGCGCGGGCGTTATGGCTGTCCGTTGCTGCAGATACGAGCGGATCTCCATAACCTTCTCTTTTGTCTGGCATATCAGCAATGTTTTTTTGCGCCGGTTCTGTAAAAGAAACGTCGCAATCCATTCGAGTACCTCACTGCGCACGCATCCGCGCAGGTTCACGCCGGCTGTATGATCCGGAAGGCGAACGATTTTTGCGGTGCGTCTTGGAAACCCTTGTATCACGGCACGGCTGTTCCTGAACATGGTTCTGCCGATTCCGCTGATATCGACAAGTTTCGCCGCGATCCTTTTTTGAACAGGCGCGGAAACGGATGCTTGTTCGTCTATCTCGTGCAGAAGCGAAGGCGCTGTTCTTGTAAGGAACTCGCGATCAGAAGAGGATACGGTTTTTCCACCAAGCAGAGTCTCTGCAATTTTTGAAGTCCGGATATAGTTCTCTTTTTCGCTCCTGAATTTTTCGATTGTCTGGAATTTCACCGGATCAAGCAGCTTCATCAGCGCAAAGAAACTCGCTTCATCAAGCACATCGGGTGTTGCAGACAATAAAAGCAGGCTGCCGGTCTGTTTCGCCAGAACAGATACTGCGGTATAACGCCGGGAATCGTGCGCCAGATGGTGCGCTTCGTCAATAATACAGATATCCCAGTCCGTTGCTTTGCAGTGTGTAAAAAGGATTTCATCCGATGCTATATCCTCCTGGGAGATTATGACCAGGCTCAGAGAAAAGAAGGGATTTTTTTCCGCACAAATTTTATCAACTTTAAAATCATCATTCACCACAGCGGCGGCCATAGAGAATCGCCTGAAAAGCTCGACAAACCACTGATGCAGCAAAGAGGAAGGCACGATAATAAGCGCCCGTGAAATCCGGCCTGTCGCCAGAAGCCGGTGAAGTATGAGGCAGGCTTCAATAGTCTTGCCTAAGCCGACCTCATCGGCAAGGAAATAGCGGCACTCAAGAGAGGATGTTGCTTTTTCCGATATATACAACTGATGAGGAATACATTCAACCGCTCCGCCGCAAAACCCTCGCAGGGGAGAGGTGGCTATCGAAGCCCTGAACCGGCTGATTCTCTGCCTGAACTGGAAGCTTCGCGAGTCGTCAAAGATATGCCGGCACAGCCTCTCAACAGGCGTTGCATAGCTCATGGCGCCGGTCAGTTCTGTTTCCGCAACACTCTCGTTACCGCACCGATAATGCATAATTCCGTTTTTTTCCGTCGTATCCGACACCACAGAGGTAGTACCATTCTGCACGGCAATGGTATCCCCGGCCTTGAATCGAACCCGTCGGATTGGGGGGTTTACCGACAAATAGATACGCTCGGTACACGAGTTCGGAAAAACCATATAAAGCCGTTTTCCCTCGATTCGTTGCACGATACCAAGGCCAAGCTCCGGCTCCATTTCGCTTATATACCGTTGCCCGGGGACAAAAACAGATGCGCTTTTATTCATTGCCGTAACAGTTGAATCCATACTCAAGGTGAATGGTTTTTGCTGCAAGGTTTTCTTTCATTGTTACAATACAGTTTCTATCGTTGGAAGAAGGGTGATGCTGATATCCGCGGTATGTTTTTATAACCGGTACTATTTCAACACCATATCTGTTGTATGCCTTATGCATAAGAAATTATGCCATTGGCATACGATTGTCAAAAGTTTTTTTCAGGGAATCACGCTCAGCACCCATGTCGCAATCAGGCTCTCATATTTTTTCGCCGCCTCGGCCATTGCAGCGCCGTCACTGTTTCCAATGCCGGTAAGGAATCCCTGAAACCCGGGCTCGGTGTATTCATCCGGATGAACACAGCAGTGACAGGGATTTTGTGCGTCGTCCCAGTAATCTGAAATCTGTTTTTCTGCGCTGAAAGGATAGATGGTTACATTTCTGTGGCCTGTCGTGCGAATCCACTCTTCGTCTGGTTTGGTTGTTTTGCCTATATAATGAGTATAGTTGGAGCTGTTTTTTAATACATCGTAGTAGCTGTACGCCTGATCAATAATAACGCGGTCGTCTTTTGCGCCGTGAATATGCAGAATGGGTATGGTTGCGCTCTTGATGAAATCGGGACCGTTAAACGGCGAGTCGTCGAAAAAGAATCCGCCGGGAAACTCCGTGCCGGTCGAGAGGTGGAGGATCTTTTCCGGAGAGTCGAGCCCCGACTCCAGGATGACTCCGGCAAAACGGTTTTTATGAGAGGAAGAGCCGGCAAGGTAGCTTGCGGGGATTGCACCCATTGAATAGCCGTACACAATGATTTTGTTCGTATCCACATCCTGCCTGGTTTTTATATATGAAGCGGCGATCCGGGCATCATTTTTAATGTTGCTGCGGGTTGGTTCTCCTTTGGACAGACCGTATCCGCGATAATTGAAAATAAAAACGTTCGCGCCCATACTCCAGAGTGCTACAGCACGATACCAATAGCGGAACAGGGTGCCGGAGTTACCGTGTGTATAGAGAAAGGTGACCGATTTGCCGATCAATGGGCACTGATCCCCGGGGCAGTCGTCCGGCGCTGCCATGAACACGCCGTGAATATACTCATCGTAGCTTGAGAGCTGCTCTTTCGGTATAATTTTGCCGTCGGACGGATTCAGATAGATCTCCTTTTCCAGCAGGGTGGAGTCGATCCATTGCGGCGGATTTATGCCCACATAGAGCGGAAGGCCGTGATAATCTTTTTCGACCGATGTTGCGGTGTCATTCTCAAACACAAAGAAATCAAGCTTTATACAGCTTAAATAGAGGAGTATGATGATACAGAGAAAGCGGGTTTTTGTATTCATATAGTTTCCTTGTTGAAGAAACGGGAGTATAAATGTTCCCATATTTTAAAGACGCTGGTTTTGTATCCGAAAACTTGCAGCCATGCTATTTCCGGCTCTTGAACCTCCAGCTGAACCCCAAAGCCAGCCCGAGTACACCGTATTTTTTATGTTCATCTGTATTGTCAATCATATATACCCATTTGATCTGGGATCCATACAGGTTATAGGCACAATCAAAGATTGTACATTTGAGGGTAATTGCCGCACGGTCTTTGATAATAAAATCCGATCCGAGAAAAGGGCTGAGCCATAAAAAAGTGGCGTTAGCCTTGGGGCGGTAAAAATTTAATCCAAGGGAGGTACCGATATAAGGATTGATCCATTTATACCGCCAGCCTCCAGCCAAGTCAAGCGCAGGCATAACCATTAACGTGTCCTTAAAGTCCGTAAGCCATTGCAGGGAAAGAGAGCCGCCTGCGGCCCAACCTTTGTTTGGCGAGCTCTGTTGAGACCGGATGCCCGGTTGGATGGGGACCCAGTAGACGCCGGTTATCAGATCGAGCGGGATCCCCGGTATTATCGGCGCGAAGATGTTATAGTGAACTGCAACGTCCAGATCCTGTAAAATGCCATACCTGCCGCCAAGAAAGATATTCGGCATGGGAACCGGCGGCCCGAGGCTTGTTGTGACCGGACCCCCAAGGGTAGCTTCAATGCCGAATTTTCCTTTGCCTATGGTTCGTACCTGGTTTGTAGCAGTACAACCGAGAAGCAGTACAAGACACAGTAGTAAGATGGTTTTAACTGAAGAGTGCATGATGAATCCTTGTTGATCCTAAAATCAGCAGTTAAGTCGTGCTCCTACTCGTGCTCGTAATCGTAATCGATTGATTTGAAAAGTAGTTTAATAAATTGATAGCTTTACAAATTAAGCACCCTTTAGATGAAAGGCTTTTATTGCTGTAGTTGTCGATTACGAGTACGATTACGCGCACGAGCACGACTCCAACTGCGGAATATAGGTTGATTTATACATCGGTAATAAACTGTGCATTACGAAGGCGTTCGTTGAAAGGCACAGTTTTTTGTTTTCCGGCCATGTACATGAATATAATAAAAATATTTGTACGGTGAATATACTCTGTGATTAATAAGAAGAAATAATGTGGACGGTTTGCGGTTTTAAGCAGTCACGTCCGGGCGACTGGCGGGAGTACAATGAATTGTTCGGAGGGATTGTCGTCACGTCATACGCCTTCAGCCCAACCGGTATCGGAGAGAAATCCTATGGATTCGGGCATTTCCCGGCTGTTTTGTCGGGGGTGATCCCCGTTGATTTTTGCAGTTTGAGATTATGAATAGAGCTTTCGCCTTTGAGCAGGTTTTTAAAGTTAGGCATGTAATCAGGAACAAAATCGCATTGAGTCATGATTTTTTTTATTGCGTCTTCGTTTAAGCTGGTTTTTTTCCTGCTGCCGGTTTTGCGGCTTATCTGTTTTTGTTTTAGCGCCACGATACTTCCTTCCATGAAATGATGCTTATGCATATATGCGTCTTATGCTTTTTTTCGTCCTTCGTCCTCGTCGCTCCTCCTCGTCCTCGAAAACTAAACGTATTTAAATCGCCGAAGGCGTCGGACGAGAACGGGACGTTGCGGCTTAGCCGGCTTCAAATTCGGTGCCTACCAATAATGTACTCTAAAAAATCTATTTAATATGAAAAAAAATAGTTTATGTATGGTATACGGGTTAATAATGTTGTAATTTCTTTTTATTCAAATTGTTATAACCAAAGTTATGAGAAATTACTGTAGCAACCGGATTATATTGTAATATAAAGTAATATATGCTATTTCAGATGTATGATATTTTGTAACCGTTCACGCCCCCTAAATCTCCCACTGTTCGTGGGATTAAAACCCCTGCGGTGGACTTGTAAAGTGCTGATATTTATTATCCCTCCGGCAAGCTGCGGGATAATACTGCGTAAGAGCGGATGGTTTGGGTACAATCCCTCCGCTCTTACGCAGTATTATGTCATTAAATTCTCTGATGACTTTTTCATTTGACAGAAGCTATACAATAGACCTGTTTCAAAGGCTTTTAAACAACATTTCACAAGAGCCAATCATCTATACCTGTTAAAAGTTTTATA